>Ga0207770_100032_pt1 | contig 147380 bp, 156 predicted proteins | sample A23E2SouthBayCA_FD_187729 | JGI IMG/M metagenome (GOLD analysis project Ga0207770, IMG submission 187729) | Aerobic enrichment media microbial communities from Eden Landing Ponds, California, USA - A23 E2 (SPAdes) | ecosystem: Environmental > Aquatic > Marine > Unclassified | place: Emeryville...
GCCTCCCGTACCCATCCCGAACACGGAAGATAAGCCCACCAGCGTTCCGGGGAGTACTGGAGTGCGCGAGCCTCTGGGAAACGCGGTTCGCCGCCACCACTCATACCTTTCATAGCCCACTCAGGAGAGGCATCTCTCCCGAGTGGGCTTTCCGTATTTATAAGCAGTGCGTAACTACGTAACTGAGTCGAGAAACAATGGCATGACTCGCGAAGTCAAACTGAACGAACTCACGGCGCTTCTTGAAACGGCAAGTACCCGCTGTCGGTCGCGACTGCTCGGGAGGAGTTCGACGATATACGGCTCGTGTACGCAGACGGTACTGAACCGTTAGCTGCGGTGCTGGATCGGATCGATGACGAGCAGTTTGAGTCTCCCGACGAGGCGCAATCGTCAATCTACAATACTATCCCGGTCGAAGGGGTTGGCGAGCCGGGCCAGTCAGAGGGCGAGGGCTGATCGAATTCGCTACGCTTAAACGACCGAGTTGACTACCACTATCTGCGCCAAGGTGGCAGAGTCTGGCCTAACGCAGCGGCCTGCAGAGCCGCCCATCGCCGGTTCAAATCCGGCCCTTGGCTTCTCAGTTGCTTACGCCCCCAATAAATCCCGGTGAGCTACCGTTTTCTGCCTTTTCGTGTGGGTTGACGTTATGAACTGTTGCTCGAAAACGGTTAAAAACAGGAACACGATTCTGGCGAAAGATACAGTGTTGGCAGGCTGTCTATCAAGTCTGTTTTCGACGGGCAACAACCGACGTAGCGGGATCACAAAGTAACGATGAAGCTACAAACTGCTTCCCGGGACATTCGAACGCTGGAGCTAGCGGCGATGAGGGCGGTGAAGAAAGAGATATATCGCTGCTGACCTGGTATCAACCCTTATTTGTCGGCACCAGTATTACAGTTGCAATGGGGTTGTTGGGTCAGAAAACGCGGCGAACAGTCGTCGACAACTACGAGCTGCTACTGATTTGTCTGGTTGCTATCGCTGCAGTTGGGGGATATCTCACGTATACGGGGCACGTTGCTCCAGGAACGGACACAACCACGCGGCAGGTGTCGTCGTGGCAATCGTCCGGCTCGTTCTCCCACAACGCGACAGTTCGCAACGGGACCTCAGCGTTTCCAGAGGGTGAAGTGCTTGAGGACAGATCCGTGTACCTCCAGCGGGTCGCTCCCGTACTGGACGGAGCGTTCACCTACACGTACAGCGCCAGCAACGAAAGTGACCTCACCGCTTCGGCTGACGTGTTCGTTCAGTATCGGTCCGTCGAATCGACGCAAAACGGAGAGCTCGTCTACTGGGAAGTCGAACGACCGCTGACACAGGGCACTGTGCAATCGCTGGCCGCGGGCGAACATATGGCGGTTCCGCTCTCGCTGAATGTCAGTCGCGCAGCTGAAGCCGTTCGACGTATCGATTCCGAACACGGCCAGACATCCGGCCGACTTGAGATAGCGGTGGTCTCTCAGGTAACTCTCTCGGGGACACGTAACGGGCAGTCAGTCGACACGGCTCGCACGTACCGCTCTGGACCCTCGGTGGCCAGTGCTCCCGCTTGGTTGCCTTGGCGGCGCTACTGCCCTCGTCTACGGGCGCACGACCGACTATCTCACACTTACTGACGCCGAGCGCCGATGGCTCGTATACAAGTCCACTCGCGAGGAGTTTGATGAATGGATAACCGTTGGCCGAGATGATCCAGTCGACGACGTCTGGACGACTTCCGTCGATTCGCTCGTCGGGCTCGTAGATATCGCAATAGACACCGATGAACGTATCATCGAGTCAAATAGCGATTCTGATTTCCTCGTGTATACTGGTGACCGATTGTTTCGGTACGAGCCTCCGCCAGAACCCGGAACTGATTCCACTATGGGCAACAGTGACGCTGAGACATCGGACTGACCGAGTTATTTTATTGTTCTTTGGTGCCGTCGTCGTCGGCTTGCGGTTCAAGCATCGCATCGAGTTCAGGGACCAGTCGGTACCCGGTCACCGTGCCGACTGCAGCGGAGAACGCGAGTGCAACACCCAGCTGTGTGACTGGGCCGAAGCCAGCGCTCGAAACCGCTGACACAACAAGAATTGTGAGCACAATCCCGGCAAGACCGATCGCTGCTTCGCGGATAGCGACGCGGCGGAATCGGTGACGGCGGTCACTCGGTTGTGTCTGGAGTACCGGGAGGACGTCATGATATCGCGTCTGGACGAGGTAGTTTGTCACTACCGCGAGCAGGCCAGCGATGAACGCCCATGGGCCCCAGCTAACTCCGAATGCCGGATCGAAACCGAGGGTGAATCCACTCGGCTCGGCTGACTGCTGGCTTTCGGGTGTCGGCGGTACAGGTTCGGCCCCGCCGCCGGCCACAGTTTCGGGTTCTTCTTCGCTGTCGGTGGGCGTCTCAGTCGGCTCCTCGGTCGATGTCCCGACGCCACCGCCGCCACCGCTTTCTCCGCCAGCGGGCGTTTCAGCCGGCTCGTCAGTTGTTGTCGCAACCTCTGGGCTGTCGGTACTCTCCTCGCCAGTGTCGCCGCCATCGCTTACGTTGGTACCACCGCCACCAACACTGCCTGCATCTGTGCCGTCCCCATCGCCGGCGCCACCGCCGTCACTTGACCCGGTGTCACCATCACCGCTGCCCCCTGCACCAGTATTACCGCCTGCATCACCCCCGCTACCACCACTTCCGCTGTCACCATTGCCACCATTACCTCCACCAGTGCCTGACTCGGCATCTGGAATTTCCATGGTGTACGTCACTTTCTCAGAGAGGGATGACGGGCTGTCGGCGCTTGTCGTCACGGTGAACCCGAGCGTTGCCTGCTCGCCCGGGTCAAGCGTAAGCGTGTTACCCGCTTCATCGACCGACTTGCGTGCGCCTGTGTCTGCGTTCCTGTAGATGTCCAACCACTCGCTATCGTGCTCGATCTGGATCGTCGCTGCTTCGTCGCTACCGTTGACTCCCGCAAAGCCGACAACAAACACATCGTCGAATACAGTCTCAGTGCTAGAAAAAACGTCAACGGAGATAACAAGCTCGCTGTTGCTGTCAAACGATGCGTAGCGGTCGCCGTTGAGCGTGTCAGCTGGGGCCAGCGCAACCCCGGTGTCCTCCGCTGGGGCGAGTTCGTCGACCGGCTCAGAAAGCGGGGCTGCGCCTGTGGACATGACTGTCCCGCAGACGATGAACGCGAGCCCAAGGGCGAAGTACCATTTCATATTCTGGCTGGAGGTAGCGACTTACCCGGACAGTGCTAGCCTTCACATTTCAGTGATAAGCCGGACTGGTTACTACGCGCTACTGTAGTCGTCCCGCCGTGCTGCGAAGACAATCGATTTTATATCGTCAATGTCTGCGTCAGTATTGTTCCGAAGATCAACAACAATTGTAAGAGTGATCTCAGTACCGGCGGCTAAGTCGACAGCGTTGTCACCTTCGCTATCGCTATCGACGATTGATCTTCCGCCCGTGCCCGGAGTTTCAATGTCTAGTGCACTCCCAACAAGACCGCTTGCACTTGCGTCTTCTTCGTACTCGGTCTCATCAGGATTCACCGAAAGACCGACATCCTTGTTGCTGTCATTACTGACTTTGAGGGCATTCTTGAATGTGGTCGTCGCATTTTTGTTGAGGTTGGTCTGCTTAATCTCGATAACAGACGTATCTGACCCTTCTGGGGTCGTAGATATGATGCCGTTAGTGTCCTCAGGGGTTCCACCGTTAGTCGTACCTAGCTTATTCGCCTCGAAACTCAGCAGCGCACTTGAATCATCAGAGGTCTCTATATTGACTGATCGCGTCGCTTCAACTGAGGAGAACGCGCCGGAGCCAAACGCGCCGCCGACAGTCGCACTGAGTGTCCCGAGCCCGAGCAGGACGCTTCGTCGATTGAGTCTCATCTGTTATGTTACACAACGCCAGCCCACCAGTTACTATTGACGTGCCTGAGCGGGGTTAATGCCGCCCATTAACGGCTCAAGCACGGCTATAACCCGACTCAAGCAGCACAATAGTAAGTCCCCGGAAACTGTTGTAGCTGGTACGGCACGGTCATAACGTGCTGACTAACATATGAATCGCAGAAACGTACTTACGGGACTCGGTGGACTGGCAATCAGTGGTGGGGCGCTCTTTGGTACGGGTGCATTCACGAGCGTCGAAGCACAGCGGACAGTGGAAGTGAATGTCATCGGTCCCGACGAGGTGACGAACGCAGTGGAAAACGCGGACGCGCTGGCGGACGAGTTTGTCGATGTGCGCGTGGACGCAAGCTACAGTAGTGTTTACATCGACTCAGCGGACGGTACTACTACTACTGATCAAAACGAAAAAACGTTAACTCCGACTAGTTCAGCGGAAGTCGTGAATAATTATGATGCGTCGGACACCGAGGTCAGCCTCATCGCAAACGACGTGACACTCAGATTCGGTGCCGATGACGGTGGCCTCCCCATGGATTCGACCATCAACTATGATAATCTATTTGTCATCGACAGCTCGAATATCGACAGTAGTTCGGGTACTGACTACGACGTGACGCTCGAAACTTCAAACAAATTCCTCAACATTGCAGATAACGGCTCAGAGTCCTCCAACGCCGCTAGCGGCGACTTTGGGGCGACAGAAATTACCGACGGCAGCAGAACGACCCTCAACAGCAACGTCGACACCACCGGTACCACCAACAGTGGCTCCAGTCCCGATGCCAGCGACACGCTGACGATCAGAATTGAGTAAAGATACGAAGCTACGATATGTCTCGAGACCATCGTAGCGCGCACATCGGCCGCGACATGTGGTGTCAGTAGACGAACTTGATCAGCTGGTAGGCCGGCAAGTACCAGCTTCTCCCTCCAGCTATTCAACTAATAGGGTATCTGTTTCGACATCGGGTCCAGTATCATAATCTGTCTCTGTGTGCGCTGGCCAACTTTTCCTCCGTAGGTTGGAGGACTCGTGGACTCGAACTTTCGGGTGGTGCAACGCTCACACTCGGCTGGCCTCTTTCTATCCTCGGAGTTATATATCACAGTCTGGCAACGGTATTTTCAAATATATTGATACTAGTCCTCGTCTGCTAATTCTCTCATCTACATACAGCTTTATTATCATTGACACTCCAGAAGGCTTTTTATATTGTGGACAAAACTACGTATCATGGCGGTGGGTGGGAAGCAAAGCAACCAGACAGGGGCTGGTGACGCGATTACACGGGATGAAGTATTTGACTTACTCAGTAATCACCGCCGGCGATACGCGCTACACGTAGCGAAGCAGGCGGATGGCGACTCAGAGCTCTCAGATATTGCTGAACAGGTGGCGGCGTGGGAAAACGGGAAACCACAGAGTGAGATCACGTCCAGCGAACGCCATCGCGTGTACACCTCAATGCAACAGACGCACTTGCCCGCGATGGACCGCGCAGGCGTGATCGAATACGACAATGGGACAGTCACACTGACCGAACAGGCAGCGGACCTCAACGTGTACATGGATGTCGTGCCGGAGGACTCCATCCCGTGGGGACAGTACTACCTCGGGCTGGCAGTGCTGTCGGGTGCTATCGTCGGCGCTGCCGGACTGAATGTGTTCCCAGCCAGCATTCCTGACCTCGCGTGGGCTGGTCTCGTCGTCATGCTGTTTCTCTGTTCCGGGCTGTATCACGTCTGGCAGAGCCAGCAACTCCGCCTTGGATCGGGCGAGACGCCCCCGGATGTTGAAATATGAGCAAGAAGTGGACTCGCCGGAGTGCACTCGCACTGATCGGTAGCGGTGCCGGACTCCTTACGTGGGGGACTGGTGGGTTCACAGACGTGACTGCTGATCGTCAGGTGAATATTAATACGACTGGAGACAGTTCTGACGGTCCGTTGCTCGGAGTCAGCGGAAAAAGTTCTATTGGAGGGCCTGGCGAGACAGTATCGCTGATCGAATTAAAGAACAACGACTTGGGCGCTCAGATCAGTAGTGGTGATATAGATGCGGACATAATCGAAATCACGGATAGTAGTGGTAATCTTGTTCAGAAAGAAAACGTGTTCAAAGATAATAATGGCTTTATAAACCTCCCAGATACGATTAATAAAGGCGATACTGAGAGCATCGAAGCCATTCTTAAATTCCCTGAGAGTCCTAACGACGAGTCATACGATATCACGCTTGATATTGCTGCCACCGCTGGCAATCAGGAGGTAATCTTGAGTCGAACGGTTGAACTCATCTATGATGATCCTCGGGTTTCATGGTGGAATTTCGAGGAAGTTGACGGTGAAACGGTTCCAGACGAATGGGGTAGTAACGGTGCTACTCGTCCAAGATATGAGGATATTGGGTATGAACCGGCTGAAGCTGATAATGTGCTCTATTACGACGGTTCCAGAGATGACGACGGTTTTGGAGATGACGTTATTGAACTTTCTGACAGCTCCAAATTAGATTTCACGAAAGGAGACGATTTCTCATTTTCCGTCTGGATACGGCCGTATTCAATACCGAATTTGTATTCGCGACTGTTCAGTAAGTGGGATTCTCCCAGCAATAACCGGGATTCTGATGCTGAGAAGGGATACCAGTTTTTCCTCGGTGAAACTGACTATAGATTTGACAATAAATTTGAAATCGGCATAGAAACTGGGCAGAAAGATGGAAAGACGAATGTAATAAAGACAGGTGCAACAGTGGGTGAAGGTAATTGGAACCATGTTGTCTGGACCCACCGGTCGTCTAAGCCACCTGAAGACAAAGTCTATATAAATGGAGATTATGAAAATAATGGATACAGCGGCGATCTAAAAGACCCGTTTGGGTCCGATGAACCACTCCGGATAGGCAACGGGATTGACGGTAATGACGATCTCAGTTTTCCGTTTGATGGTTACATGGACGAGCCAAAAGCCTACGACACCGCGCTCACCAGCGAGCAGGTTCAAAATCTCTACGAGACAAGCAAAGACGGCGATAGCGGCAGCATAGGCGGCTGAGTTCCATGAGCGTATCTATCCAAACCATACTGTCCGTAGTGCGTGCAACGAAACAATATCTGGCCAACGGCGAATCAAATGAAGCAGAAAACGCTAGTGTGCTGGACCCAAGGAGGCCAGTAGTCACGTCGCATCGCAGGTTACCGGGTGTAAATGGTGAAAATGGATAAGTTGTTTTCAGTGTCTATTCGCTCCGCTCTCAATCGCTGGTTTGTGCTATTACTACTCGTTACACTTACGCTAACGCTTGCTGGCGGCTACGTCACGTACGACAGCCATGTTGACGGAGCAGAAACGGTTATTGAACAACAGACTGTCGGCACGTGGACGGTGGAAAGCGAGTTCGAACACGGCGCCACAGTCTCGCGTGATACCGAGGTTTTCAGTGCGGGTGAGCGACTTAGCAACCGGTCGCTGTATTTCACGACGGCATCGCCCGAACTCGATGGCACGTACACGGTTTCACACGACAACACTGAGGGGAACGCGGCAGTGACCTCGACGAACCTGTCACTGGTCATCCGCGCTGTTGAGGAGCGAAACGGGAATCAGGTGGTCCACTGGCAGACACGCGACTCGCTCGACACACTCGATGCCGTCGAGATAGCAGACGGCGAGGCGGCAACAACCACAGTTAGCGTGGATATCCCGACAATCCTCAACCGTACCGAAGCAATACAGAACGATCTGGGGGCTGCCCCCGGACAGACAGAGGTCCTCCTTGTCGCCGATACGACCGTCGAGTCGTCGGTCAACGGAGAGACGTTCACGGATACCCGCACCGACCGCATCGAAATTGTGCCCGGACAGAGTGTCTACCGCGTTAGCACTACCACAGCTGGAGAGACCCCCTACGACGCGACCGAGCAGGTGACTCGGACCATCGAACCGACACGGCTGGAACTGTACGGCGGGCCTGTGCTCTGTGTGTTCGGACTGTTTTGTATGGCCTTCCTCGGGACAGCACGCTGGCGTGGCTGGCTTGCAGTCACCGACCGCGAGCGAGTGCGCAACGAGTTCGAGCGTGCACGTAACGATTTCGACGAGTGGATCTCGACGGCACGAATCCCGGATGCCGACGACCGGACACCTGTCCCGACGGACTCGCTGGTCGATCTCGTTGACATCGCTATCGACAGTGACAGGCGGGTCCTCGAAGACGGTGATCAGTATGCAGTCCTCGTTGATAGTGAAATCTACACGTACACGGCGCCACCGACTGTCGACCCGCTCGCGTCACCATCGACACGCGATACTGAGCCCACTGTGGAAGACAGAGAAGGAGCGACGGCGTCGCTTTCAAGCCTGCTTTTCACCGACTCGACTGATAATGCTGATGTGACACATCCTGATGAAAACGAGCCGTCCGATTCAAACGACGGATGACGCCGTTGATCGGTCACTTTCTGCAATTGTTGATTGCTCCGGTATAGCTTGTGCTGCTTATGCCACTCTGTGGCCACGGAGGGGATAGATCCTGATAGCGGGAGACACTGCTCCTGGCTGCCACAAACGATGGTTCGGAACGCAGTATCCCGTGACGACAGGGTGGTTGCGTCACTCCCATCGACTCAGCAACACCGATTTATATTCTGCTAGTCTACATCGCGTAGCAACAGACTAGTATGCTCCGAACGTATGTGGCGAGAGGGCTGACAATCGCCGGGTTTGTGTTGGTTCTGGCACTCATCGTAGGTGCACTGGTTGGGCAGCCGGTACTTTTGAGCTTTGTCGTGTCCGGAAGTATGTCGCCAACGATTCAGGAAGGCGACGGCTTCGTTGCGATTCCGGAGCAGGTTGCGGGCGACATTGAACAGGGCGATGTCATCGTGTTCCAGTCACAGGAGATTCGTGGTGGGGAGTTGACGACACACCGAGTTGTCGGTGAAACTGAGCAAGGATACATTACCAGGGGGGATGCGAACCCGTTCACGGATCAGGATGGGGCCGAACCCCCAGTGACTGAAAGCCAGATCGTCGCGGTCGCATGGCAACCCAGTGGACAGGTGGTGACAATCCCGAATTTCGGCACGGCCATCCTCGCCGGCCGCGTCGTCGTCACAAACGTTCTGACTGCGGCTACGACGGTCCTTGGAGTTGAGCAGGCAGCCGAGTCTTGGCAAGCAGGCTCGGTGATGTTGGTCTCCGGCGTGATACTGTTTGCAATAAGCATCGGTAGTGGGATCGTGAACGGGTCTTCGCGCGAACGAGCCCGTTCGCGTGGGCAGGATACCTTCGACCCACGGTACGCCGCGCTCTTTCTGACCGCAATCATCATTGTGCCAGCCAACATCGCAATGGTTGCCCCGAGTTCGACCCATCAGATCCCGGCCGGTGAGATCGCAACCGGGAACAACGTCGCCCCCGGTGAACCGGTTGAAGCCACGCTTGTGGCCAACAACGAAGACGCACTGGTGACGATGCTCGTCGTGTTTAACGCGTCCGGTCAGACGACAATCGAGAACCGGTGGCTCGACGTCCCTGGCGGTGAAACGGACTCAACAGCGTTGTATGCACCCGCACCACCCCGAGGCGAACAGAAGGTTGTGACCGTCTCTGAGCACCGGTACATCGTTTTGCTGCCTCCCTCCGTCATTATCGCAATGCATGACATTCACCCACTGGTGGCACTGGGTGTGATCAATGCGGCGCTCACCGTGGCTGTGCTGGCATTCGTTATCGGGTTGCTCGGGACAAGCAAACGACGTGTCCGTGACACTGACCGGGATGTCCCGCTGTATCTGCGAGTAAAGCGCAGACTGCTGTGACTGAATGGATTGTTCAACGTACCGCAGCGTGCTTGGCGACGCACCGTCCGAACACGTCGAAACGGCAGTCGTGGTCGCCGTAGTTCCTGCGGGAGAATCGACCGCACGACAGGCCAGTTCTCATCAGCCAGACACTGCCCGTCTCGGTTACTCTGTTTCGACAGGGATTGTGTGGACCTGCCGGAGCGGTTCGATGTGGCGTTTCGCTGTCTCGTCCAGTGGAAAGGTCCCGTGGATGTCGGCTGGGATCTGGCCGTGGACGACACGCCCGAACGGCGCGGCGGCGGTGGGATACACCTGTTCGGCCAACCGAGCGACGGGGGCCGCGACATCGAGGCCTTCCAGCGCTTCCTTCACAGCCGCTTCGCCGACGTGGACGGATTCCCCTTCGATCAGGATGAACGCGAACGGGAGGTCGTCAAACTGTGCCTGGAGGAACGCCTGAATCGCATCGGATTCCCAGGGAACAGGCGTGATATCCGTGGCACAGCGGGTTACCGTCTCGGCAGCGCGCCGGAACAGGTCGGTACTGCCGTCGTAGACGAGAAGCGACTGAGTCACATTCTCAGTATGTGTTTGGGCCGTTTGAACGTTGTGTAGTGTCACAACGGCTTATGCTTCTACACCTCGATGCTTCTGTATGGACGCACGGGACGAACCGACAGCCAGACTCGGCCGACGACTCGAAACGGCACTGGAGGGCGCGCTTGCCGATAGCGTCTCGTGGACGGTCACCACTGACGGCCCAGTCATCGCTCGACTACCTGACCGCGAGTTCGCGTTTGAACGGGCCGATAGCCCGAACGGACACCGGTGGACGGTCGTGTTACGCGCGGACGGGTCGGTCGTGAGCAAGTTCGGGCAGTTCGAGACAATCGATGATGTCGTTGAGACAGTTGAATCGCTCGTCCACTCAGACGTCCGGTACACGGTTTGCTGTGACGGCTAACTGTCTCAGCGCCGGAGCCACCCGTCAAGCGAATCCAGTGGCTCCGTTTCAATCAACGGACACACCGCCCGTGGGTAATCTCTATACGAACCCCGCACCAACGAACAGGTGTATGAGTCTGCTCAAGAACAAGCACCTCCTCAACGGGATTGTCTCACTGGGAATCAGTGTCGCTATCACTGTCTGGCTGGCCGACGACGAAGATGCGCCGTGGAGCCTGACTGATATGGCTCTGGCCGTCGCCATTTCGTCGTTCCTCTCCGGATTTTTCACCAGCTACTTCGCCGACTGACGGTCGGGCGACTCCGCGTAACGGGGGAACACCGATACCCTTCCGGCCCGTGCCCCCAGTATGGACGAGCCAGAACCCGTCGACGACTGGCCTCACCGCCCGTTTTCGCCAGCGGAAGCCAGTGCCCTACTGGATGACATTGACGGCGCTGTCGCGGTCTGGGTGATGCACCACGACAACGACGTTCGGTCGGCTGTCGTTCTCGATGACGCTCCCGAGGACGCGGTCATCGACATCGTCGTTGAAACCGACGCCGCCTTCGAGATGTACAGTTACACGAGCGGCGTGTGGATGGATTACGGCACCCAGCGGAAAGACGATTCGGACGCCCCGTCGATGGCAGGGACGCTCGACAGCTACGATGTTCTCGCTGGCGAGTCTGAGACAACCTGACCAGTGCGGTTCATCGACACCGTCGTTGCTGGGGCGAAACGGCCCGTGCCACCCGCGTACCGATACGCTCGAAAAGTAATCATTAAACGGCGCGGCGACTGACCCTCCTGATATGCAACGACGAGCCGCGGCGGCGTACTTCGCGTTCTTCCTCGTTATCAGTGTTGCTGCGTACGCCTACATCGGCGTCGCGGAGAGTCAGCGGCCGGCGGTGTCGCTCGACGCTGACGCCGAACTGACCAACGAGAGTACGTTCACTGTCGACGGAACGGAATACACAGCCACAAACATCCACATGTCCGGCGGTGGCGGTGGCGGCCACGGCGGTGGTGGCGGCAGTATGGCAGCTGACCTCTCGTGGACGAATGAATCGTCACAGTATACTGCAACAGTAGAGCACAACTCCACGACGACCTACCAGAACGACACCTACCGCGTACACACTGACAGCAACGAGAGTACGGTGACCCTCGAAGAAGAACTCAACGTCAGTGCGCTCCTCGCCGAGGACTCCTCGGTCAAGAACACGCTTGCGACCCAGAACGGGACCGAGTACGTGGTCTACCAGTCGAACAACACGCAAGTCCCGCTGAGTGAGTGGCTCCCCGAGCCTGAGACAGTGACGTTTACGGCCGGTGATACCTACCCGTACGCGACCGACAGCGGCACACAGGAGACCACAATCTCCGAAGTGACCGCCGACGGCGCGACGCTCGAATGGTTCGCCCCGCGCGAGAACACGGTCGAACTCTCGGAGGGTGGGAACGTCACGCTGAACGAGCAGCAGTTCTTCACGCACTTCCCCGATCATAGCACCGTCCAGATCGTCCCGATTCAGCAGTACGGCCAGTACCAGGCGACGCTCGACCAGCAGGACTACTTCCACGAGCGCAAGAACGGCTTCTGGGGCGTCTCGATTCTCTCTGGCATCGCTGCTGTGCTGATGCTAGGGATGGCGTATATGCCCGTCCGCGGATAACAACGACATCTATTTTCGGCTTTTTCGACGACCGGCTTACGCGTCGGCTGCCCAGCTGATGTACGCCAGTCCGACACCGACCACACCCATCAGAACCGCCGCAAGCATCTGTACAATCGCCGCTGTCATTGACGCGTGCGTCTGCCACGGTGTGCCGGCAACCGCCGCGAGCGTAGCGACGACGAGCAATACACCGACAGTGACACCTAGCGGGCGCAACGGCTGTGTGAGGACGCGCTGAAGTGTACTGGCACTTCCATTCACATTAATAACATTTACTGTCTCGGTGGTAAATGAACTGGTCTCGGACTATGCACTGTCGCGCTGCCTTTATTCATAACACACCAGGCTGGGAGGCCATTGAACCACCTCTACTTCGCTCACTGCGTTCGCTCGTGGCGTACTTCAACGCCCTCCTGTTGTTGCCACTGCTCATTGTCGTTCGCAGGGCAACGAGCCGGGAGGGAGTTGAACCGGAAGAAGACGTGCTCACTCCGTTGCGCGCGACCGGCAGGGTTCAACCCCTCCACAGTGTTCCCACTATTTACTGTCGGTCATAGGGTAACGGGCCGGGAGGGAGTTGAACCAGAGGAAGACATGCTCGCTCACATTCGTTCGCTGTGCGTGCCTTCCAGGGTTCAACTCCTTCCTGCCGGTTCACTCACCGACTCGCAGTGCTCGTCGGTTCGTTGCACGGGCCGGGAGGGAGTTGAACCCCCGACCATCTGGTTAAAAGCCAGACGCTCTGCCTAACTGAGCTACCGGCCCTCGCTATTCGCTCGGGGGAGCGGCGATTAAGTCCTTACGGTCCGTCGTCGAAGTACGACTCGATAGCCTCACTGATGACTTCCCCGGGGGACGCCCCATCGAGTGCGGCCTGCCGGCGGAGCCGACAGTAGGCGTCGCGGTCGAGTTGCGTTCGTATCTCACCCAGTGCGTACCCGTTTCTGGCGAGCGCCGCGTCTACGGACGCGCCGTCGTTGACACTGCTGGCAACGGATCGGATCTGGCGGACGGTGAGGTCGTGGTCGAGGGCGGCCCACGCAAGCAGGAGGCGAGACTCGCCTGAGACTCTGGCGATGTGTTTGGCCGCCGTTGGCGCGATATGCCCCATAGCGACGTGAATACGGACGGATCGAGGGAGGTCGTGGACGCGGGACCACTTCCGGATGAACGAGACCGAGGCTTCGCCACCGGCCCGTTCGGCAGCGGCCTTGTAGGACCCTTCGCCGCGAACTAGAGCTGCACACGCGGCCGCGCCGCGCAGAATAAAGACGTTGTCGTCGCCGCCGGCGGTGTTCTCGGAGAATTTCTTGACTGTCTTGGCGGCGAGTTCGAGGCTCTCGGGGTCGTCGGGATCGAACTCGATGGCCTCCTCGGGTCGCTGTCCCGTGAGTGCTGGGTCTCCGCGGATGACCGGCTTCCCGACCGGTGATTCGCGGTCGGTCGATGGAACGTAGTTATCGGGCCCCTCTGGCATCGATTTGTGTTTAGGAAGCGCCGCACAAAAGTACCCCGTACAGGGGTGTCAGTCGTCGGATGCGCTCTCGCTTTCGCGTTCTTCGCTCATGTGCTCCCAGATTTCTGTGCAGCCACAGCCGTCCTCGACATTGTCGAGGTGGTCTGTCGTTGGCTCTTCGCGCTCGGCATCGTCGTCGTGGGTCTGTTGTGCGTTCGTCATCGTTTCTCTCACAGCGACGACCAGCGTGGCCGCCACGGGATGTCGTACTCCTCTGTAATATCCCCACTATCTTAAGGACGGACTCTGCTGTAAGCTTGGCCCGCACTGCGACTTACAGGCAACATATGTGTGTATCTCGGACAGAGCCCAACAAATAGCGGGTCAGTATCGTGAGACACTCACCGCATGACTGCGGCGGATTCGACTCGACCCGGTGATACTTGCACCCGCCGATGCCCTCAGGTGTTTCGAGAATCTAATGAGATGTAATGACGACTGACGTTCACCAGCTCGACGACGGAGCCTGGATTTCCGTCAACGACTCGCGGGAAGTGAACGTCTCGGACCTGTGGTTGTTGGCTCGAAGTGACTTCTGTGGGTGTGAGACGACGGATTTGCTCGCTGAGGGGTTCGTGGAAGTGGGCGTTGATTATCTCGATATCCAGGCGCGAATAGCCGGCCAGTGTATCTCCTGTGGTGAAAGCGGCGTGACCGACTGGCTGACGGTCGGGCGCGTCGTGGACCCAGACTCCGGCGAGTTCCACGGTGTCGTCCACGAGAGCGTCCATTTCCCGGCGAAGCGAACCCGGCTCGCCAGTCCCAAAGAATAGGCAACAGTTGCTTGTTTCGGGGAGTGGGGGAGACGGTTGACGGCAAAGTGTGTTGTATAAGTCAGTGAGACTTGTGGAAAAACACATTAGCTATGCCCACGAAAGTCGAGAATTGGAAGGACGAGGTTTACGGTAACGAGATCCGGGAGCATCTGATGGAGTTCGCAGAGCAGGGCTGGGATGCCATCCCGGAAGACGAACACGACGCCTGGTTCGAGCGCTTCAAGTGGTGGGGCCTGTACCACCAGCGCTCCGGCCAGGAGTCGTATTTCATGATGCGTATCGGGACACCAAACGGCGTCATCAAGCCCGGCCAGCTTGAAGTTATCGGCGAAGTCGCAAAGGAGTACGCAACTGGTCCCGTCGATAATCCGGAGTTCGGCGAGGCCTACTGTGACTGGACGACCCGTCAGAGCATCCAGCTCCACTGGATCAAACTGGAGGACATCCCGGAAATCTTCGAGAAGCTCGAAGCCGTCGGCCTGGGCACCCAGCAGGCCTGTGGTGACTCCTGGCGGAACATCGTCGGCTGCCCGGTCGCCGGCAAGGACAAGCACGAGCACGTCGACGCCTGGCCCGTTGCCGAGGACCTCCACGAGACGTTCAAGGGCAACGACGACTACTCGAACCTCCCGCGCAAGTGGAAGGTCGCCATCGCCGGCTGTGACGAGGGCTGTGGCCAGGGCGACATCAACGACCTCGCTTTCGAGCCCGCTGAGAAGGACGGCGAACTCGGCTTCAACGTCCGTATCGGCGGCGGCCTCTCCCGCAAGGAACCGCGTCTCGCCCGCGACATCGACGTGTGGGTCCCGCCGGAGCAGGCCGCTGACGTGGCCCACGGCATGTCTTCGCTCTTCCGTGACTACGGTGACCGCGAGGACCGCTTCAACGCTCGCATCAAGTTCCTCATGGACGAGTGGGGGCCCGAGAAGATGCGTTCGGTCCTGCAGGAGGAGTACGTCGACTTCGAACTCCCGACTGCTGGCGAGGATATGCGCGACCAGTACAGCTACAACACTGGGTCCCAAGACGGACACAACGACCACGTCGGGATTCACGAGCAGAACGACGGCAACTACTACATCGGCCTGAACGTGCTGGTCGGCCGCATGGGTGCCGACGACGTGCTTGAACTCGCCGAACTCGCCGACGAGTACGGCTCCGGCGAGGTCCGACTGACCCAGCGCCAGAACATCATCGTCACCGACGTGCCCGAGGAGAACCTCGACGCGTTCACCAGCGAACCCCTGCTGGAGAACTACTCCCCGGACCCGTCGCCGTTCATGCGCGGTTCCATCGCCTGCACGGGCACGGAGTACTGCTCGCTCTCTATCGTCGAGACGAAGAACCGCCAGGTCCGCTACGCCCGCTGGCTCAAGGACAACGTCGAACTGCCCGAGGACCACAAGGACTTCCACATCCACCTCTCGGGCTGTACGGCCTCCTGCGCCCAGCCCCAAATCGCCGACGTGTCCCTGCGCGGGATGAAGACCCGCAAGGACGGCGAACCGGTCGAGGCGCTCGATATCGGTCTCGGCGGCGGCCTCGGCGACGACCCGCGCTTCGCTGACTGGGTGGAGATGCGCGTCCCGGCCGACGAAGTCCCCGGCGCGATCAAGAACCTCGTCAACAACTTCGAGGACGCCCGCGAGGGCGGCGAGACCTTCCGTGACTTCGTTGCGGACCGCGACGAGGAGACGCTGGCCGACATGGTCGAACCCGAGGAGACGGACTACCACGACCCGTATATGCACAACACGAAGATGACGTGGTACCCCTACGCAGAAGACGACGACATGCAGGCCTCGCCCGCGCCGACTGACGGCTCTGGTGAGCCCCTGCCCTCCGACGACTAAGGCGCACTCCTGAGCATTCCCGGTTCGGTTTTTGCGAATCGTGCGGTTGCTCGCTTTCTCTACTACCTTTCAAACATAGTGTTGGCCGGGAGCGCGCTCTGTCGCGCGACCCGGGGAAGGGCAGGCTCGCTCGAATACACAAAATCAGTAGCTGCTGCTGCTGTTGCGCATACCGCGAGCGAAGCGAGCGGTTTCACGCGAATCGCGTTGCGATTCGCGCTTTTTTCATCGACGTTTTTCAAGGAGTGGTTCGCGCGAAGCGCGAACCCGACGCCGAAAAAGGTCGTTGGTAAGCCTTATTCACGGCACTGGCGTACCTGTTGGTGGCAGCGGGAGGCCGGCTCCCGTGGCGCAAGCCATGAGGAAAGTCCCCCCACCTGTCGGACAGGTGACCGGGCGCAAGCCCGGGGCGGGAGACCGTCGGCTCTGGAACAGCAACGACACGTCGTCGCCGGACCGATGAGGTGTGCGAATCCCGAGCGAGGCTGGTCGTGCCCCACCAGACGGTGCGGCACGCGGCCAAAGCGAGGAAGAGCTAACCCACCGAGGGCAGTCGCGACCCGGTGACTCCGGGGCGCGCGTTCGTGGACCACAGTTGTGCTCCACACGTGGGCCGTCTGAGACGCCCCACGCATTCCGTGGGCCATCTTCGATGCCCCACGCTTTCGGCGACGGACCGATGGAACGGCGAAACCTCACCGGTGCAAGGCCGCGTCGACAGGTAGTCCGACGCCGCGCGCAAGCGCTGGACGTGGCCGCTCAGCCGAATGCTGGCCCGAACAGAAGGGGGCTTACTCCCCGCAGCCATACGAGCCTTTGAGCGGCGGGTCCGATGGTTACAAGCCCGCGCCGGCCACAGGCCAGAGTATGACCGCAGCCGACCTTATCGACGCAGTTCGTGACGACCAGCAGACGGAACTCTCCCGACTGGGCTCCTCGAAGACGCTGTACGCCGACACCCGCGGCGAGATGGAACCGGACGTGGTACTGGCGGCGGCGGCCGCCCGCGAGCAGGCGGCCCACGAGACGTTCGATGCCTGGAGCGACGACGCGAACGACGACGCGGCAGCGCTGTTTGTCGACGCGGCGACCGAAACGGCCGAGCGCGGTGACAGCACTGATGCCGAACCGGTCGACCGAACGCCGGCGATGCACGACGTACTCGACGACCTCGACGGGACCGTCGAGCGCCTTGGCGGCTTCGTCGGCTGGACGCTCGTCGACAAGAAAGTAAAGGAGCAGTACACCGGCTTCTTCACCGGCCAGGCGGACCCACAGACCGCGAGTACGTTCCGCAGCGCCGGCAGCGACGTGGTGGCCCTCCGCGACGAGGCCGCTGAACTACTTGATGCTGTCTGCGAGGATGACGATGACTGGGACGCCGCGGAGGCGGCTGCTATCGACGTAATCTCGACGGCCTACGACGAGTACTTCGAGACGCTCGAAGACCTCGGCGTGAACCCGAAACCGGTCTGCTGAGGGCGCGTTTCGCTCTGGCTGCTGGCCGTTGGGACGACGCCTCATACTGTTGGCCGTACCGTCGTGACGACATTCGTCACTGCGACATTTTTTACTCGTGTACAGCTGACAGTCTCAGTCGTGGCCACCGACGCTGTCGCCGCTGTCGGGTCGTCGGTTGTCGGCTTCGCCCTGACCAGGCTGTGATGTCGCCCATTCCGCTCGCTCTGGTTCCCGACCGAGGAGGCGGTCGGCCAGCCCGCCGAGCCACTTGTACGCGACGTTGACGTAGAGGCCAACGAGAAACGGGACACCGGTGACGAGCTGTGTCGCCCCCAGGCTAGACGAGCCGATGGCGAGGCTGCCGAACTGATACACGCCAGCGGCAAGGAGCCACGCTGCGGGAATCCGCAGCCCTATCTCGGCGAGCTTTTCGAAATCGGCCCACTCGTCGTACTCGTCAAGCGATGTCATCAGTTTGATGAACACATACCCCAGTGCACCAAGCGTCGCGTACAGGAACACGGCCAGCGGAACAGTGACACCGGAGCCGTCACCGCCGACTGTCTCAGTGAGGACGCCACGGCCGAACAGACCCGCTGCCATCGCGACGCCGACCACGGTAAAGACGAAAAACACGCCGATAACTGCCCAGTTTCCGATTGACCAGCGGCTTGTGGCGAGTACGTCCTCGCTTTCGCTCGATAGCTCCGTATCTGCCTCTCCCATATCAAATACTTAACAGTAAAAGAGTATAAAATGAACTGACTGTTCAGAACCTGGATAGTGCCGTATCGGCTGCTTACTTCCGGTACTACCGAATCAAAATACGAGGGCGTGATAAATATCTCAACTTTACAATACAAGCATACCAGCCCCACATTCACGTGAACCACGCGGCTCAAGTCCATCCAGCCCGATGTGTAGGTAATGAGCGACACCGGCGGCCCCCTCTCTATCGACCGACCAGATGTCGACCGCGAGTTCCGTGTCGACGCCCCGTTCGACCCCGCGGGCGACCAGCCCGAGGCCATCGAACAGCTGGCGTCGGGCTATCGTCAGGGGATGGACCGGCAGACACTGCTCGGTGTGACCGGCTCTGGGAAGACAAACACCGTCTCGTGGGTCGTCGAGGAGATCCAGCAGCCGACCCTCGTTATCGCTCACAACAAGACCCTTGCAGCACAACTGTACGAGGAGTTCCGCGAGCTGTTCCCGGACAACGCCGTCGAGTACTTCGTCTCCTACTACGACTACTACCAGCCCGAGGCCTACGTCGAGCAGACGGACACCTTCATCGACAAGGACGCCTCCATCAACGACGAAATCGACCGGCTGCGCCACTCCGCGACGCGCTCGCTGCTCACCCGAGACGACGTCATCGTCGTCGCGTCGGTGTCGGCCATCTACGGGCTCGGTGACCCGCGAAACTACATCGACATGTCCCTCTCGCTCGAAGTGGGACAGGAGATCGAACGCGACGAACTGCTCGGTCAGCTGGTCGACCTGAACTACGAGCGCAACGACGTGGACTTCACGCAGGGGACCTTCCGCGTACGCGGGGACACGCTCGAAATCTACCCGATGTACGCCCGCTACGCCCTTCGCGTGGAGTTCTGGGGCGACGAGATCGACCGGATGCTGAAAGTCGACCCGCTGGAGGGCGAGGTCAAAAGCGAGGAGCCAGCCGCGCTGTTGCACCCGGCGGAGCACTACTCGATTCCGGAACAGCGGCTCCAGCGGGCCATCGACGAAATTGAGAAACTGCTGGACCAGCGTATCAGTTACTTCGAGCGCCAGGGCAACCACGTCGCCGCACAGCGCATTGAGGAGCGGACCACGTTCGACATCGAGATGATGCAGGAGACGGGCTACTGCTCGGGTATCGAGAACTACTCGGTCCACCTCTCGGACCGCGAGACAGGCGAGGCTCCCTACACCCTGCTGGATTACTTCCCCGACGACTTTCTCACCGTTGTCGACGAGTCCCACCAGACGCTCCCCCAGATCCGCGGCCAGTTCGAGGGTGACAAGAGCCGCAAGGAGAGCCTCGTCGAGAACGGCTTCCGCCTGCCGACGGCCTTCGACAACCGCCCGCTCACCTTCGAGGAGTTCGAGGAGAAGACTGACCAGACGCTGTACGTGAGCGCCACGCCGGGCGACTACGAGCGCGACCACAGCGACCAGGTCGTCGAGCAGATTGTCCGCCCGACACACCTCGTCGACCCGGCTGTCGAAATCGCCTCGGCGACGGGGCAAGTCGAGGACCTGTTAGAACGCATCGATGACCGCGTCGACCGCGACGAACGGGTGCTGGTAACGACCCTGACAAAGCGGATGGCCGAGGACCTCACAGAGTACCTGGAGGAGTCCGGCGTGAATGTCGCCTACATGCACGACGAGACGGACACGCTGGAACGGCACGAACTCATCCGCTCGCTCAGGCTGGGCGACATCGACGTGCTGGTCGGCATCAACCTGCTCCGGGAAGGACTGGACATTCCGGAGGTCTCACTTGTGGCGATTCTCGATGCCGATCAAGAGGGGTTCCTGCGTTCGGAGACGACGCTCGTCCAGACGATGGGCCGGGCCGCCCGGAACGTCAACGGCGAGGTGGTGCTGTACGCAGACGAGCGCAGCAACGCCATGCAGTCGGCCATTCAAGAGACCCAGCGCCGCCGGCGCATCCAGCAGCAGTACAACGAGGACCACGGCTTCGAGCCGACCACCATCGAGAAGGAAGTCGGCGAGACGAACCTGCCCGGGAGCAAGACCGAGACCGGCGGCATTTCGAGTGACGGCGCGAGTGACGCCGACGAGGCCACCCGCCAGATCGAACAGCTGGAAGAACGAATGCAGGAGGCCGCGGACAATCTGGAGTTCGAACTGGCGGCGGACATCAGAGACCGTATCCGGGAACTGCGCGAGGAGTTCGACCTCGACGGCGGCGACGACAGCGACGGCGTGCCGGCACCCGGTCCCGAGTTCTGATTTCTCGGTTCACGGCGCCCTCGATACTGGGTAACCGATTTGTACCCAGATGCGAAATGGTACGTATCTCGATGGTAGCGCTGTCGGGGTTGGACTATGTTCGAGTACATCCGTTCCCTGGGCCGTGGCTTCTCGCCGACCGGACTCGTCGTCGCCGTCCTCGGCTTCTTTCTGACCCGGTTCACGGTCACGCTGGCGGTTAGCGACGGCACGATGGCGTTCGTCTTCAGTGGCGTGTTGCCACTGGTGCTCGGTCTGGGGTTGTCTGCGTTCGGTGTCGCCCTCACCGTCGGTGAGTTCGAACACGCCTTCGTTCGGACGGTCACGCTGTGGTGTCTCGCAGGCACTGGCGCGATGTTCGTCCTCGTTCTGGTGACACTGATTGGTAACGGCAGCATGGGGCCGCTGTCAACCGCGGGGAGCCGGTCGTACCTGTCGAACTTCCTCATTGGGGGCGGTGTCGGCGGCGCACTCACTGGCGTCTACGCCGGGCGGTCGAACCGACAGCAACGCGAACTCGAACAGCAGGCTGCCAGGCTAGACCTTGTCAACCGCATCCTTCGAGACAGAGTCCTGAACGCGCTGACGGTCATCCAGGGCCGGGTAGAGATTGCGGAATCACGGGACGGTGTCAGCACGGCCGACACCCTGTCAGTCATCGACGACCGTTCGGCCGGCGTCCAGCAGGTCGTCGAGAACATGAAACACATCACCCACGGCGGGGCCGACCTGTCGCTAGACGCTGTCCCCGTGGTCCCATGCGTGGAGTCGGGCGTCGACGCCGTCCGCGAGACACACCCGTCGGCCGACTACGACCTGCGGGCCGACGTGCCCCCGGACCTGCAGGTGCGGGCCAACACGATGCTTGACAACCTCGTCGCGCATCTGGTCGAGAACGCGGTCGTCTACAATGACAGCGACAGCCCTCGCGTCGAGGTTGGGGTCACCGCCACCGAGGACACTGTCGCCATCAGCGTCAGCGACAACGGCCCGGGACTGCCCGAGCGACAACTCGACTTGCTTGCCCGCGGTGAAATCGGTTCCTACGAGGACCGCTCGACCGGCTTCGGGCTGGACCTCGTTCGCTTGCTCGTCCGGAGCTACGGTGGGCGGACGGCGGCCACCGTCACGGATGACGGAACGACAGTCACGCTGACACTGCTGCGTGTCTCGGCCGAAGACGGCGTCGTGAAGGCTACGCCCGACGATGTGCTGGGACTCTCGCCACGCCGCCTGAGCGTGGCTGTCGGGGCGTCGCTCGTCGCCGCCGTCGTCATGGGCGTCCCGATGCAGGTCCTCTCCGGGGGCGTCCCGGTCGTCGGGGCGCTGTACGGCGTCGAGAACGCGCTGGTTGGCTGGCTCACACACGGGTTCCACAGCGTCGTCTTCGGACTGGTGTACGCTGCCTTGGTCCGAACCGCGCCAGCCCATCTCTCCGACCGGCTCCGATACTACGGAATCGCCCTCGGCTGGTCGCTCGCACTCTGGTTTGTGGCAGCCGGGCTCGTCATGCCGGTGTGGCTCTCGCTTGTTGGTATCGAGGCGAGCCTCCCGAACCTCAGCGCAGCGGCGCTGCTGTCCCATCTCCTCTGGGGTGGCTCTCTCGCCGCGCTCTACCACTACGGCTGCCGTGTCTGGCCTCCCTGACCCGCGTATGTGACCAACGTCGGTCGCCGAACCCTGTTATCATCCGCACTTGGACTAATACAACCAAAATTGTTTTACGCGCTACTGTAGTTGTATAGCGTGATGTCCCGCGTCTCGCTCCCACACGATGCGAAGGCCGGTCCCACCAAGCCGGAGGTCCGGGCCGTCCTCGCCAGCAAACTCGCTCTCACCGGGTCCGACCACTTTGCGGAGGTCGGTTCCTGTACCGGTGCCGTCACCATCACGGCGGCGCGCCGGGCCGGGCGTGTCACTGCGCTCGAACGCAAGGGGAATCGACTCGACGTGACTCGCAAGAACCTCGCCGCCAACGACGTTGACGCTGATGTCGAATTGCGCGAGGCCGAGGCCCCGGAGGGCTTGCCGGACGACGCCGACGCCCTCTTCCTCGGCGGATCACGCAACTATGAAGCCATTCTCGACCACGCGGTCGAAACCGGCGTCGACCGAATCGTGATGAACGTCTCGCGGCTCGAAGTCGCCGGCGCGGCGACAGAGGCCTTCCGCGAGCGCGACATTCTGGAAGAGGTTGTCCAGTTTCAGGTGAGCCACGGCTACGAGCTCGCCGGCGCGACGAGCTTCGACTCGGAGAACCCGGTGTACATGCTCGTCGGCAGCGCCAGCGAGGACGTTGCCGCCGACGGCGGGTCACCGACTGAGACTGAGGCGACCGACGGAGGCCAGCGATGACACTCTACGGCATCGGCCTCGGTCCTGGTCAGCCCGACCTAGTAACCGTCCGTGGGAAGCGCGCGCTGGAATCCGCCGACGTGGTGTACTCGCCGGGGCGGCTCTCGCGGTCGGTCGCGACCAAGCACGTCCCCGAGGAGCGCATCGGCGACCTCGACTTCCCCATGACACGCGACGAGGAGAAACTCCGGGCGGCCTGGAAGGAAGCCGCCGCCGAAATCGCGCCGACCGCCCGCGACGGCGATGCCGCCTTCGTCACGCTTGGAGACCCGAACGTCTACTCGACCTTTGGCCATCTCCGGCGGACGCTCGCGGCGTTTCACCCCGAAGTCGACCTCGAAGTGGTGCCCGGCGTCAGCGCTATGTCGGCGTTTGCGACCGCGCTTGGCGTCGAAATCACCGCCGGGTCGAGCTTGGCGCTGCGTGAGGCCGACCGCGGCGCGTCGCCGACCGGCCCCGACCGGATGATTCTGTTCAAGGTGACCGACGCGCCGGCCACTCACGAAGGGCTGGTTGAGGCCGGCTACGACGTGGTGTACGGCCGCCGGCTGTTCATGGAACAGGGCGAGACGGTCGTGACCGACGACCCGACCGATATCGATGAGCGAGACTACTACACGCTAGCCTACGCCGAGAAGCCCGAGACGCGCGTCGAGCAGGCGACCGACGCCTTCCTCGAAGCGGCCGACGAGAGCGGTGTCGTGACCGACGGTGGCGAGCAGTCTATCGGTGAACTGGCGAGACAGGAGCGCTCTGAAGCTGTTCTCTGCGGTGACGAGGTGAAGCATGACTGAGGAACCGAGCGAAACGGACCCACAGACGGCAATTGACTCTGTCGCTGGGAACCGAGACGACCGCGTCTACGAGTACAGTGCCGGCGACGAGCAGGAGGGCATTCCCTTCGTCGGAGCCGGGCCGGGCAACCCCCGGCTGCTGACCGTCGCTGGCCGGGAATTGCTGGCTGACGCCGACCTCGTGGTCCACGCCGGCTCGCTCGTCAACAGCGAACTGCTGGAGGAGTACTGCGAGGACGCCGAAACGGTGTCCTCTATCGGCAAGGACCTCGAAGAGCTGATTCCGCTGATGCGGGACGCCTACGAGGCCGGCGACACCGTTGTCCGCCTTCACAGCGGCGACCCTGCCATCTACGGCGCGGCCCTGGAGCAGATGGACGCGCTCGAACACGAGGGCGTCCCGACCTACATCGTCCCCGGCGTCACCTCTGCCTTCGCCGCCAGCGCGACGATGCGAACCCAGTTGACACTGAACGAGGTCGCCAACCACGTCGCCTTTACCCGCCCGCAGGGCAAGACGCTGGACGAGGACGAGGACCACATCTCCGAGTTCGTCGGTATGGGCGATGTCACGACCTGCATCTATCTGGGGACCCACGCCGTCAGCGAGACGATGGACCGGCTGCTCGAAGACGGCCACGACCCCGAAACCCCAGTGGCGGCCATCTACCACGCGTCCTGGCCCGACGAGGACGTCATCGAGGGAACGATAGCCACCATCGGCGAGAAGCTGGAGGACGCGGGCTATCGCGCTTCCGCAATGGTCGTCATCGGTGATGCTGTCGGCGGCGAGGACTACGAGCGGTCGTTCCTCTACGGCGACTGGGCGAATCGCGGGAGCGACGCGGATTCACAGGAGGCTGATGACTGATGAGCACCGACACAGACGACGACTCCGGTTCACACGGTTGCAAAGCACCCGATTCAGACGGCGAAGTAGCGGAGGATATCGCTATCGTCGCCTTCGGGCGGAAGATGGACACGGCCGAGGACATCGTCGACGGTATCGGCGACCGCTACGAGTCCATCGATATCCTCGAATACCACGGCGACGTGTTCGAGGAGCACTGGGGCGAGTACGACTGCTTCATCGGCTTGATGGCCAGCGGCATCGCGATGCGCAAGACCGCCCACCTGCTCGACGACAAGTGGGACGACCCCGCTATCTGTGTCGTCGACGAGGAACTCACGTGGGCCATCCCGATAACTGGCGGCCACCACGGCGCAAATCAGGTCGCTGACGACCTCGCAAGCATGGGCGCGGTGCCGGCGATGACGACCGCAAGCGAGGCTGCCGACAAGCAGGGCGTCGAGAAGCAGGCCAAGGCGCTGGACGCTCACGTGGTCAACGGCGACTCGACCGTGGCGACGAACCTCGCCGTGCTGGACGATGAACTCGGCCCTATCGAGCGCCTTGACGGGCCGAAGGCCGTGCTGGTCGACGACGACGTGACCGTCCTGAAGCGGAACAAGGACGACGGCGTCGTGCTCGGTTGTGGCAGCGTCGCCGGCGCGGATGTCGAGCAGTTCCACGCGGCCTGGGAGCAGGCGCTGGACGAGGCCGACCTCGACCGCGACGATGTGGAGTTCGTCGCAACGGGCACCCGGAAAGCCGACGAGGAAGGCATGCTCGCCGCTGCTGAGGAGTGGGGACTGGGTGTCATCGCCTTCGAGAAGGAGACCTTGGAGGGGTTCGAGGGGCCGACCCCCTCGCGGTCGAAGGAACTCATCGGGTGGCCGGGCATCGCCGAGGCGTCGGCCATCGCCGCCGGCAGCGAACACGACCTGCTGGCCGAGAAGACCCGCTACGACGAGGCTGTGACCGTCGCTATCGGGCGCTAACCTCGCTTTTTGTCAGCCATTGGGTTTTGGTTCCAGCTTTTCGCAACCGAGCAGCTACTGAACTATCCTTAGCAGCGAGTCCACAGCTGTCCCGAGTTCCTGTCATCGTACAACTCTAAACTTATTTATTATGTGCGCCTGTGATGACAAATGGCGTATGACAACACTACTCGAAGACAAGGTGGCGGTCGTTACGGGCGGCGCAAGCGGGTTCGGCCGGGCCATCTGCCGACGGTACGCGGAGCACGGCGCAGACGTTATCGTTGCGGACCGACAGCAGGACCCCCGCGAGGGCGGCAAACCGACCCACGAACTGGTCGAAGCTGAGACCGACCGGACGGCCCACTTCGTCGAGTGTGACGTGACCGACCCCGACGACCTGGAGGTGGCTGTCGCCGCGGCAGAGGAACTGGGCGGTATCGACATCATGGTCAACAATGCCGGCATCTCCGAGATAGCGGATTTCTACGAGACCACGGAGGAGGACTACGACCGGCTGATGGATGTGAACACGAAGGGCGTGTTCTTCGGTGCACAGGTCGCCACTGAGGCGATGCGGGAGAACGGCGGCGGCACCGTCATCAACATGTCCAGTTCCGGCGGCATCCGCGGCACCGGCCTGTTGGTCAATTACTGCACCTCGAAAGGCGCTGTCCGACTGTTCACCTACGCGCTCGCGGACCGCCTGAGCAACTACAACATCCGGGTCAACGCCATTCATCCGGGCTACAGCAAGACCCAGATGTTCGAGGACGAGCGCATCGACGACACGACGAAGATGATGCTGAAGGAACTCATCCCCTCGGGCCGCTTCGGCGAACCCGAGGAGATAGCCGACGTGGCGACGTTCCTCGCCAGCGATATGGCCTCCTACGTCAACGGCGAGAGCGTTGTAGTCGACGGAGGACTGACGAACACCTGACCGGGGGATATCGAACTGTTTGCGTTGCGATTCGTCGACGTGAGTACGGTTACACAGCCACCGCTCTCGACTCTTCCCCGAGCTCGTATACAACCAAACTACCCCTTCCCAACACCTGCGCTTGGACTAGTACAAGCACAATTGTTTTATGCGAAAGCGGCGTTGTACTCACCATGCGCCACAGTATCGAGATTCGACCGGCGGCCCTCGGAGACCGAGGATGAGTAGCGACGGACGCCAGTCGACAGCGGCCGCGGCTGAGGCGACGCGTCCAGCCGACTACGGGACGCTGTACGTGGTCGGTATCGGGCCGGGGCTCCCCCACGACATGACCCAGCGGGCGAAAGACGTAATCCAGACCGCTGACTGTATCATCGCCTCGAACCTCTATCAGGAGTTCCTCCGGAAGGACGGCACGCTCCCGCCCCAATCGGCTGAACTCGACGGCGAAACCGATGACGGCGAAATCGCTGGCGAAGAAGGGGCCGTACTGGAGCGGCCCGACGGCAGTCAGCAGACGCTCATCCGGTCGTCGATGGGCAAACAGGTCGAACTCGCCCGCGAGGCCTTCGAGCGGGTCCGCGCCGGTGAGGACATCGCCCACGTCTCCGGCGGCGACCCGAACGTCTACGGGAAGTCCGACCTGCTGTTTACGATGGCCGACGCCGACGACGCCGACGATGTCCCCATCGAAATCGTCCCCGGTGTGACCGCAGCGCTGTCGGGCGCGGCGAACCTCGGCGCGCCGCTGTCGAACGATTTCTGTACGATTTCGCTGTCGGACAAATGGCGCGGCTGGGACGAAATCGAGGAGAAGCTCCGGGCGGCCGCGATCAGCGGCTTCGTCGTCGTCCTCTACAACTGCTGGCGCGATTACGAGCGGGCCGTCGACGTTCTCCGCGAGGAGCGAGCGGACGATGTGCCCGCTGCTATCGTCAACGACTCTGGCCGCGGCGAGGCCGGCCGGAACCTCGACGACGAGACGGAGACCATCACCACGCTCGGCGAACTGCCCGAGCACGACGACAAGGTCGGCGGCATGGGTTCGTCCATCGTCGTCGGCACCCACGAGACCGAAGTCTGGCGCAACGACTACCAGGAGTTCCTCGTCACCCCGCGCGGCGGGCGTGACGTCGACGATTTCTGACAATGAGCACTGACAACACCACCGACGCAAGTACCGAGACAGAATCGAAGTGTGGCGCAAGCGAGGCTGGCGAGGCGCGCAGCGCCTCGGAAAGCGCGAGTAGCGCGGAACGGAGTTCCGCGGACCGTTCGAGCGGGCAAGGCCCGCGAGAAGACGGCACGGCCGCGAGCGAAGCGGAAGCAGAGACCGATACCGCCTCCAAGTGCGGCGCGAGTTCGGCAAGCTCGTCCACAGAAACCAGCCCGGACACGAGCGACGACAGCCCCTCGAAGTGTGGGGCCTCGTCGTCGTCCGAATCGTCATCCTCGTCCAGCAGTAGTTCCTGCGGCGCGTCCTCGTCCAGTGAGTCGGACGAAGAGGAGGAAGTCGGTGCAACCGTTGACGACTTCGACGCCGAGCCGGGCCAGCTCATCGCCGTCGGCCTCGGTCCCGGGCAGCCGGAGGGGATGACTGCCCGCGCCCGCTCCGCCCTGCTGGACGCCGAGCACATCGTCGGCTACACGACCTACGTCGAACTGCTGCCCGACGAGATTACTGAGGGAGCCGACGACATCTACAACACGCCGATGTGCGGTGAAGTGTCTCGAACGGAAGAGGCAATCGACCGTGCGCTGGCGGGCAACGACGTGGCCATCATCGGCAGCGGTGACCCGAACGTGTATGCACTGGCCGGCCTCGCACTGGAGATAATCGAGTCCAAGGGCGCGACGGCGACGATGCTCGACTTCGACGTGGTTCCGGGCGTTCCGGCGGCCCAGTCCTGTGCCGCCCGCGTCGGCGCGCCGCTGGTCAACGACACCGTCTCCATCTCGCTGTCGGACCACCTCACCGACATGCCGACAATCGAGTCGCGGCTCCACGCCGCCGCGAAGGAGGGCTTTACCATCACCATCTACAACCCCTGGAGCCGCAAGCGCCGGGACAACTACGAGAAGTGCTGTGAAATCCTGCTGGAACACCGCGACCCCGAGACCCCTGTCGGCGTCGTCCACGCCGCCGGCCGCGAGGACGAGCAGGTCGAAATCGTCGAACTCGGCGAACTGCCCGAACTCGGCGAAACTGACCTCGTGGACATGACCACCACCCTCCTCGTGGGCAACGAGGACACCTACGTCTGGGACGACCGGATGGTGACCCCGCGGGGCTACGAAACCAAGTACGACTACTAATGTACCGAATCACTATCGACCGCGACGCCTGCGACGGCGTGTTTGCCTGTCTCGTCCGCGACGACCGCTTCGTCGAGGATAGCGAGGGACTGGCGGCTATCGAGACGGACGACCAGACGGCAATCGAGGCCACCTTCGACGACGACCGGCGGGACGATGCCGAGCAGGCCGCTGCGGCCTGCCCGCTCGATGCGATTCACGTGGAATCCGTCGAGGAGGACGCCGGGGCCGCCGATACACCTGCCGCCACCGACCACGAGGAGGTCCAGCCATGAGCGTCGAAACGGGTGCGCCAAACGATATGCTCGCAGCCCACCCCGAGACGGCGTACTTCTGGGGCCGGGTCACCGGCGACGGCGAGTGCGAGGACAGCTGTATCACCGTCCGGACGAACGACGAGACGGCCGCTCGGCGGCTCGCCTCCATCGCCGGTGCGGAGCGGGCCGACCGCCGCATCGTCGAGCGGGCGTATGCCCACGACACCTCGATTACCCGTCAGGAGGAGGAGTTCACGGTGCAGGTCGTCGGCAGCCTCGCTGACCGCGCGAGCGCCGCGCTTGGCCTCCCGTTCGACGGCGAGTCGGGCGGCTACCGCTTCGACGCGCTGGCCGACTACGACCGCCAGCTCCTCCGCGGCCTGCTCGAAGGCTGTGGCACGGTGTGTTTCAAGTCCGACGACGAGGCGGTCGGTATCTCCTTCGTCCACGAGGACGAGCGACTCCTCCGGACGATACAGACGCTGCTCGACCGCTGTCCGGTCGACGCGCCCTACGACGAGCTCTCGGAGACCTCGTCGGGCTACTGGTTCGGTGTGGCCGACGACGCGGCACCTGTCCTTGGTGACTGGCTGTACGAGGGCAGCGAAGAGACGGGGCTGTTCGCGCCGAGCCGCCGGCGCAAGCTCCAGAAAAGCATTGAACGAGTCCGATGAGTGAAGCTATCACCGCGCCGGAGACGCTGGACGACGAAGCGGTGCTGCTGGTCGGCCACGGCTCCCGGCGCGAGAAGTCGAACGAACAGGTCCGCGACCTTGCGGTCGAACTGGAGGGCCGACTCGGCATCCCGGTCGACGCGGCCTTTCTCGAACTGGCCGAGCCGGCTATCGACGAGGCCATCGCGGGGCTGGCCAGAGCCGTCTCGCAGGTATCGGTGGTCCACCTCTCCCTGTTTGCCGCCAGTCACGTCAAAAACGACGTGCCGCTGGCCGTCGAGCAGGCCCGTGAGGCCCACCCTGAACTGACCATCAACAACGGCGCGCATCTCGGTGTCCACCCGGCCCTGCTGGACTTGCTGGACGACCGCGCGGCGGCCGTCGAGGCCGAACTGGGCGTCGACCGCGAGGAAGACGATGTGGCCGCCGTCGTCTGCGCCCGTGGCTCCAGCGACCCGGACGCCAACGCCGACGTGCACAAGCTCGCTCGCCTGCTGTACGAGGGCCGCGAGTTCTCGCGGGTCGAGGCGTCGTTCATCGGCGTCACCGAGCCGTTGCTCGATGACACGCTACACGACATCGCCAAGATGCGGCCCGACGCCGTTGTCGTCATCCCGTACATGCTCGGGGACGGCGTGCTGACCGGCCGCATCAAAGACGGCGCACGCGAGTTCGACGAGGAATACCCCTACGTCGACGCCGCGCCGGGCGAACCGCTCGGGACCGACACGCGTCTGCTGGACGTGCTGGGCGACCGCTGGCAGGAAGCTCGGACCGGGAGCGTCGAGATGTCCTGTGACACCTGCAAGTACAAGGTCGAACTCGACGGCTACGAGGAGGACCAGGGCGGCGCTCGCGCGATGCTCCGGGCGCTGACCCATCAGGCCGAACACGCCGACCGCGAGAACGTCGACGACGACCCGCACGTCCACGACGCCCCGGAAAAACACGTCGCCGTCTGCACGAACCAGACCTGCGCCCAGGACGGCGCGCCAGCGGTCCTCGAACGCCTGCGGCAGGCCGCCCGCGACAGCGACCAGTGCGACGCCCGCATCACGCGGTCGTCGTGTCTCGGCCGCTGTGGCGAGGGGCCCATGGTCGCCGTCTACCCAGACGGCGTCTGGTACGGCGGCGTTGAGGACGAGGATGCCGCCGAGATTGTCTCCTCACATCTGGACCGCGACCGCATCGTAAGCGAACTCGTCGACCAGACCCTTTGAGCACACACCCAATTCACTACACACATGAGCTGCTACGAAATCGAGGCCCTCCGACTGGGTCTCATGAACGTTCTCGGTACCGAAGACGACCACGCGCGCCAGCACGCGGAACAGGAGCTGGAGGGCCACATGACCGGCCCGATAGAGGCCCTCGCCGGCGCGAAGACGCTCGCCGCCATCGAGCGCCACCTCGACGCCGCGCTCGTGGACCTCGAAGAAGAGATCGCCGCAACCCCCGAAGACGACCCCGAGTACGACTACCTCCGGGGGCGACTGGTCGCCGTCCGCGACGCCGAGCGGGCGGTGTCGCGCATCACCATGCAGGGCGAGGATGTCCTCGCTGGGCTCGGTGAGGCCCACGACGTGCTTCACGAGGCCTTCCCGGTCGATGAGTAGCCAGCGCGCCCCGACCGCTGACCTCGGGGATGTAGCACCAGCCCGCTCGCGCCATCAGGGCCGCCGCTCGGCGGTCACGCTGACCAATGGCCTCGCGGTCGTCGGCACCGCTGATGGGGACCTGCAGGCGTTCGACGTGTCGGCGGACGCCGGTCCGCTACACCGGCGCTGGCGGTACGGCACGGATGGCGAACCGAGTGTCGTCGCGGCGGTGCCTTTCGACGGCGGTGTCGTCACTGGCGAACGCAGCGTCCGCGGCGAGATCCGCTGTCACGATGCCGGCGGCGACCTGCGATGGCGGTACGAAACCCGCGGGGACCTCGGCGAGGCCCAGCAGGAGACGCGCTTCTTATTACCTTTCGTCGCCAGCCTCGCCACCGACGGTGACCGCTGCTACGCCGCAGCCCGGCGGTACGAGCGCCGGACCGACGACGACGGGAACGACCTTCGCCACTTCGAGAGCGTCGTCTACGCCTTCGGAGCTGATGGCTCCATTGACTGGACATACCGGACCGACGGCTCACCCATCTCGCTCGATGCTGACAAGAACCGCGTCGCCGTCGCGTACAACCGGTGTCCTGGCGACCACCAGCACGGCCTCGTCGTCCTCGACGCCGACGACGGTGACCCGCACTGGATGTGGGACCCCGGGACCGACGGCCAGCGCCGTGTCGGCGACGTTGCGCTGCTGGCTGACGGCGCTGTTGTCTCCAGCCACGGCGGTTACCGCGGCTACCGGCTCGACAGCGGCGGCCGGGAGCGCTGGTGCGTCCCACTGGCGACGCCGACCGACGTGGCCGGTGACACCGTCTACGCGTACCCGAACCACGTCCACGCGACGGACGAGGGCGCGGTGTTCGTCACCGGCAACACATATCCAGAGGACGGCCGTGAAACGGACGCCCGCCACCCGAACGAGCACACCGCCGCTGGTGTCTCGCTCGATGGTGACCGCCGCTGGGACGCGCCTGTGGGCGGCTTCGCTAGCGGACTGGGAACTGATGGCTCGCTGCTGGCCGTTCCCGGCGCGCAGAACTTCCGGGACCGCGACGCCGACGACCACGCGCTTCGACTGTTCGATGTTGTCGACGGCCCCCTCGACACGTTGGACACCGACGGCGTCGTGACGGCAGCCGCAGTCTCCGATGGGACCGCTGTTGCTGTCGAGGAACCGGTCGTTTACCACGACGAGGGCCACGAACGTGGCGCGTACCGATTGCATCGAATCGAGACACCCGTCGCTGACGCGTCGACGTAGCGATCTCGGCTGTAACGGCACTCCAGACGACTTTTTGCTGTCCCCGGTTTGGCTCCGATTACTGTGTTATGTGGTGTCAAACTAACCGTTCGATAGCCGTAGCGTCTCGGTATAGGAGCCCAGTATGGCTGATAACACAGACCCGGACCACGAGGAGGCACAGCCGGCGGCGGACTACGAAGCCGACGACGACAGCACCGTCGACGACAGCGCCGACGACAGCACCGTCAACGACCGCCCAACCGAGCGCGAACGGGAGTTCGCGCAGATGCAGCGCCGGCTCAATGAACGGGAGATGGGCCTCGATCAGCGGAGCGCAGAGCTCGACCGGCGCGAAGAGAAGAGTGACGCCCGCGAGGAGGAACTCGACCGGCAAGAGGCGGAACTGGACGAACGGGAGTACCGGCTCGATGAACGCGAAGCCGCGCTTGACGACCGCGAGACCGACCTCGACAAGCGCGAGGCCGAACTGACAGAGTACGACGCGCAGCTTTCCGAGCGCGCCGCGGAACTCGACGAACACGAGGAGACGCTGAACACCTACCTCTCAGAACAGATGTCGGACCTAGAGGAGACGGTCACCGGGACGATGTACGACGCATTGGAGCGGTACGAGAACCGGTCGGCTGGTCGGTTCGGCCCGACCGGTACGATGCTCGTCGGGCTGGCCGGCGTGGCGCTCGTCGTCGCCGGAATCGGGTTCGGCGCACTGGCGTCGGCTGGTACGGCCCCGTTCAGCGCCGGCGGGACGACGGCGAACCTCGTTATCGCCGCGGTCGTCGCTATCGTCGGGCTGGCGCTGAATCTCGGGACAGTTGCCGGAAAAATCTGAATCGTGTCGTTCCGTCAGTCTGCTGTCGCTGGATAGTCCAGCTCGTCCGCAGCCGCGGTGTCGTTCTCGCCGAGCCACGTGTGTACACCAGCGATGGTGGCCCACAGCACTAGCTGGCCGAACACGACCGTCCAGCGGTAGGCCGCGACGAGCGCGGCAGGCACGTCACCGTGGACCGGGTTTGCCGGTGCGAGCGCGACCGGAACTGCGAGCAGTGCGAGCGGCAGCGCCATGGCTCCGAGTCGAATGGCGGTGTGGTGGCGCGCTGTCCGCTGATACGCGAGCCCGGCGAGCACTGCGACCAGCGCCCCCAGTGCCATCAGGCCGGCGTACCAGGCGAGGCGCGTCTCTGTCCCAAGCGCCTGCTCGACGCCCGGTGGCTGTGGCGGCAAGACGAGCCACGGCGCGCCGGAGACGGTGAGAAAGCCGGCTCCCGCAAGCGCCAGTCGCTTCGTCGCGCCCGAGCCGGGGATTGCAGGTTCGAGGAAGAAGTACACCATCCCGAACGCTGCAACGCCGAACAGCAGGCCCCAGAGGACGCCGCCGCCGATGCTTACGACGGTCGTCGTGAGTTCGGAGACGACGGGGCCGCCCCCGCCGTGGCTGTGCTCGAATGTCTCCAGTCCAGCGGTGAAGGCGTTCCCGACCGTCGCGATGAACAGGCCGTAGACCAGCCCGCCGGCCACGCCGGCCATCGCGCCGCGTTCGAGGTAGTCAGTCGCCATCAGTGGCAGGTGATGCCGGCGCTGTGGCGGAAGTTGTGCAGTGAGTCGTGCAGCATTGGGTCCTGCACGAACAGCAGCGTGAAGCCGAGCGCCGCCACCAGCGCGACGGCGATGGCGATCTGTGGGCCAGTCAGGGATGCTCTGGCGCGTTCGATACGGTCGTACACGCTATCCGTCGCGTGTTTGGTATCAGTGTCATCCTGCATTGAAATCTCGTTTGTCTTAAGAACAAGTAAGATTGTAAAACTTCCGCCTGATACAGCGCCGACCAAGAGCTACTGGTCGCTGGCGACGGCATCGACGCGCTCCGCGGTCAGCGCGTCCAGTGAGACCACTGACGCGTCCGTTTCCTCTGCAACGAGGTCAAGTAATCCAGCACGGCCCGCTTCGCCGGCATTCACGACGATGGTCCGGGTGGCTGCTTCACCGAGCGTTCGCGCCGCGGTTCTGGTCGCTGCGACCGGACTCCCGTCGGCGGTGTTCGCCCGCCCGTCGGTTACGACGATGACGACGCCGGCATCCGGGTCCGCCCGGTCGAGCACTTCGCAGGCGGCCGTCAGCCCGTCCGGCAGTGGTGTCCGGTCGCCTGTGGGGAGGTCTTTCAGGTGGCGTGCCGCCAGCGAAACGCTGTCAGTGGGCGGGAGTACCACGTCCGCGCCCTCGCCGGCGAAGGTGACGAACGCGACTTCGTCGCGGGCCTGATAGGCGTCTTTCAGCAGTTCCAGTACTGTGCCTTTTGCGGCTTTCATCGCCGGGCGCATCGACGCGCTCGCGTCGACGGCGAACACCACCAGCGTCTCGGCGTCGCCTGCACGAACGGACTTCCGAAGGTCACGTGACTCGACACGGCCGCTCCCGCGACTGGCCGCCGCCCGGACCGACGCTGCGGCGTCGACCTCATCGTCCCGGCCGGCGCGCTCGGTTCGGACCGTTGCACCGCGTTTCGTCCCTGTCGCGCTCGCACGGCCGCTTGCGCTCCCACCGTCTGTGTCGACCGACGGGGCATCCACGTCGGGTGCGCCGCTGTCGCCGACTGTGGCGCGGGACTGGCCCGGCAGCAGCGGGGTGGCGTTTTCCGGGTCGTCGGACTGGTTGGACTCCCCCTCCCCACCGTCGTCTCCGGCCGCTCCTTCGCCGTCGCCGGCCTCTGCTTCCTGCCGCTCGCCGTCGCTGTCGGCCGAAGCGGGCGTCGGCTGCTCGCCGCGCTCGCCTGACTCGTCGTCGCCGTCCTCGTTGGACTGTTCTCCGTTGTCCGGCCGCTGGTCCTGCTGTTCGCTCTCGTCTTCGTTACCCACAGAACCGGCCCCGTCATCTTCCGGTTCGTCGCCGGCCCCCGCTTCCTCGTCGCTGTCCGCGTCACCCCCCTCCTCACCGCTTTCTTCGTCATCGGCGGACTCCTCCTCAGCCTCGCCCTCCTCGTCCTCGAAATGGTCGTCGAGCACGTCGTCCACGTCCGGCGCGTCCTCGAAGGGCCGGGAGGTGAGCCGGTGGGGGAGCGCGAACTCGGCGGCCCGCTCGATGTCCGATTCGAGTACCGTCGTCCGCCCGTCCAGCGCAGCGAAGGTCCGGGCCGCTCGCGCCGTGGCGATGTCGCCCCGGTGGCCATCGAGGCCGGCGTCCCGACAGAGTTCGGCGATCTGTTCGCGGAACTCGCGGGCGAGGTCGACCTCCGGAAGCAGGTCGCGGGCGGTCCGCAGGCGCTCGCCCGGACCGCGGTCCGGTTCGGTCTGCCTCTCCTCGTCACCCTCCCCGAGCGCCTGGTCGATGATAGCGACGCGGTCGTCCAGGTCCTCGCAGGCGCTAACCTCGGTCTGCAGGGCGAAGCGGTCCCGCAACTGCGGGCGCAGGTCCCCTTCCTCGGGGTTCATGGTCCCGACGAGCGTGAACTCGGCGGGGTGGGTGACGGTGACGCCGTCGCGCTCGACCCGGTTCCGGCCGCTCGCGGCGGCGTCGAGCAACACGTCGACGAGGTGGTCGTCCAGCAGGTTCACCTCGTCCACGTAGAGGATGCCGCGGTTTGCCCGGGCCAGCAAGCCGGGGTCGAACTCGTGGTCACCGTCGAGCGCGTCGGCCACCGACAGCGTGCCGACGACACGGTCCCGGGTCGCACCGAGGGGGAGCGTCACGAGTGGAACCGAACGAGTTTCGACCGGCGGGTCTGAGCGTGTCCGGCAGTCCTCGCATTGCTCGTCGGACCGGTCTGGCGGACAGCCGTAGGGGCAGTCCGCGACCGCGCGCTGCTCGGGCAGCAGGTCGGCAAGCGCGCGCACCGCCGTCGACTTCGCTGTCCCCTTCTCGCCGCGGACCAGCAGGCCGTCGAGGTCGTCGTCCGTCGCGACCGCGAGCAGGCCGTCTTTGAGGTCGCGCTGGCCGACGACGGCCGCGAACGTCGGTCCCTGCGAAGCTTTTTTGCCCGCGCCGAATACAACCATACTTGTATTAGTGCAAACGGAGATTTAATAACGTTATGCCACAGCTAGGACTCTACACCGCGACGGAGAACGAACTCGGGGCCGTCCAGCGGGCCGCGGGCGAGGTCGACGCCGACCTCGTCGTGCGCTCGGAGAGCGACCTCGACGACGAGCCAGCGGTCGAGGCGTTCGTCGACGAACTGACCGACGCCGACGCCGTCGTCCTCTGGCTCCACGGGGCCGAGGACAGCATGCCCGGCTACGAGATGGCCGTCGAGCGGTTGCGCGAGGCCGGCGTCCCGCTCGTGGTGAAAGCGACGGGCGACGCCTTCGCCTTCGAGGACACGTCGGTTCCGGACGAGCACCGCGACACCGTCTACGACTACCTCGACAAGGGCGGGGCGAGCAACGTCGCCAATTGTTTGCGCTACCTCGTGGCGCAGTACGGCGACGCCGACCCCTCGTACGACGAGCCGGTGACACTGCCAACGGAAGGAGTGTATCACCCTGACCATCCGGGCGCAAGCATCGACGAACTGCGGGCGACGTTCGACCCGTCGAAACCGACGGTCGCCGTGTGGTTCTACGAATCGCACTGGACACACGAGAACACCCGCTATGTCGACGCGCAGGTCCGGGCCATTGAGGCCCACGGGGCGAACGCGCTCCCGATATTCTGTGAACCGGCGACCGACGCCGAGGGCCAGTGGAACGCCGAACAGGTCACTGAGGAGTGGCTCCTCGATGCTGACGGCAACCCGCTGGTCGATGCAGTCTGCTCGTCGTTCATGTTCTCGCTGTCGATGGACGAACGCGGCCGCAGCGCCGACGACGAAGGCCAGAGCGCCGAGGACGTGTTCCTCGACAAACTCGGCGTTCCGGTCATCCAGACCGTGACGACGATGCGCTCCCGGTCCCGGTACGACAGCAGCGATACGGGCGTGATGGGCTTCGAACTCGCGCTTTCGGTCGCGCTGCCGGAGTTCGACGGCAACGTCATCACCCACCCCATCTCGGGTAAGGAGCGGACCGACGACGACGCCGATATCGGGAGCGCGCCGAAACAGCACTTCCCAATCGACGACCGCATCGACCACGTCGCGCGGCTGGCGGTCAACTGGGCCGAACTGCGCCACACCCCGAATGACGAGAAGCAGGTCGCTGTCGTCCTTCACAACTACCCGCCCAGCGACGACGGCATCGGGACGGCGTTCGGGCTGGATTCGCCCGAGAGCACGGTGAATCTGCTGGAAGAGCTGGACAGTCGGGGCTATGACTTGGGCGACACGATGCCCGACAGCGGCCAGTCGCTTGTCGAACGCCTCACCGCCCAACTGACCCTCGACGACCGCTGGGTCGCGCCCGAGGACGTGCGCGAGATGAGCGTCGACACCGTCTCGCCGGCCCAGTACGGCGAGTGGTTCGAGATGCTTGACGACGACTTCCGTGAGAACGTCGTTGAGGAGTGGGGCGACCCGCCCGAGCGCCCGTTCGCAATTCCCGGCGTGGAGTTCGGAAACGTGCTCGTGACAGTCCAGCCCCCACGCGGGTTCGGCATGGACCCCTCGAAAGTGTACCACGACTCGGACCTCCAGCCGCCCCACGACTACGTCGCGTTCTACCGCTGGCTCCGCAACAGCTACGAGACGGACGCTGTCGTTCACCTCGGGACCCACGGCAGTCTGGAGTGGCTGCCGGGCAAGACTGTCGGGCTGGACGGCGAGAGCGCACCGGACCAGCTCATCGACGACATCCCGAACGTCTACCCGTACATCGTCAACAACCCCGGCGAGGGGACCCAGGCGAAGCGGCGCTCCTACGCCGCCATTGTCGACTACCTGACCCCGGTGATGGCCAATGCCGGGACCTACGACGACTTGGCCGACCTGGAAGAACTGGCCGACCGCTACCGCGAGGCCGGCATGGAAGACGCCCGGACCGACGACGGCGAGCACCTCGCCAAGCAGCTCCGCCAGACCGTCGACGAACTGGACCTCGCCGTCGAACTCGGCATCGCCGGCGAAATCGACGAGAAGGCCGACGTACGTGGCCCTGACGAAGCCGGGTCGACGCTCGCTGAGGGCGACGTGGACGGTGATGAGTTGGATATCGACGCCCTCGTCGAACGCGTCCACGAGTACCTCACGGACGTGAAGACGACCCAGATTCGGAAGGGCCTGCACACGATGGGCGAACCGCCGGCCGACGACCGACTCGTCGACTATCTGGTCGCCCTCACACGTCTGGAGAACCCCGGTGCGCCGTCGCTTCGCGAGAGCGTCGCGGGCGTGCTCGGCGTCGACTACGACAAACTCCGCAACGCCCCCGGCGAGTACGACGAGGCCCTCGGCATGACTTACGCCGAGGCCGCGGACCGCGTCCACGAGACCAGCAAAGACCTCGTCCGGACGCTGGCCGAACACGACTTCGACGTGCCCGAGAGCGAACTCGAAGACAACACGTCGGAGGTGAACATGAACCTCCTCGTCGTGGACATCGAACCGCTCGGGGACGCTCGCGTGCGGTCGGGCGCTCACGAGGACCTGCGCGAGGCGCTGGCGTACATCTGCGAGGAAGCGGCCCCGCGGGTGGCCGGCGCGGCCGACGAGATACCGCGGACCGCCGACGCGCTGGCCGGCGAGTACGTCCCGCCGGGCGGCTCCGGTGCGCCGACCCGCGGCGGCGTTGACCTGCTCCCCACGGCCCGGAACTTCTACACGCTCGACCCGCGGAAGGTCCCGGCCAAGACGGCGTGGGACGTGGGCAGCGAGGTCGCCGACGGTGTACTGGAGCGCCATGAAACGGACGAAGGCGAGTACCCCGAGGAAATCGGCGTCGTCGTCTGGGGCACGCCGACGGTTCGGACCCGCGGCGAGACAATCGCACAGGTGCTCGCGCTGATGGGCGTCGAACCGGTCTGGTCCGACGCCGGCCGCGTCGAGGACGTGGAACCGATTCCGCTCGAGGAACTCGGCCGGCCGCGTATCGACGTGACGACGCGTGTGTCCGGCCTGTTCCGCGATGCGTTCCCGGCGGCAGCGGGGGTCGTCCACGACGCCGTCGACGCCGTTGTCGACCTCGACGAACCCCACGAGATGAACTACGTGAAGAAACACGTCGAGGAGGAGACCGACGACCTTGTCGCCGACGGCATGGACGAGGGCGACGCCGAGAGCGCGGCGAAACACCGCGTGTTCACCACTCGCCCCGGCGGCTACGGGGCCGGGACGAACAAGGCCGTTGACGAGGGTAACTGGGACGACCGCTCGGACCTCGCCGACGTGTACGTCCAGTGGGGCGGCTACGCGATGGGGTCACGCGGCCGAGTGAGCGACGCTCACGACGCATTCGAGCGCCGTCTGTCCTCTGTCGACGCGACGGTCAAAATCGAGGACACCGCCGAGCAAGACGAGTTCGACTCCTCGGACTGGTACGCCTTCCACGGCGGCTTCATCTCCGCGGTCACGGAGATTGCCGGCGAGGAGCCGAACTCCTATGTCGGGGACTCCTCGGACCCGGACAACGTCGACGTGTACACCAACGAGGAGAAAGTCCGGAAGGCGATGCGCGCCCGCGTGCTCAATCCCTCGTGGCTCGACTCGATGGAGGAACACGGCTACAAGGGCGCTGGGGACCTCTCGACGACGGTCGACGTGGTGCTGGGCTGGGACGCCACGACCGACGTGGTCAGCGACACCCTCTGGGAGGACGTGGCCGAGCGCTACGCCTTTGACGAGGAGCGACAGGACTGGCTCCGGGACGTGAACCCCTGGGCGCTGGATTCGATCACCGACACGCTACTCGAAGCTATCGACCGCGGGCTCTGGGACGCCGACGACGAGACCCGGGACCGCCTGCGGGACCTGAATCTGGAAGTTGACGGTGACCTGGAGAGCCGAGCGACGGGGGGTCCGGAGCGAGGCTCTCCGAACGAGCGAGCGGGGAGCAGTGCGACCCGCGAGCAGGACGAGGAGGTGACTTCAGATGACGACTAACACGGACGATGCGACAGACGGTGACGCGAACAGCGACGACGGCTTCGAGGAGTACGCCGACCTCGGCGCGACCACCTCGAACGCGATGGATATCGCGGAGACGTCGATGGACCGCGTGCGCGAACTCGTTCCGGACGAGACGCTGGCCGATCGGATTCGCCAGAAGTCCGTCCATGCGACCGGCGACCCCGAGTTCCAGCACCTCGTTCGCTTCACCGGAGCGGACGACGACGAGCCGGTGCGGGCCGGTGCGCAGGCGGTGCTGGACGAACAGCCTATCGTCACCGACATCACGATGGTCAAGGCCGGCATCACCGGCCGCGGCCACGACTGCCCAGTTCAGAAGGCCATCGGCAACGGCGCGGAGCTGGCCGCCGAAACCGGGATGACACGCACGGCCGCGTCAGTGCTCGAACTCGACAAACAGGGTGTCTACGACGGCGCTATCGCCGTCGTGGGAAATGCCCCGACAGCGGCGCTCGCGCTTGCAGATTGCATTGAGGACGGCACTCGGCCGGCCGTCGTCGTCGCCACGCCCGTCGGCTTCGTCAAGGCTGCTGAGAGCCGGGAACGGCTCCGCGAGGTCGCCGCCGAACATGGCGTCCCGACCATCACGAACGTCGGCCGCCGCGGCGGGAGCGGGCTGGCCGCCGGGCTGACGAACGAACTGGTGCACGTCGCGTCGGACGTGCGAGAGGGGGTGGTCGATCTATGACCTCCCGCCTCGGGACGAGTGAGCGGGGAGAAACGACCCGTGAGCCGCGATGGAGTGGTCTCCATAGATGACTGAGAACGACGACTACGACCTCGATTCGGGACCGGACCCAGCCGATATTGCGGCGAGCGCGCCCGAGGACCCCGACGCGGACGGGCCGGTCCACGCCGTCGGCATCGGCCCGGGCAACCTCGATTTCCTGACGCCGCGTGGCGAGGAGGCGATCCGCGAGGCTGACGTTGTCGTCGGCTTCGAGACAGTCGTCGAGTTCGTCGCCGACCGGACCGATGCGGACCTCCTGACCTGTGGTTACCGGGACGAACTCGACACGCTGGACGCCTTTGCCGAGCGCGTGGCCGGCGGCGAGCGCGGGACTGCGGTCGCGATGGGCGACCCGAACCACTCTGGCTACCAGTTCGTGGGGAAGGTCCAGCGTGCCGTCGACCGTCCGGTTCGTATCGTGCCGGGCATCTCCTCGCTCCAGATCGCTGCCAGCCGTGCTCGGACGCCGATGGAGGACACGACATTCGTCACGCTGCACAAGAGCGGCGACCTCTCATCCGATCTCGACCGGCTTCGGAACGATGTGGGCGACCGACACCTGCTCGTGCTGCCGCGCCCCTTCGACCTGATGCCCGAAGACATCGCGGCCGAACTGCTGGATGCCGGCAGCGACCCCGAGCTACCGGCGCTGGTCTACGAGCGGCTCACCCACGATGACGAGGCTCGGACCGCAACGACGCTCGGCGACCTTGCGCAAGATGCTGGCGGCAACAGCAAGGACGACACACGGTTCTCGGATCTTTCAGTGTTTGTCGTGCGGCGGGAGTGAGGTCGTACTGCGACAGTCGCTATTAGCTGACCGCAGCCGACCCAGCCTGCCGCTGCCTGTACTCGTTGATCAAACGGAACGCGAGTACGTACCCGACAGCCGCGAACACCACGGCCAAAATGACGTTTCCTGTCCATAGTCGGACCAGCACGTCGCTACCCATCGAGACAGAGACACCGTCAAACGACAGGCCGGGCACCGGCCCCAGAATCTGGTTACCGAGCCAGAAGCTCGACGCGTACACGCCCCACTTGACCGGCGGATTGAGTATCAGGACGGACGCGAACAGCGCGACCTTGCTGAGCTGTTTGAACAGGTACGCGAGGACGAGGAAGGCGATAAAGCCGGTGCCAAGCGTCGGTAGTGCGGTGAGGAACACGCCGACGCTGAAGCTCATCGCGACTTCTCGCGGCGAGTGGTCTTCTATCAGCGCAGCCACCAGTTTCTCTTTGACCTGCTCCCGCGTCTGCGCTACTCGTCGGCGAACCATCTATGTGCCAGAACGTACCGTGGGTACAAATCGCTTCCTCTCGTTCTGAGTCCGCGGTTCTGCCGCTGCGACAGCCCTAATCACCCTCGCCGTCGGTCGCCATCGGCCGGTTTGTTGCGGCCAGCGTCGCCTCGAAGGTCTGCGGTGTGCGTGTGTCGGCCATCGTCCGCGCCGTCTCGACGGCGGTCGCGACGGCCTCGGTGACGAGCGGGTGGTCACCCAGTGTGTCGGTGTAGGCGAGCCCGCCCCTATCGAGGTCGAGTTTGGCGGGGATCTGTGACTCGGTCGCGTCGGTTGGCGCGAGAAAGAGCGGCACGGCGACAGCGTGGTCGTGGGCGAGGTTGTACCTGACACATTCGACAGCCGGGTTCTGGAGCAGATAGCACGGTTCGACCTCGCCGAAGGCCGAGCGCTCGCGCAGGCGCTCGGCGTGGTACTCCGTCACCTGCCGCTGATACGGTTTGCCGCTGGAGCCGAAGGCGACGAGCGCGACGGAGGAGTCAGCGGCTTCCGGGACCGCAGCGGCGGCACGGTCACGGATCGCTTCGGTCAGTAGCGGGCTGCGACCGACTGGTTCACAGTAGTGCGTTTCAGCGTCGATTTCGTCGAGTGCCGCCGGCACGTCTGTGACTGTTGAGTGGTCGTGCGCGACGGTCATCGGCAGCGCGAACACGCGGTCGGCATCGATGGCTACCAGTTCGTCGCGTAACTCCCGACGGGGTTCGTGGTCGTAGGTCAGCACCGTCACGTCGGTTGCTACGCCGCGCTCGCGCAGGCGGCGAGCGTGTGTCTCGAAGGGCGTAGCGCGTGACGTGTCCCGACCGATGAGCAGGAGTGTGTCGTGTGGCATTGGTAGCTCCCAACGCTAAAACAAGCTGAGTTGTTTTAGCGAAAGTTGGCTTGCCTGAACGTTGGCAGGAACCCACTAATACCTTTGGGTCCCGCCTATCGGGTGCCGGCGACCCGCTAACTGAGGTCCGGGCACAGAGGCTTATACGCAGTCGAACGCAATCCCGGCGTATGGACGTGACCGAGAGTGACCTGCCCGGCGTCGGAAAGAAACACGAGGTAAACATCGGCGGTGGACAGCAACTGGTCGTCGTGACCCACAACACGGGCACTCGCGAACTGTACCTGAAAGAGAGCGCGGACGCAGACTCCGAGAAACTCCTCGAACTCTCTGACCGGATGGCCCGACTGGTCGGCACGATACTCGAAGGCGCGTACTTCCAGCCGGTCGAATCCAGCCACGTCGAGACGATGCTGTCGGAAGGGACGCTGCTCGAGTGGTACGCGGTCGAGGCGGACTCGCCACTGGTCGGCGAGACACTGGCCGGTGCTAACGTCGGCCAGCGAACCGGCGTCACCGTTGTCGCGATACAGCGCGGCGACGATGTCATTCCCGGCCCCACGTCGACCGTCGAAATCGAGGACGGCGACACTGTTGTGGTTATCGGCGAACGCGACAACTGCGAGTCATTTGAGAAGCTCTTGGCCGGGGACCTGTAGATGGTCAGAACCGAGTCGCTGGGGGGCTGCTGTCGTGGCTGACCTGCTCGGCATCGGTGTGTTGTTCGCCGCCGTTGCAGCCGCTACGCTCGTCGCGGTGTGGCTGAACAAGTCGGTGATCCCGTTGTACATTGTCATCGGGATGGTACTGTCGCCGTCTGTCGCGGGGCAGGTTGCCGTCGCTGGCTACGGTCTTCCGGTCGTCGAATCCTCGGAGTTTATCGAACTCGGCGCGGAGCTCGGTACCGTCTTTCTGCTGTTTTTCCTTGGCTTGGAGTTCAATCTGGACCGGCTGCTGGACAGCTGGGAGCGCATCACCAGAGCGGGGACTATCGACCTCGGCATCAACTTCGGTGTCGGGCTCGTGCTCGGGTTCGCGCTGTTTCGGGACCTGCTTGCGGCCTTTCTGGTCGCCGGCATCGTTTACATCTCCTCGTCAGCTATCATCACGAAGTCGCTTATCGACCTCGGCTGGATCGCCAACGACGAGGCCAACCCAATGCTCGGGACGCTCGTGTTCGAGGACCTGTTCATCGCGGTGTATCTCACAATCGCCGCCGCGCTCGTCACCGGTGGGTCCGACCTCGGGGCCGCCGCGACCTCTGTCGGCGTCGCGCTCTCATTCATCGTCGCGCTCCTGCTGCTGGCCCGTTACGGGACGCCATGGTTTGAGCGGGCCTTACAGACGACCTCGAACGAGTTTACTGTGGTGCGAGCCGTCGGTATCACGGTTTTCATCTCTGGACTTGCCCTCGCCATCGGCGTTAGCGAGGCCGTCGCCGCGTTCTTCATCGGGATGGCCTTCGCCCCGACCACTCACACGCACAAGCTAGAACGACTGCTGGAGCCCCTCCGCGACACGTTTGCGGCGGTGTTTTTCTTCTGGATCGGCGTCGAGACCGACCCGCGACTGTTCGCCGGCGTCGCAGGGCTCGTCGTCGCCGCTATCGTCGTCACGACACCGACAAAAATCCTGTCGGGCTATCTGAGTGGCCGTGCGTACGCCCTCACCCCGCGCCGGTCAATGCGTGTCGGCCTCGGGATGGTCACTCGTGGTGAGTTCTCCCTGATTATCGCCGCCGTTGCCCTGACCGGGGCAGGCACGTCACTGTCGACCGAGTTGGCAAACGCCGTCTACTCGTTTACCGTCGCATATGTCCTTCTCATGAGTATTCTCGGCACAATGCTGATGCAGTACTCGGCTCCCTTCGAGGCGTTCGCGACGGCTCGGTTCGGAGCGGAGTAACGACAAAAACGAAGGGCGGACCTACAGTTCGCTGTCGGGAACGACCACGACCTTCCCGAAGCCTTCGCGGTCCTCGATTATCTCGTGTGCCCGGGCGATTTCGCTCATCGGCAGCGTCTCGCGGACTCGCGGCTCCATCTCACCCTGCCAGACCAGATCCAGCACTTCATCAGCCTGCCCTGGGGTGGCCATCGTCGAGCCGATGACCTGCAACTGATTCCAGAAGATGCGGTTGATGTCCGTTTCCGGGTTGCCGCCAGTCGTCGCCCCGCAGGTGACGACCCGGCCGCCCTTGACGAGGCTCTTGAGCGAGTCCTGCCAGGTCTGTGCGCCGATGTGGTCGACGACCATGTCGACGCCGCGGCCGTCGGTCAGGTCCCGAATCTCGCTCGCGAAGTCCGTCTCCTCGTAGTTGATTGTATGGTCCGCACCCAGTTCTTTGGCGTAATCGAGTTTCTCCTGGCTGCTGGCGGTCGCGAACACCTCAGCGCCGGCGTGGTCGGCAATCTGGACGGCGGCGTGGCCCACACCGCCGGACGCACCGAGCACCAGTACCGACTCGCCGGCCTTCAGGTCGCCGCGGTCGCGCAGCATCCGCCAGGCGGTCTGGAACACCAGCGGCGATGCGGCGGCTGTCTCCCAGTCGACGCCCTCGGGGACTGGGGTGAGATTCTCCGCCGGCACGGCGGCGTACTCGCTGTGGACACCCCGAACGTGCTCGCCGATGATGTGGAAGTCCGGTGCGAGTGTCTGGTCACCCTTGCGACTGAACTCGTCGCCGCCGCCGCTCTTGCCGGCGAGGACGGCCACCCGGTCGCCCGGTTCGAACCGCGAGACACCGTCGCCGACCTCGTCGACAACACCCGCGGCGTCACTGCCCGGAATGTGTGGCATCTCGAGGTCGATGCCGGGAAGCCCGCGCCGCGTCCAGATGTCGAGGTGGTTCAGCGCGGCCGCCTTCACGTCGATGACCACCTCATCGCGGCCCGGTTCGGGGTCGGGAAACTCGCCATACTCAAGCACATCACGGTCGCCGTGACTGTCGAACTGAACGGCTTGCATCGTCATCACTTCCCGTGGCTTGGTTATAAACGCCAGCCTCCCGGACGATACTGAGCGTGGTTGCTCCTCTGGCGGTATTCAGCCTGTGCGTATATAGCCCTATAGCCTTCTACTTCAAGATTATTTGCATACATAATGGGATAACTGTCTACAGTGAAACCGCTCTTACCGCTTTCTACTCTCTACGTGGCTAGATATACTAGAGACAAACTTAGAAAATGAGTATGTATCTCTCGAAAATACCTTATTCGGATAGATGGATGTACTTCTTGGTATTACAGAACTGTCTGCGGTTGGTGTGTGCTACTCCCAACCATTGCTGGCCTGATGAGGAGCATACTTACCGCTCGAATCCGTTCTATATGCCACCAATGGCACACACTTCAAACACACCCGTCGGCCGCTTTTGGGGCGCTTCGACACCCGATTGCGTGGGTCCTCGCTGCAGAGCAGTGGTGACCGACCGATGAATCTCTCACTCGTCATCGTCGCGACGATGACCGGCGTCGCTACCGGCGTCGTGTTCGGACTGCTGGATGTTCCCATTCCGGCCCCGCCGAACCTCGCCGGTGTCATGGGAATCCTCGGAATCCTCGTCGGCTATCGCCTCATCGAGTACTTCGATGTCGGCGTCAGCCTGCTGTCGTTGCTGAAAGTCTGAGCAACGACACGGCGTTTTTCGAACCGAATCGTACTTTCTCCCGTTCTCAGAACGACGGTGACGGCAGTGACTACACCGCTGCCGTCAGTGGTCTGCGTGCTCGGTTCCGTTGTGCTGGTGAGTGCTTTCGGTCCCGCTGTGGTCGGTTTCAGCGTGGTCGTGGTCGCGCGTGCGGCGGCCGTGGTACGTGTCGAGCGTCCGTTCGAGCAGCGCGGTCCGCGTCTCGTGGCCCTCGGCGACCGGTTCGACCCACCGCGATTCGGTTCGCCAGTAGCCCATCACGTCGCCGGACGGCTCGATTACCTCCGCGTCGAGGCCTTCGACCCCCCAGTCGTCCGTGTACGCCTGGATGAACGAGACGACGACCGTCTCGATGCCGGCCGCGAGTTCGTGGCTGCGCGTGCTCTTCGTGACGTAGGTCAGCCTGATGCGACTGTCTTCGACGGCGAGGGAGTCAATATCGACGAACCACTCGCGCAGGTGGGATTCGAACGCGGCGAGTTCGGTGTCGGCAGCGATATCGGCTTCGTCGTCACTACCGTCGTGGCTGTGTCCATCGCCGTGGTCGTGACCGCCGTCTGTGTGCGTGTGGCCGTGCGCCTCGTCGTGGTGTGCCCCATCGCCTGCCTGTGCGGGCGTTTCACTTGTCTCGGACGTTGCCGCCGAGCCGCCAGCTCCGGTCTCGCCCGGCTGGCCGTTCTGTGTACCGCCGAGGCTGCTACAGCCGGCGCTGGTCACCGCAGCCAGCGCGAGGGTTCCGAGGAACCCACGCCGACTCCGTCGCTGGCTGGTGTCCCGCATGGCTCAGGTCCTCCGCCGCGTTGCGAGCAGCGCTGCACCGATGAGTGCAAGCAGCGTGACGACGGCGGTGAACCCGGGTCCGGACGCGGCGGTCGTCTCTGACTCCGCGGTTGCAGTGTCATCCACTGCCGTTGCTGCTGACTCGCCCTCGGTGTCTGGCGCGGCAGTCGCCGTGGCTCCGCCGGACTCGCCGTTGCCGTCAGTCCCGGATTCGGCTTGCTGACCGGCCGAAATCCAGACTGGGCTAGTCAGCGCTCGGTCGCCGTCTTCGTCGACGACACGGAAGGCGACCCACGCGTTCCCGTCGATATCAACGTCGGTGCTCATGGTGTCGTTCGTGCCGTCGAGCGTGACGTTCGAAACGGTCGTGCCGTTCCGAATGACCTCGGCGTAGGCCAGTTCGTCGAGGTTCCGGACCGTTGCGGACGCCTCTACGGACGACCCGGCGGTCGTGTTCACGGTCTCGCCAGGCATCCTGTCCTCGACGGTGAACTCGACGGCCGGACCGTACGTCGCGTACGTGTGCCCGTCTTTCACTGACTGGGCCCACTTGTCAGGCGTGACGGTCCCTTCGACGTATGCCCGGGTGCGGGCGCTCCCGTATTTCGCCGGGAAGCACTGCGAACAGTGGTCGTCGCTGACCCCGGTCGCCGTGATGTCGTAGCCGTTGTTCCAGAGGGTGAACAGCCCCTGCACGCTCGCGGCGTCGGACTCGCCGTACGGGCCGTTGTACGCCTCGATGGCGTCGACCATCGGGAGGTACTCCTCGTGCTGTCCGGGCGCGCTGTCGAGGCTGACGAAGCGGTCACCCGGATGGTTGATCTGGAACACCGTCGCGTTGTGTCGGCTGCGGGACTCCTCGATGAACTCCACGAGGGTCCCGTCGGAATCAATCATCTCCTCGCCGTGCAGCGGATAGGGGTTGAAGTGCCCGAGGTCGCCCGTGGTGATCTCCTCACTCCGGACGAACATGATGTCGCGCTCCTGTGCCTGTGACTGCATCGACCCCCAGCCGCCGATGGCGTTGTGGTCGGAGATGAACACTGCGTCAACGCCCGCCGATTTCTGAATGGCGACGAAGTTGTCGATGGGCGTCTTGCCGTCGAAGCTGACGCTGCTGTGGGCGTGGGGGTCGATGCCGACCCAGTTGCGTTCGCTTGGGTCGAGTTCCTCGGTGAACGTCGCGTTGACGCTGACCGATTCGCCGGGCGTCACCGAGATGTTCTTCTCGACCGGCTCGGCGATGTAGCCCGTCCCGTGGTTGAACACCAAGGTGTAGTTACCGGGCGGGAGCTGGAACGAGGCCGTGCCGGCCGGCGTCGTCCGGGTGTAGATGGTCTGGACCGCGGTGCCGCCGTCGAGCACCGTAATCCGGGCATCGGCGGGGCTGACCTCGCCCTCGTCGTCTATCGTTGCGGTGACGTTGACGGGAGCCGGTCCTTCTAGCGAGTCGAAGTCGGCGGTTGTCGTTTCGCCGCCGCTGACGGTGACGGACTTGGGCTCTGATGCTGCGAACCCGCTGGCATCGGCCGTCAGCGTGTACTCGCCGGTGGGGAGTTCGAGTTCGTACGTTCCGGTCTCCGAGCCGACGGTGTAGGTGAACGCACGGTCGTCCTTTGAGGCGGTGACTGTGGCCTGTGAGACGGACTCGTTGTCCGTACTCTCGATGCTGCCGGTCACCGTCCCTGTCTCGGTTCCCTGCTGCTTGTTGTAGTACTCGCTGGTCGCGCTACTTGACCCATCTTCGCCGACGAAGAAAGCGAACTCCGCTGACCGCGTTTCGCCGGGGTCGAGGCGGTGTTCGAGCCACGGGTCAACCCAGGTTGTGGACCCCGTGTACGAGGTAAATGAGCCGTTCCCGCCCCAGACACCGTAGCTCACGCGGTCACCGGTGAGCGCGGCCCAGGGCTGGTCGAGCGTGTCGGCACTCACTGGTGGCGAGCGCGTCTCTTCGATCGTTCCCGAGCCAGGGAGCCAGGTCGACTGCCCCTCGGAACTCAGTGCGGCCCCGCTCTGGAGGCGCTCGGAATCGTTGATCGGGAGGCGCTGGTCGCCGCCGTTTTCCATCGTGGTGTTGATCCAGATGTGGCTGGAGTTGGCTGGCAGCGTGTACGTCGTCGTAATCGAGACGTTCGGATTCGTGCTGACGTGGCCAGTCGCGGTGACGACTGCCGCGCCGTTTGGCCCGGTTGCGTTCTGGCGCTCGAAGGACTCGTAGACGGGCCACGTCCCGAAGTTGTTGAACGCGAACTCGGCGACACCGATCTGGTCGGTCGTCAGCCCGTACGCGTTGGCGTCGTAGATACCGCCCGGCAGCGTGCCGAAGGGTCCGTTCGTCTCGGTACCGATGGCGGCGGCAACTTCGCTGTTTTTCAGCACAATCGTCTCGTTTGCTGGCGTCTCGCCGCCCTTGACTCGCTCGCCGGTGACGGCGACCGGCTTGTCCGGTCGCTCGACGTGGCCCGACGAGGCCAGCCACTTCACCGTCCGGAAGAGGAACGGCCGCGTATCGGTTTGCTGGTGTTCGGCCTGCCACTCGTCGGTGAGATACGTCGTGAGCGACTTCTGACTGCCGAAGGCGACGACGCGGCCGTTGTCACCGATATCCCACGTCGCGGCCGCACCAACGATGCGCTCGCCACGGGGGTACTCCTTCTCTGTCGTGGAGTAAGTGTACTCGTAGGTATCGCTGTCACCGTACAGCAACGGGGCCTGCGTCCCGTTGTCCGTGTCGGTCACGTTGAGACTGACGCCGTCGTACTCCACGGTGTCCACGTTGTTCATTATCGGATGCTGGCCCGTGTTGTGGAGCACAACTCGCCACTCGTAGTCTTCGACTGTCTTGTTGGTCGGGTCCTGAATGTTCCGGAGCCACGTGTTGCTCTCGCCGTTGAAGTGGAGTCCGTACGGGTCGGTGATGTCGTTGAGCTTGCCGGCGTGACCCTGTAGCGGTGAGGTCCAATCCCCGACGACGAACAGGCTGCCGCCGTTTCTGACGTATTCGTCGATCGCATCCTGTTCGGCCTCGCTATAGGCCGTCTGAGGGACGGGAATAACGACCACGTCGTAGTCCGACAGCCCGTTCGCGGCCGAACTGTTCCACGAGGTCAGCCCGCCGGTCGTCGACCGTTTCGTGTCGACGTCGTACCCGCGTTCGCTGAGTCGGTTTGCGAACTTCGTGAACGTCGAGCCCTGATGACTCCCGTCGATCAACACGTCGACCCCGGCCCCACTGTTGTTGAGATCGACCGAATTATCAGGCACTGGACAGCTACTGTCAAGCTGACAGGTCGCCCCACCAGCTGCGGCTGTCTGTGTCGCTGTCTGGCTATTCGCCGTTACCAACTCGTTTTGCTCGCTCGGTACAGCAGCGGCACTTCCAAGGAAGCCGGTGCTGACAACCGACAGAACGAGTAGTACGCTGAGTAGTACTGGTCGTATGTGATTTCTGTTCATCACTTCCCGTACAGTATTATGACTATATAGTTAAAATTTGTGATAGACGTACTATTTCCGGATACTGACTGTTGTCTGTAATGAACGACCAACTTCGCCTCGTCCCTTCGAACCGTGGCTCGGATTTCGACTCTGGGGATGGACCTACTCTTTGCTGTCCCCTGCTATTACACCGCCTGGCCAGTATAAGACGGCGTTGACGGACACACCTGATCTGTCGGCCACACATTCCGACACACCGATTGTGGTAGCGACGATGGCCCGACAGATCGTCCACAGGTCTGTCTACAGCGGTGCTTCCGTGTTACATCCGGTACGTACCAGCCTTTAAGACCCGATGGGCGGAATTTCGGAGGTATGTCACGCAAAGTCTTCTTTGATACGGACCCTGGCTGCGACGACGCGGTCATGCTGGCGATGGCGCTCGGTCACGATGCAATCGATGTTGTCGGTCTCTCGACTGTCTGCGGGAACACGACTATCGAGAACACGACGCGAAACGCCCACGCGATACTGGGCCTCGGTGGCTACGACGTTCCGGTGTCCCGGGGCTGTGGTCGCCCGCTCGTCGACGACCTCACGACCGCCGAGTGGATTCACGGCGAGAACGGGCTCCACGGCGACATCCCCGACGCCGACGGCAACACACGGGACATCCACGGGGCCGATGCAATCGTCGAAGCCGCCCACGAGTACGGCGACGAACTGACGATCGCGGCCGTCGGTCCGCTTCCGAACCTGGCGATTGCACTGGCCAAGGAGCCTCGGTTACCCGACCTCGTTAACGATATCTATCTCATGGGTGGGGCGGCGATGACGACCGGGAACGTGACGCCGATGGCCGAGGCCAACTTCCACAACGACCCCGCGGCGGCCAGCCGCGTCCTGCAGGACGCCACCACGCGGATGGTCGGGCTGGATGTGACCAACCACGCCACCGTCTCTCCCGAGTTCATCGAGGAGTTCCGCACGGCCGACGGCGTCCGCGGAACCATCGCCGAGTGGCTCGACTACCGGCCCGACTCCGGAACCTACCCACTGGCCGACGCGCCGGCCATCCACGACGCCGCTGTCGTCGCCGACATCATTGACGAAACGGTGCTCACTTTTGAGGAGTACTACCTTGAGGTAGACACGACCGGCGGCCCCTGCCACGGGGCCGTCATCTGTGACGAGCACGGCACGACCGACAACGAGCCAAACAGCCGTGTCGCTGTCGACATTGACGTGGACCGTTACCGCGAAGTGCTCGAAGCCGGCGTTAGGGCTTACGCGGCGGAATAATCCAAAACATCGCTCTATGACGGCTGCGTACGCAGCTATTCGTAGACGTGGACGCTTCCGGTAGTGTTGTCCTCGATGTAGTCCCAGTCGTACTCCACGCCCAGGCCGGGACCGTCAGGGACGCTGACCGTCCCGTCGTTGTCGACCGCATCCATCAGGTCGGAGTAGCCGCCCTCGTACACCGGCGGCTGGGTGTTCTGGCAGTCCGGGTGGACCAGCGCCATCTCGTAGTAGTTCGAGTTCCGGCAGGCGGCGATGCAGTGGCGCTGGGCGGGACCGGGCGCGTGGAACTCCACGTCGAGCCCGAACGCCTCGGCCATGCGGGCCACCTTGATCGCGCCGGTGATGCCCGCGTCGTACTCGGGGTCGGCCCGGAGGAAGTCAGTCGCCTCGCTTGCGGCGAAATCGGATTTGATTTCCAGTCCGCGGATGTGTTCGGTCTGGAGAATCGGTGTGTCGAGTTTCTGTGCCAGCTTCTTGTGGGCGTGCTGTGAGATACCGCCGTCACGGAACGGGTCCTCGTACCAGAAGAAATCCTGTTCATCGAGCGCCCGGCCCAGTTCCAGCGCGTCGGCGAACGTCTCCAGTTCGCAGGCCGGGTCGTGCATCAGGTCCATCTCGTCGCCGACTGCTTCGCCGACAGCGTGAACCGCTTCGACTTCGCGGTCGAGGCTCCGGGCATCGTCGCCGCCGCCCCAGCCGTGGATTTTGAAGCCGCCGAAGCCCTCGTCGCGGCACTCCTCGGCGAAGTCGGCGAAGGCCTCAGGCGAGTCCAGCCCCCCCGCATCGTCGCCGTGGTACGTCGACGCGTAGGTGGGAATCCGCTCGCGGTAGGTCCCCAGCAGTTCGTGAATCGGCGCGTCGTAGTACTTGCCGGCGAAGTCCCACAGCGCGATGTCGATTGGGCCGATGCCCATCCGGTCGTACTTCCGGAGCGCGCGCTTGCATTCGGACCAGTGCTTCTCGCGTTTCAGCGGGTCCTTGCCAATAAGATACTGGGCAATGATGTTGTACTGGGCGGCTGCCGGCGAGTTGCCGCCGACGTACTCGCCCGTAATTCCCTCGTCAGTATGGATCTGGACGCCGAATAGTTTCCGCGTGGTTGTCTCGCCGGGCGCATAGACTAGATTGAAGCCGTGCTTGTCGGTCCCCACGTCCTCGAGAGGGTACTCGAACTCTCGGCTTTCGATCTTCGTTATTGTTGGCGACATTTGCCGGACATACTGTGTTGGGGGTATTAAAGCTACCCCGCGACAAATCCGCGGTATCTGCTTGAGCAACCGACACCGCGGGGACCGGACCCACGGTCTCACTCAGTCCAGCGCGTCAAGACGGCGAATACCGGGCTCACTTAGCCGAACCGAACAGCCGATATACAGCGGTTCGATGACTCGGGGGTAGTCAAACGACACCGCGTGTTCGTGGAGCACCTTCGGGTCGCCCGCTTCGCCCTGCCACATATCGTGATGGGAGGGGAGCAACCGGGATAGCTGGAGCTGGTTTGCGGCCTCGATGATCTCGTTTTCGTCCATATACCACTTCGTTCTGACACCGGAGTCGGGCTCGGGCTCGTAGATGGAGCCAACAGTGCCAAACGCCAGCGCGCCAACGTCAATGTCAAACTGCTCGCTCACGTCGGAAAACGCCTCGGCGGGCCGGCTATCGCCGGCGTGGAAGAACGTCCCGGCGTCGTGCTCGATGACGTACCCCACCGGTTCGATGGCGTCAGGGTCGTTCGTCTCAGTAACGTGCACGGTGAAATCACCGACAGCGAACCCGTCACCGACAGCGATTTCATTGCGCTGCTCGTCGGGCACTCGCATCTCACCGTCGTAGTCCGGGGAGTCATACGATGCCGACGGCGCATACAGGTCCGCCCCGAGGTCCTCGACCAGCGGGCCGTACGACGGCGGGTGCATATGGTCAATGTGTTCGTGTGTGACGAGCGTGGCATCACACTGGGTCGCGTCGGCGGGGTCCATCGGCACCGGAATCATGCGGATGAGGTTCGGCGGGTCGCCAGTCCCGAAGTAGGGGTCGATGTACAGCGTCGTCGACTGCGAGCGGAGGACGAAGCCGTTACAGCCGAGATACCAGATCACGACGCCGTCGCCGGGGTCTGTTGCTTCGATCTCGTCGCGGACGAACCAGTCGTCCCACGTTGACTGAACCATGTGCCGAACTATACCTGGCCGGGTCAAAAAATCTCGCACCGGTTTCAATCGAGTCTGACTGTCGACTCCGTCTCGGATGCTTCGTAGACGGACTTGATCGTGTTGATATCGACGAGGCCGTGTTCGCCGTCGGCGTAGGGCTCAGTGTCGGTCAGCAGACAGTGGGCGAAGTACTCGAACTCCTCTTCCATCTGGTCGATCTGTTCGAAGTCGATCTCGACCGTCGTCCCCTCGTGAGACAACTGGAGCGCGCGGTCGTCCCAGGGGTAGAAGGCCGGTTCGACACGGACCTTGCCCTCTGTCCCGAGTACGGAGATGTGGCTGTCAAGATGTGCGTTCTGGCTGGCGGTACACACCGCGTACACGTGGCCAGGGAAATCTAGCTGGAACGCGCCGTGTTCGTCTGGCACATCGGCGAACTCCTCTTGCACAGAGGCAACGGTCCCCCGGACTGCAACGGGGTCGGCATCCAGCAGGAATCGGCTCGTGTTCAGCGGATAGATGCCGATATCCATGACGGCACACCCTCCGGACAGTTCCCCGTCCAGCCGCCACTGGTCAGGGTCGGGAACGAGTTCGAGAATGGGTTCAGTCATGTTGCCGTGGACGAACAGCGGTTCGCCGATGTACCCCTCGTCGATGAGGTCCTTCGCTCGCCGGACGGCTGGCTCGGTGTGCATTCGGTAGGCGATCATCAGCGTCGCGTCGTGCTCGTCACAGACCTCGACCATTCGCTCGGCGCGCTCGATGGTGGCCTCCATCGGCTTCTCACAGAGGATCGCCTTGTCCAGTTCTGCCGCCGTCTCGACGTACGGGAGGTGGAGCGCGTTCGGGGTGACGATGTAGATAGCGTCGTACGCGTCGCTTGCGGCGCCGTCGTGGAACTCCTCGTACGTAATCGCGTGTTCGACTGTCTCCGAATCAGCTGCCACGTCCGCCGCTTTCTCGCGGTCGCTGCTGACCAGCACAGTCGTTTCACAGAGGTCCCCTGCGTCGACGGCGGGCATCGCCTGTTCGGTGGTCCACCAGCCGACGCCGATCATCGCAAACCGAACTGGGTTGTCGGTCGCTGTCTGTTCCTGCCAGTCTCGACGGTCGAATCCTCCCGTGAGCGCGTCAACGTTCATACCACTGTCGTCAATTGGCTGGATATTATCTTTTGTGTTGGCACGCCCACGTCAGCCCACCGTTCCAGTGTAGCGAATGATAGTTCATATCTTAAGTAAGGGCTTCCCGAAAAACGGTATAACTGTTCAGTATGGTAGAACAAGATACTAGTCTCAGCCACAGATCTTCGATACCGGTTAGTCGATAATTCAAGTGGAAAATACCGTTTTACGGGCCGCCTGTGGTTTGTCTTCGTCCACGAACTCCGGTCTTGGCATCGAGAATAACGACAGTACAACCGTTATGGAGTGTGTTCCATCATTATGAACGACCATCCGTGAGCGGAGCACCGCGGTTCGTTTGACAGGGACCGATTTGAAACTCCGTTCCACTTGTTGTGTTCACTATGGAAAGAACGGACGCTATGACTGCCGACGACGAAACGGCGCTGTGCCCAACCGAATAGCGGTCTCGTTTCTCGCCACACTCAGGCGGGTCCAGCTATGGCAGTAGCGGCAGCGAATTCCCCCGGCTGCCGGGGCGCTACTAACGAGAGTGGAGCGTCTGTATGGGACAGACAGCGCCGGTGCTAGAACCGTTCCACCATCGTCGGTCGGTTGGGCTACGAGCATGACTTTGCACGCTCTGGCGGTTGACAAGAAACAGGAGGTAGCGATTAGTACCATATAGAAAATCTGTAACAAAAAACCACTTCGCGTTAGCGGCGGTGGCCGCCTCGATTAGCTGTTGCGGTACACCGTCTTGATGTAGCTGAAGAACTCCAGACCGGCGTCACCCTGCTCGCGGTAGGTGTTCGTCGAGGAGCGCTTGAGGCCGCCGAAGGGAACGTGCAGTTCCAGTCCGGTCGTCTTCTCGTTGACTTTGACCACGCCGGACTCGGACCGCTCGATGAATTCGTTTTCCTCCTCGATTCGGTCGGTTACGATGCTGGCCGAGAGGCCGTAGTCGATGTCGTTTGCGACCTCGACACCCTCATCGAAGTCGGAGACGGACATGACGGCGAGCACCGGCCCGAACACCTCTTCTTGTGCGATGCGCATATCCGGCTCAACGTCGGAGAAGACGGCCGGCGAGATGAAGTTCCCGCCGTCGTACTCCCCACTGGTGAGTTCCTCGCCGCCCGTTTCGAGGGTCGCTCCCTCCGACTGTGCGACATCGATGTACTCTAGGCTCCCCGCGAGCTCGTCCTCGCTGACGTGGGGACCCATGCCGGCCCGGTCAAGCCCGTCCCCGATTTCGAGGGACTCGGCGTAGTCGACAATGGCGTCGAGGAACTCGTCGTACACGTCCTCATGGACGATAGCCCGGGAGGTCGCTGTACAGGCCTGGCCCGTCCCGCCGAAGGCGCCGGCTCCGACGATGTCAGCCGCTTTGTCCACATCGGCGCTCGGCATGACGACGGTCGGGTTCTTCCCGCCCATCTCCGCCTGTGCGCGCTTTCCGTTGCTCGTCGCCTGTTCGTAGACGTGCTCGCCGACCGAAGCACTGCCCGTGAACGACACCACGTCGACATCGTCGTGGGTGGTCAGCTGCTCGCCGACCTCGCTCCCGGGGCCACAGACCAGATTGATAGCGCCGTCCGGAATCCCGGCCTCGTCCAGCGCCTCGACGATCATCGCGCCGACGGTCGGTGCCTGCATCGCGGGCTTGATGACGACAGTGTTGCCGACCGCAAGTGCCGGTGCGATCTTCCAGGCTGGAATCGCGATGGGGTAGTTCCACGGCGTGATGAGCGCCGCAACGCCCATCGGCTCTTTTTTCGTCTGCAGCCCGGCACGGCCGCCGCTGGGCTGTTTGACGGTGCCTCCGAAGTCACGGGCCTTCTCCGCGTAGTAATAGAAGATATCAATCGCACGCTGTACCTCGCCCTCGGCTTCGCCGAGCGGCTTCCCCTCTTCGCGGGTCAGCGTCTCTGCAAGCTCGTCTTTCCGAGATTTCAGGATTTCACCGGTCTCACGCAGGATTGCACCGCGCTCCGGACCGGGCATTTCGCCCCATTCGTCTGTCGCTGCTGCCGCGGCTGCAACCGCTTCGTCCGCGTCCGCCGCCGAAGCCACCGGAACCGTGCTGACGACGTCAGTCTCGTCTGCTGGGTTTGTGACCTCCTGTGTCTCTCCGCTACCGGTCCACTCACCGTCGATATAGTTCTCATACGTCTGCGTCATACGTTTAATTCATCTCATTCCCAATACTTACGCGTTTCCCATGCTTCGCTGTGCCGCGTCGTTTGACGGTATGGAACGACCGGCTGATGTCGGTGTGCCACGGCGGCAATGCTGAATAACACGCACCGTCGCCAGTGTAACCAGCGTCGCCGGTCCAATTCAGATCTGATAACTGAATTATAACGGACTCGCAATCGAACCTCTCTAAAATAGCTACCGCTGTCAAAACAGCAAACAACACAGAATCTGTGTGTTGGCAGATCTGTCTCATCGTTCGTGACTGCTTTGCGATTTCTGTGACGCGGAGATACTGTTCTCTCGGCCTTACTGTGTTTCCCGTGACGATCGAATTCTGTTATCGTGACACTATGATTGATTGGTTACCTGACTGCTTTTGGTATATAAACCTATCCCATAGTATAACATGTGTATGTGTGTTATCGGTCTGCTGTTTACAGTCGTACTGCTGGAGCGGTCGTCGCTGGTGAGGAAATCCCCCGTGATTTAATATAGCGATATTGAGTTTATCGAGTAAAACACACCGACCAGCGAATCATAGTCAACGCGCTGTAGCCCGCCTAGTTCGCCCGAAATCGGTCAAAAACCTCCTCTACCGACACTATTGAGCACCCGACTTCGATCTCGAAAATATAATATCAAGAAGACAAATATGATAATAAAACCTGAGTTACCATTCCTATAATTTGCCATTTGGTACTACTCGGCGACACCATCGCCGTTCCCGAGATTAAACACGGGCCTACTCGTTTCCCACTCTTTCGAGCAGCGCGCCAACAACTGCGCTCTTCCGGTGTGAAACCAGCAGATGGCAGTAAATATCGTCTTCACTGTCCGCACCACAGTTACACAGTGGACATCCGTATGTGTGGCTCTTTGCCGCCTCGGTCGCTCGCTCCGGGATGCTCGCTTGCATATGTGAGCGTATGATCCGTGCCGAACATAGCGGTTTCTAGAACAACTATGTCGCTCTCAATGCGTATATAGAGTCTCTCTCACGGCCGGACTCTCTTCGGAAGCAACACTATCCGGCGACACAGGCTCATCTTCGGTCCAGCGCCGCGATAAGTCCACAGTCTGCGGACCTATCTTGCGCACCGAACGAGACTTTTGTCGGCCATACAGGCCGCCAAAACCGACATGCTGCGAGCAGCACCTGCCGTGAAAACAATCGCTTTCTCAACTATATTAATCTTATATGCTCTCTGAATGCACCTATATGGGCATAAAATGGCTGGTTTGAATATACCATGTCGCTCCCGGCCGCCGCTCAGCGACGCAGCTACCGACGGCTGCTCGGCCGCTCGCTTGATTTCGTGAAATTACCATACTGCGCTTGGTCCTGTAGCCGCTGCATTCGCTCGTCTATCGGTGGATGCGTCGACAGGAGGCGCGAAAGCTCGTTATCCGCTTCACTGTGAACGTATACCTGTCGCAAGAGACCGGGGTCCGGCGTCGATGCTTGCTCGATCTTTGCAAGGGCCCGGGCAAGCCCAACAGGATTCCCCGTTATCTCGACTGCGCGGTCGTCGGCCGCCAACTCACGACGCCTCGAGTAGCCGAGTAGCAGTAGCGTCACGGCGAAGCCGAGACCGGCAACGACCTGTAGCGAGTACCGCTGTGCCCGACCAAGCCAGGAGCGCGACCACGACGATGGGTCGCCACGCAGCAATGCGAGCGAACGGGCGATGCCACCGGTTAGCACCACGATGGGGAACAACGCGAGGCCGATGAGTCCGACAAGCGTCTGGACGAAACTGTACGTGACAGTCTGGACCAGTGCGTCACGGGTTTCTAGATGCGCGAGTTCGTGTGCCAGAAGTCCCTCGAATTCCGCTGCGGACAACAGCCGGAACAGCCGCCTGTCGACGACGATAGTGCCAGTGCCGCCACCGATGGCGAACGCGTTTGGGACTGGCAGCTCCGCCAGTAGCAACGTCGGCGTCTCGACGTTCATCTGATCGACAAGCGCATCGAGACGATGGTAGGCCTCTGGTGCACGCGCCCGCGGGAGTTCGACCGCATTGAGGGATCGCTTGAGCTGTGCCGTTGCAGCCCAGTAGTTCACGACACCGAGTGCGATCGCTGTCCCGAGAACGACTAGAGCGGCCATTAGCGGCGACGGGCGGCTGTCCCACACTGGCAGCAGTAGCAGATACCCGACGTATGCCGCCGTAAAATAGACCAGCAGCGAAAACAGGCCGACGACGGCCATGAGTAGCCGTCGGGTCACAGCCATGTTCGGCAATAGGTCGCTGCGTGAAAAAATCGCTTCGGTGGCGTCACCGCTGTTCCGTTGTTGGATGCTGATGGCAGTTCCGTAGTCCTCGGGCTATTTGATATAGCGACATTAGATTTACTCCGGCTACAGCACGCGGGTCGATACTCGGCCGGAACGGCGATAGAACAGTGCTTCAGGACCTGAAACCGGTGGTGGCTGTCGAGCGGCGCACGGTAGCCGACACGCCTTTTTCACCGCCACACAGACAATCCAGTATGCGAATCGCACGACTTCTGACCGAGGATGGGCCAGTCACCGGCGAATACGTTGACGGCGTCGTCCACGCTGACGATGGCCAGTACGTGGTCGGCCGCGATGGACGACTGCTCCCGCCGTGTGAACCGACTGCGCTGTACTGTGTCGGCCGGAACTACGCCGCTACCAATGACCAGATGGATTACGACCGCCCAGAGGAGCCGGACTTCTTCATCAAGCCTCCGACAGCGCTACTCGCCCACGAGCAGAACATCCCCTACCCGCCGTTTACTGACGAGCTGACCTACGCCGGTGAGCTCACTGCGGTCATCGGCGAACGGTGTCACGATATCGACCCGGCTGACGTTTCCGACGCGGTCAGGGGATACACGATACTGAACGATGTTGATGCGCTGGACCAGCAGGGCCGAACCGCCCGAAAGGCCTTCGATGGGTCCGGGCCGCTGGGGCCGTGGATCGAGACTGATGTCGACCCCACCGATATCGATATGTACACCGACATCAACGACGAGCGCCGGCAGTCTGCCAACACCAGCGAGATGCTGTTCGGACCTCATGAGGTGGTCGCATACCTCTCGAAGCGGTTCACGTTCCGGCCCGGCGATGTCGTTGCGTTCGGCAGTCCGGCCAATCCAGGCACGGTTGCGCCCGATGACACAATTGAGATAACTTACGACGGCGTCGGGACGCTCCGCAACTCGGTTGTCGAACCGTAACGTCATCCGACCGCTGAAATCGTAGCGTAGCGGCTTTCTTCGACGCCTATACCCCAGAATAGCGGATTTGGGCGCTGGGCAGTGATAAACTATTATCTGCTATACGAAATCACTGTAGCCGAGTCCGAATCGTCTCCGCGGTTTGCTCGCCGATACCGTCGATAGCCGTCAGCTCTTCGTCGGAGGCCGCTCTGACGCTGTCCACGCTACCGAAGCGTCGGAGCAGTCGTTTCCGCGTTTCGGGGCCGATGCCGGGCACGTCGTCAAGCGTCGTCGACACCTCGTCACGTAGTGTCTGGTGGTACTGGACGGCAAAGCGATGGGCTTCGTCACGCACCCGCTGGAGCAAGTGGAGTTGCGGGGCGTCATCGTTCCAGTCGTACACGCGGTCGGGTGTGATGACCAGTTCCTCGTCCTTCGCGAGCGCGATGGCCGGCACGTCCCAGCCGGTCTCGGCGAGGGCGTCGCGAGCCGCCCCGAGCTGGCCGTCGCCGCCGTCGATGAGTAGCAGATCCGGATCAGGTCGGTCGTCCCGCCCTTCGACGGCACGCGTAGCCCGCCAGCGGAGGAGTTCCCGCATATTCGCGTAGTCGTCGTTTTGCTCGGTGAGCTTCTTCCGACGATAATCACTCTTCTCTGGCGTTTCGTCGACGAACGTAACGTTCGAGCCAACAGCCGACCGTCCTTGGGCGTGGCTCACATCGAAGCCCTCGATACGGCTCGGGTGGTCGATTCCCAGTGCATCGGCCAGACGACCGCTCTCGTCGTCGGTCCCACCGCGCTGGCGGGCATTCTTCAGCGCGAGGTCGACCAACGTCGCCTCCCGACCGGCCCCGGGCACGCCGAGCGTGACGCCCTCGCTCTCAAGCCACGCTTCGATGTCCGGGTCGGCAGGGGCTTCGGCACAGAGAATCCGGTCGGGGAGCTCTCGCTCGGCGTAGTACTGCGGGATAAACGCCCGGTACACGCCGGCGGTCCCTTCGCCATCCGGTGCTTCGAGTGTATGCCGGTCCCGTTCGACGAGCTTGCCGCCCTCGGCGTGGAGCCGGGCGACGATGGCGCGCTCGCCCTCGATGGCAGCCCCGAGCACGTCTGTTGTCTGATACCCCCCAGAGTCGCTGACGGCGGTATCTCCCTCTCCGTGGAGCGCCTCGACGGCCCCGAGCTTGTCCCGGAGGTTTGCGGCGCGCTCGAACTCTTGGTTCTGTGCAGCGGCCTCCATCTCGCGGCGCAACGGGTCCGCCAGAACACCGGTTTCACCCTCGAAGTACCGCGTGACCGCTTCGGCGTCCTCAGCGTAGTCGGCTTCGCCGATTTCGCCGGTACAGGGCGCGGTACAGATGCCCATTTCGTAGTCGAGACAGGGCCGGTCCCGGTTGCTGTACTTGTGGTCGGAACAGCCCCGCAGGCCGTACGCTTCCCGCAGGGCCTTCACCACTGTTTCCACCCGTCCTTTGTCGGTGAACGGCCCGTAGACGGTCGCGCCGTCCGCGGGGTCGCGCGTCACCTCGATTCGGGGGACTGGATGGTCAGTTAGCTGGACCAGCGGGTAGGATTTGTCGTCTTTCAGCCGGACGTTGTACGGCGGCCGGTGTCGCTTGATGAGGTTCGCTTCGAGCAACAGCGCCTGTGTTTCGGTGTCGGTGACGGCGAAGTCGATGGTTTCGGCCCGTTCGACCATCTTGGCGATGCGTTCGCTGCGAGGGTCGGCGTAGGAGCGCACGCGGTCGCGCAGGTCGACGGCCTTCCCGACGTAGAGGACCCGACGTGTGTCGTCCCGGCCCTGTTCGAACAGGTACACGCCGGGCTCTCGTGGCAACGACCGCGCGCGCTCTCGAACCTCGTCGGCGTCCATTAGCGCAGGGTTGGTACTCGGCGGGGTTGAACGTCACGGGAGCGGGTCGTCTGGCGCTGACTGGGGCGCACTTCCGGCATCAGCAGGCGGAGCCTCCGGAACGATGGCAGCTTCGATCCGGTCGACGACGCTCTCATCGTCTGGTGCAGTCAGCTCGACATCGTCGCCACCGGCGACACGCACGACAAGCAGGCGGTTGCGGCTCCAGAGGTAGACGCCGAGGACGACGGCGGCAAAGGCCAGCGCGAGGCCGCCGAACAGGCGCATCAGGTCGTCTAACTGGGCCATCAACGCCAGCATCGTCTGGAGCATTCCCAACATTCCGCCGATGCCGACGGCGCTCGCGGCCCCGCCGCTGTCCAGTGAGACGTTGCCGACGAGGCTATCGAGGCTTACGGTCATCCCGGCGGCTACCAGCACAATACCGACGACCAGCGCCTTCACGCCGAGTTCGAGGAACGACCAGTCGCCACTCGTGGTGACGTCGACGCCCTCGACGTTGGGGCGGTCGACCTGCCGATAGTTCGACCCCTCACGGTCGGGCGTGAACACGAGGACGCGGTGGCTCGTCACGACGACGCCGCCACGGTCCAGCCGAACGTCCGCTTCGATCACCTCGCCGTCGTACAGGAGGCTCTCGGCCCGTGCGACCCAATCCATACATCTCGTTTACCGCGGACACGTGTATATTCTCCCCCCGTAACCGCTAACTGTGCGCCCTCGAACATGACAGTATGACCGCCGATCCCCGCTGCCCTCACTGCTCGGAGAAAGTCAGTGCGACCGCGACGTGGTGTATGCACTGTGGTCGGGACTTCGATAGCCCGGTCGACGCCGGAACCGGGACGACAGTTCTCGATGCCGGCGGCAGTCAGACCACGTCGGACCTCGAAGCGGCGCTCAACGCCGGTGACCTCGACGGTATCCAGAACGCGCTCACCCGGAGCGACAACGGGCCGACAATCGTCGGTGTCGTCCTCGCCGGTATCGCCCTGTTCACCCTCCCACTCGTCTCGCCGCCGGGCGCTGCGCTGTATCTCCTCGTCGTCGCCGGCGTTGGAGCAATCGCCGCGACACAGTCGACGTTCGACGCGGCGCTCAGAACCGGCGGGAAGGCACTCGCGCTCGCGCCCTTCCTGCTGGTGTTTATCGACGTGTTCCTCGGATATCTGTTCAGCGGCATGGTAGCGACCAGTGCGACGGTTCTGGTTGGTCCGGCGATTTATGCCGGGCTGGTCATGTACGGTATCCGCTGGTATCGTCGTCGCTGAGCGGGTTGCGCTGGCTCAGTTGCGAGTCGGCGTGCATCTCGACCAGCGTGTCGGCGACTTGCTCGACCGCTTTCTCGGCGACGGCCGCTCGCTGGACATCTGTGAGCGGGGTGTGGCGGCCCATGGTCGAATGTGGTTATTCAACTGATAAATACTTCGTGGAAGGTACAACCGCCATCTGTGTCTTTTCCTCGTGAGCGGTCCGCTCTTCTCAGGCCGCACGCCGGTTCGCTTCGCCCGGTATCAAAACTACCATGCCCCCCCGATTCGAGAGTGTACCTACTACAGGTGGTTCTGTGACCGAAAAACGCGAATACAAAGACGATTATCAGGACAAGACGCTGTATCTCCCGGGGCCGACAGAGGTGCGCGAGGACGTTATCGAGGCGATGGCCGAGCCGATGTTCGGCCACCGGATGGACCGGATGACGGACCTCTACACCACCATCGTCGAGGACACGAAGGAGTTCCTCGGCACCGAAAACGACGTTATCGTGCTCACGGCGTCTGGGACGGAGTTCTGGGAGTCGACGACGCTCAATCTGGTCGAGGACAGCATGCTCGTGCCGACCTCCGGCGCGTTCAGCGAGCGGCAGGCCAACGTCGCCGAACGCCTCGGCAAGGACGTCGACCGCATCGAATACGACTGGGGCACGGCGGTCAAACCCGACGATATCCGCGACGCGCTGGAATCCGGCGACTATGACGCCGTCGGGGCCGTGATGAACGAGACCTCGACCGGCGTCCGGAACCCCATTGAAGAAATCGGCGACGTGGTCGCAGAGTACCCGGACACCTACTTCATCGTCGACGCCATTTCCTGCCTCGGCGGCGACCAGATCGACATTGAAGACCACGGCATTGACGCCATCTTTACGTCCACGCAGAAGGCCTTCGCCATGCCGCCCGGGCTGGCCGTCTGTGCCGTCAGCGACGCTGCCTACGAGCGCGAACTGGAGAAAGAGTCGGCGTCGTGGTACGGCGGCTTCCAGCGCTGTCTGGACTACTACGACCGGAAGGGCCAGACCCACTCCACGCCGGCGACTCCGCTCATGCTTGCCTACCGCAAGCAGATGAAGCATATGCTTGATGAGACCCACGACGCCCGTGACCAGCGCCATCAGGAGATGGCCGAGTACACGCGCGAGTGGGCCCGCGAGCACTTCGACCTCTATCCCGAGGAAGGCTACGAGTCCCAGACGGTGACCTGCATCGAGAACACGCAGGACATCAACGTTGCCGAGACGGTCGAAGCCGTCTCCGAGGAGTACGACATGGTGTTCTCCAGCGGCTACGGCGATATCAGCGAGGAGAGTTTCCGTATCGGACACATGGGCGAACACACCGTTGAGAGTATCAAAGAGCTAACCGACGCAATCGAAGACGTGGCCGATCTGTAGCTCAGGCGAAAACCGGCGAAGGACGGGACTAAATGTCGATTTAGGAGCGTTCGCTGCCACAAGTTGGTGTTTTCACAGTTTGATAATGCTGGGAAGACTATATTACTGTTTGCTACTTTGCTATAGATAGACGAACCATATGAGTAAAAGCAACAGGCGGAGTAGGGACAGCGACACCTCAACACCGATGAATGTGACCAGAAAACAGTTCGACTGGAGCGAGACGCGGCCGAGCGCGGCAGTGACTGAGTACATCTCCGCCATGACCGGCCGAGAACAGACTGACTTCGCACCGCTGTACGAGACTATCGACCCTGAGGCGCTCGATTCGCTCGTTGACTCATCAGGCCGCTCGACACCTGTCAGTATCTCGTTTGAATATGCCGGTCACTCGGTCACTGTCCGAAGCGACGGGGAACTTGTCATCAAGGCTCCCAGTTCCAGTATTGGCCGATAACTACAGTTTCTATGGCCGTTACACTCTTCTCTGCCGCTTTTCTCAGCCTCTCCGAGTAGTTCAACTGCTAAGTCTGTCTCTGGAGTGTCGTTTCGATGGTTCTGGCCGGCCTGTCGGTCTGCCACAATACGTGTCCCCGCTCGACACGAAGTGCCTTTTGCCGGCTCTGAGATACGGAGCAGAGCCGTTTTTGTACGCGAGACGTAACACTCCTTCAGTATGACCACTGCCGAGGATGTTGCCGGGAACCCCTATATTTCAGACCCGCGGACTGACTTCGAGTCCATTGAGGATGTCGACGCCGAGACCGCCCGCGAGCAAGCCGACCAGTTGCGCGAGGCGCTCCGCTATCACGACTACCGGTACTACGTCGAGAACGACCCAGTCATCGGTGACCGAGCTTACGACGCGCTGTTCTCCCGGCTTCAGAGACTTGAATCGGCGTTCGATCTTGACACTGACGGCAGTCCGACCCAGCGCGTCGGCGGCGAGCCACTGGACGAGCTCCCCGATGTCGAACATGTCGCCCGGATGGGCTCTATCGATCAGGGCGGCGAGGAAGCGGACGTACGGGAGTTCGACAGCCGAGTCCGCAATGGCCTCGACGGCGACGTGCAGTACTTCTGCGAACCAAAGTTCGACGGCCTCTCTGTCGAGATTGTCTACGAGGACGGCGTCTACCAGCGAGCCGCGACGCGTGGCGACGGCGAGGTCGGCGAGGACGTGACCGAGAACGTCCGGACCATCTCCAGCGTCCCACAGCGACTCCGCGGTGACTACCCCGACTTCCTGGCTGTCCGGGGCGAGGTGTACATCCCACGAGACGCTTTCACGGCGTTCAACCGCGAGCGCGTTGAGCGCGGCGAGGACCCCTTTGCGAACCCCCGCAACGCCGCCGCCGGGACGCTCCGCCAGCTCGACCCGTCGGTGACCGCAGAGCGCCCGCTGTCGATATTCTTCTTCGGCGTCCTCGACGCCTCGGTCGACTTCGAGAGCCACAGCGAGCTGCACGAGCGGTTCCCCGAGTGGGGACTCCGGGTCTGTGACCGGACTGCCGTCGTTGACGACATCGACGCCGCCATCGACTACCGAAACGAGCAGCAGCAGGCCCGCGACGACCTCGATTACGAAATCGACGGCGTCGTCATCAAGGTCGACGACATGGACGCCTGCGACGACCTCGGGTCGACCGCCCGCGCCCCACGGTGGGCCTTCGCCTACAAGTTTCCGGCCCGCAAGGAGGAGACGACGGTGCGGGACATCGTCGTGCAGGTCGGCCGGACCGGACGGCTCACCCCGGTCGCGCTCATGGACCCCGTCGAGGTCGGCGGCGTCACCGTCTCCCGTGCCTCGCTGCATAACCCCTCGCTCATCGCCGACCTCGGCGTCGACGTGGGCGACCGCGTCCGCATCAAGCGGGCCGGCGACGTCATCCCGGATGTCGTCGAAGTGCTCGACGACGACGGCGACGGCCATTTCGAGTTCCCGGAGACCTGTCCGGCCTGTGACAGCCCCGTCGAACACGACGGCCCGATGGCGTTCTGCACCGGTGGCCTCACCTGCCCCGCCCAGCGCGAGCGCAGCGTCGAGCACTACGCCAGCCGCGACGCACTGGATATCGAAGGCGTCGGCGAGAAGGCCGTCCAGCAACTCCTCGACGCCGACCTCGTCTCGGACCCCGCGGACCTGTACGACCTCACCGTCGAGGACCTCACCGGTCTGGAGGGCTGGGGCGAGACCAGCGCCCGGAACCTCGTCGAAGGGATGGACGACGCCCGCGAGCCGCCGCTTGCGGATTTCCTCGTCGCGCTGGGTATCCCCGAAGTCGGGACTGTCACGGCCCGAAATCTCGCACAGGAGTTCGGCACGTTCGAGGCGATACTCGACGCTACCGACGAGGGCGACACCGACGCCTTCGAGGCCGTGCCTGACGTTGGTCAGACCGTCGCCCGCTCTATCGTAGAGTTCTTCGAGGGTGAGGGGAACCGCGCCGTCATCGACCGCTTGCTCGACCACGTCGAGCCACAGGCCGCCGAGGAGACGGATGGTGACGCGCTGGATGGGCAAACGTTCGTTTTCACTGGGTCACTCGACGGCTACACCCGCGGCGAGGCGCAGGAACTGGTTGAGCGCAACGGTGGGTCAGCGACGAGCAGCGTCTCCGGCAACACTGACTACCTGGTGCTTGGCGACAACCCCGGCCAGCGAAAACAGGACGATGCAGCCGAACACGGCGTCGAGACGCTCACCGAGGACGAGTTCGAAGAACTACTGGACGACGCTGGTGTGCTGTGAGAGGCGGGTCGAACGGTCCCGAGTGAGCCGCTGTCGGCCTAGCGATAGCTTCGGACGTACGCTCGGACCAATCAGTCACGCTATCATCCGTCTCGTGTCCGGTCCGTTGTTGACCCTATCTATTTTGTTCGCGTATTGTTATAGTATTTCGAAGACTATGGACTTCGCCGCTGAGACAGTCCGCGTTCTTCACGTCGACGACAATCCGGACCTCGTGGACGTGACGGCGACGGTGCTCGAACACGAGGACGGCCGATTGTGTGTCGAGACCGCGACAAGTGTCGATGCGGCGATGGAGCGGCTCTCCGTCGAGCGCTTCGACTGTATCGTCTCGGACTACGACATGCCAGACCAGAACGGAATCGAGTTCCTCGAAGCCGTTCGTGAGGGCCACGGTGACCTCCCATTCATCCTCTATACCGGGAAAGGCTCCGAAGAAATCGCGAGCGACGCGATCTCTGCTGGCGTGACCGACTACCTCCAGAAGGGGTCAGGCACCGAGCAGTACAAACTGCTCGCGAACCGGATTTGCAACGCCGTCGACGCGAGCAGGTCCCGGCGAGAGCTTGACGAGCGAACCCGGCGATTGGAGTCGCTCATCAGCAGCCTTCCGGGGATGGCCTATCGCCGTCTCAACACACCAAGCTGGCAGATGGAAACCGTCGAGGGCGAGATCGAATCTCTCACCGGCTACACGGCTGCAGACTTTGAAACTGGGGAGACAGCCTGGGCCGACGACGTGCTCCATCCGGAGGACCGCGACCGGATCTGGGAGACGGTCCAAGACGCGCTCGCGGCCCAGGGTGAGTTCGAGGTGACCTATCGGATTATCACTGCCGACGGCACCAAGAAGTGGATGTGGGAACACGGACACCGAGTTCCGGGGCCAGCGGACGAACCGGACATACTTGAGGGGTTCATTACGGATATCACCGACCTCCGGGAGCGAGAGCGCAAACTGGAGCGATACAAGCGGATGGTAAACACGATGCCGGAATCGGCCTGCATCTATGACACAGAGGGGCGGTTCGACCTCGTCAACCAGTATCTAGCCTCGTTCTACGGAACGACAAGAGACGAACTGGAGGGGGAATCGAGTAGCCTCCTGCCGAAGATCCGGAGCGAGTACGAGGGAGACCCGTATCAGGACCTAATCGACGGTGAACGCGACGAACTCCATGGGGAGGTGAGCGGCGAGTTCCCCGGGCATGGATACGAGGTGCTGGAGTACCGGCTCACGCCGCTTGTGATCGACGGGACGGTTGAGGGCGTGGTCGGTGTCACCCGCGAAGTGACTGAACAGCGGAAACACGAGATAGAAATCGCCAGACAGCGGTCGATTCTCAAAGCACAGCAAGAGGCAGTGATCGACGGGATACTCGTCGTCGATGAAGACGATACCATCGTCTCTTACAACGAGCGGTTCGTCGACATGTGGGATATCCCACGGGACATTGTCGAACGTGGCGACGAGGAAATCGCCTTGGAGTGGGCAATGGAACAGGTCGCCGAACCAGAGGCGTTTCGCGTGGATGTCGAGGCACTGTATGAAGACCCCGAGACGACCGCCAGAGACGAACTCGAACTCGCCGACGGTCGCGTCTTTGACCGCTATACGGCACCCGTCGTTGCTGAAGACGGGACGCGGTTTGGCCGACTGTGGGCCTTTCGAGACATCACGGACCAGACCGAGCAAAAACGGGAGTTGGCCCGACAAAACGAGCGCCTCGAAGAGTTCATTCGTGTTGTCTCTCACGACCTTCAAAATCCGCTACAGGTGGCTCGCAGCCGACTGATGCTCGCTCACGAGGAGTGTGACAGTGCGCATCTGGACTCCCTCGATAATGCGCTCCAGCGGATGAACGACATCGCCGACGACGTCCTCAGGCTGGCCCGAGAGGGAGTCGATATCGGAGTGACAGAGCCCGTCGATCTCCGGGAGATGTCCGACGCCGCCTGGACAATCGTCGCGGACGGCGACGAAGCCGCAGAGCTACGGTATGCGGCCGACGAGAACCGTGAGTGGATCGTCGAGGCCGACAGCGACCGACTGTCTGGCCTGTTCGAGAACCTCTTCGGGAATGCAATCGAACACGGCGGCCCAGGTGTAACCGTTTCGGTCGGGCTCCTCGACGACAGAACAGGGTTCTACGTGTCCGACGATGGCCCGGGTATTCCCATCGACAAGGGCGAGAAGGTGTTCGAGGCAGGTTACTCGACCGCCGAGGACGGGACCGGCTTCGGGCTCCGGATCGCCAGACAGATCGCCGAGGTCCACGGCTGGGAGATCCACGTCACCGACAGTGAAGACGGGGGCGCTCGGTTCGAAATCACTGGTGTCGAGTTTTCCGAGTGACGAATCCGTTGTGACGCTATGGTACTCCCTGTCGGAGCCGTTGTGAACCAACACGCGTCCGGTCGCCGACGGCAGGCGACCGGTTTGGTACCCGTCGGACTGTTGCTATCGCCGTTCGTTATGGTTGCAAAAACGTCGCCGGAACGAGACCGCCGACAGCGACGACCGTTACAGGTCCTTGTTCTCGAAGACGTAGTAGCCAGCCCCCAGCGGGACGATCAGCCACAGCAGGAGGTAGCCGATAACCGCGACAGTGCTGTACTGGGGCGGCAAGGCGGCGTTGGCACACTCGGCACCGGTCTGTGTTATTTCGAGTGTCCCACCTAGCATTTCCTCACACGTCACCTGCGGGTTCGACGTCAGGAGGAGCCGGGAGCGGATCGGCGTCCCCTGCAAGACCTCTTGGACGAGCGTGCGGTACGCCGCGATGGGGCTCAGGAGTGAAACGAACAGTTCGACGTGGAGCTGGGTCACCTGGCCAATGTTCGCGTGGTCCGATAGCAGGTTTCCGAGGCCTGCCCCGAGGTTCGACCAGAACACCTGCAGATAGACGTAAATCCCGAGCGACGCTGCCATCGCCCGGCGCGCGGTCTTCAGCGCCGCCGAGAGGCCGATCGCGAACGCCGTGAACACGACGCCGTACGCCATCGTGGCGAGCGCGAACAGCAGAAACGACTCCCACGCGATCTCGATTTTCGACGGGAGCAACACTAACAGGGTCGTCAGGAGTCCGACTGTCACCGGGATGAGCGTGATGGCGCTCCGGCCGACGAACTTGCCGGCGAGCAGTTCACCGCGCGTGTACGGGAGCGACAGCAGTATCTTCAGGGAACCGCGCTCGCTCTCCCGGGCAATCGCCGCGTAGCCGATGACGATTGCCACAGCTGGGAGCAGCGGTGCCGCAATCGGCAGCGCAAAGCGGACGTACGCGTCTGTCGTCAGCGACGCCCCGGCTTCGGCGAACTGCTGGCCGATGTTGAAATACAGGCCCAGCACCGCCGGTAGCGCGAACAGCACGATGAAAATAAACGAGAGTACCCAGATCCACGGCGAGCGGACCGTGTCACGGAACTCCTTTTTGGAGATGGGGTACCAGTCGGCGAACTCGGAGTTCTTGATGCTCGTATCGATGTCCCCGAGGACGCGTTTGACGGGGTTTTGCTCGGCGCTCATACGTCGGCCTCCGGCTGGTCCTGTTCTTGCTGTTCGGTGTAGGCGGCGAACACCTCATCCAGCGAGGCCTCCTCGGTCTCGAAGTTGGCGACCTCGCTCCCGCTTTCCTCGACAGCGTTGAGGACGGCCATCTTCGCGTCGCTGTCACAGCCGATAGTGAGCGTCGTTCCATCCGCGGTCACCGTCGAGACCTCGTCAAGCCCTTCGATAGCCGCGACCGCGGCGTCGGTGCCGTCGCCGTCAGCGAGCGTCACGCGGAGGACGGTGTCCCCGGCGGCGGCCTCGCGCAGCCCGGCAACGCTGTCTTTCGCAATAAGGCGACCGTTCTGGAGGATTCCAACTGTGTCACAGACGGCCTCGACCTGACCGAGGATGTGACTGGAGAAGAAGACGGTCGCGCCGCGCTCGTTCTCCTCGCGGATGAGTTCCCGCATCAGCCGGGCCCCGTTCGGGTCCAGCCCGGTCGTCGGCTCGTCGAGGATAAGGAGGTCGGGCTCGCCGACGAGTGCCATCGCCAGCACGAGACGCTGTTGCATCCCCTTGGAGTAGCCACCAGCCTTGCGGTCGATGGCATCGGCGATGCCGACCCGCTCGGCCAGTTCGTCGGGGTCTTCGTCGGCATCTTTCGATTCGATCACAAATGAGAGGTGCTGGCGGCCGGTGAGCCGGTCGTACACGTCATAGCCTTCGGGGAGGACTCCAGTGCGGGCACGAATTCGCTTCGGTTCTTCGTGGATGTCGTGGCCGAGCACCGTCGCCGACCCGTCGGTCGCGCGGACGAAATCCAGGAGGATGTTGATAGTCGTCGACTTCCCGGCCCCGTTCGGGCCGAGGAAGCCGAAGATTTCGCCCTCCTCGACGGTGAGGTCGACCCCTTGCAGCGCGGTGAGACTCCCGAACTGCTTGGTGACGCCATCCAGTTCTATCGCTGCCATACGGCCGGTTTGTGACGGCCGCCTGTATAGTCTTTCGTGTTCCAGTTATCAATCAAAAAACTCGATAGACGGTCCCTAGCTGTCGAAGCGCTCGCTTACACTTCGGCGTCGGGGTCGTGGCGCTCGGCCATCCGCTGGGCCTCCGTCGCGTATCGCTCCTGTGTGTCCTCGTCGGTTACGGGTTCGAGCTTGTCGACCTCGACATCCGTCGCTGCCGTAATCCGTTTCCGTCTGAGCAGGTTCGGTGAGAGCTGCTTGGTCAGGTGGCGGTCGCCCTCTGGGGGCGCGTAGATGAGCGTCACCATGCGCTCGTCGCCGTAACTGGAGCGTTCGACCAGCCAGCACTGGACCGTCTCCTCGTCGTCGGTCATTGCTGTGTCGTTTGCGTGCCGGCGGTTTATATCTTACAACCCCCTCTCGAACCGCCGTCACCGGGTCACGTTCAGCCCTTGCTCAATGTCCGCGGTGAACTCCTCGTCGATGTCGACCGCAGTCCCGGCGTTCCGGACCGTATTCGTCGCGACCACGCCCGCGTTGCCCGACCGGAGTCGGATGCCGGCCGCTGAGGCGTTGCTGACCGTGTTGCCCGTGATGGTGAAACTGTACGGTCGCTCTGCACTCCGTGCGTCGGTGTTGTCCGCATCCGCTGGGACCGTTCGCGCAAGGATGCCAACCGGACAGTTGTCGACCTGATTACCCGAAATAGTGATGTCTGACGACCGGGCTTTGGGGGTCCCGGCTACCTCGTCCCGGAGGTGGGTCTCCTTGTACTCGATTTCGATGCCCGCCTCGCCGCCAGGGTCGGGTGCGAACTCCGTCAGGTCCTGACAGACGTTCCCAACAATGGTTCCGCGCTGGGCCGGCGAGCAGGCGATGAGGCTGTGGCCGCCGTCGACGGTGACGTTACCGATGACGGCGAAGTTCGCGACGTTATACGGCGCGATGTTATTGAACTTCACGCCGACGACGCGGTTCCCGGCGATGACCACATCGCTGGACTGCCGGAGGTCGCGGTCGCTGCCGGTCGGTGCGGCCCGGCTGGTGATACCGTACCAGTTCGGATTGACGACCTCGTTGTGCTCGACCGTCACGCCGGTACACCGCGTGAACGACAGCGCCATCTGGAAACCGTTCACTGTGCGGTTGCGAGCGATGTAGACGCCGTCGCACTGATCGGCCTGAATGGCTTGGTTGTTCAGCTGTGTCCCGTTGGCGTCGAACTCGATGTCGGTGACGGCGACGTTGTCACCGCGCACGCGAACGAGGTCGTGGCCGGCCGGCAGCGGGTTCGACTGGGACTCGGACGGTGCGGGGTCCTCGCCCGTTCCCGTCTGTGACGCAACGAACCGGGTTCCCTGCTGTCCGGTCAGTGTGGTGTTGTCGCCCATCGTCGCCGGCTCGCCAAATCGGAAAGTATCGGCGCTCGCGATAACGGCCCCGCCGCTGTCCGGCACGTTGTCGAAGGCATACTGGAACGCCTCATCGGCAGTACCGCCGGTCGAGAACGCGACGCTGCCGCTGCCGTCAAGCACCAGATACTCCGTACCGTTGCCGTTCCCGTTCGACTGGCCGGCTCCCGTCGTGACGACGTACACTGCCCCTGTCCCCGATAGTCCAGCGCCCGTCTGTGCCTGCCTGGTTCCGCTGAACAGTCCGATGCCCGCTACGGCACCGATACTCGACAGAACGGACCGTCGTGACGCGCCCCAGTCCGACTGTCGCGACCCAGTACTAGCTCCATTTGTGTCAGCAGTCATTCAGGTATGGCTGCCCGGCCGTTCGCAATAACCGCTTATAATAGCGGTCTGAACCATACGTACCCGTCAATACCTGAACTGTCCGGGCCGACTGACGCCGACTAGTGAATCTCTGGGGTGCCAATTTGTTGGCGACGTGGTACTCCAGACGACAGAACGCGACACCCGCGCTCACTATCCCCACCGTTGACAGCAGATTTATGCCGACAGCGACGGGACAGTACGACAATCCGACGTGGGCTCCGACGACTCGCCGTTCGACGATGTATCGGCAGACCGGGACTACCTCCGTGTCCTCCTCACTGCCGTGTGTGTCGTTGCCGTGGTGTTGGCGACGGCGACGCTCCCGATTCTGGCACCCGGTGGGACACAGAGCCCGATGGAGTCTCTTATTCCGCTCCCGCAGGAGAACCCCTTCGGGGAGGCTGGGGGCACCTCGACCGGCGGCAGCGGCGGCCAACTCGGCGCGCTGAACCCGGGCAGCCAGACTGATGTTGGCGGCTCGCTCGATAGTGGCGACAGCGGCGACAGCCCGTATCAGTCACAGGACACGGAGCCGCATTTCACCGTCACGAGTTCGGAACCGGCGTACTGGCGGACTGGCGCATATGAAACCTACACCGGCACGGGCTGGGACGGGCAAGCGGACCCGCAGGCCTATCAGGGACCGATGGCGGTCGACGGGATGGCCGACTCGACGGTCGATTACGAGGTGCAACTGGCCAAGTCCGCCACGTCGCTGCCGACCGTCTGGCGGCCGAAATCGGTGTCCCGGGACGACGTGATGGTCACCGAGTACGGCGCGGTCACGTCCGAGCGACCGCTCCCTGCCGGAACGACCTACAGCGCGACCAGCGTGACACCCCCCGACGACCCAGAGGTGCTACGAACGAGTGGCCGCGACTACCCTGCGGACATCGAATCACGCTACACGGGCGTGCCGGCGTCAACCTCGGCGCAGGTGGGCCCGTTCACCGACCGGCTGACCGAAGACAGCGACTCGCCCTATCAGACCGCGGCGACCATCGAGCAGTGGCTAGAGGCGAACAAGAACTACTCGCTGAACGTCAGCCAGCCGCCCGAGGACGACGTGGCCTCGGAGTTCATCTTCCAGATGGACAAGGGGTACTGCGAGTACTTCGCCACGTCGATGGTGGTGATGCTGCGGAGTCAGGACATCCCGGCGCGCTACGTCGTCGGCTACTCGACTGGCGAGCGGACCGGCCAGAACCAGTACACTGTTCGCGGGATGAACGCCCACGCGTGGGTCGAGGTGTACTTCGAGGGCGTCGGCTGGGTGAAGTTTGACCCAACGCCGGGACAGGAGCGCCTTGCGTCCGAACAGCAGGCGATGCAAAACAGCAGTCAGGACTACAGCGCCGCGGAGTCCGGAAGCCCCGACGAGGAGTTCGCTGTCGGGACGCCGGCGGGCGAGCCACAGACCGAAGCTCCGACTGATGGGACTGGACAGGAGTCAGAGAGCGACGGAACCGAGGGAACAGAAACGGGTGCAGACGGGACCGGTGACAGCGACGGAACTGGCGACTCGGGCGACGGACAGACGGTCTCGCAGTCCGGTGAGTTCATCGTCGAACTCAATCGGACGGCGACGCCGGGCGCGGCGGTGGCCGCAACGGTAACCCGCGACGGCGCACCGGTCGAAGGCGCGACGGTCTCGTTCAACGGTGAGCCGGTCGGAACGACGGGGCCGGCCGGCACCGTTTCCGGGACGGTCCCCTACGAAGCCGAACTGACGATTACTGTCGATGTAGCCAGCGATGCGGACCCACTCATCGCTCCCTCGGTCCCGCGTGACAGCGCTCGTTCCTTCGCTATTACTGGCCCACAGGCCCAGCAGTCGACGAACGCGAGCTATGAACTGAACACGACTGCGTCGGTGAGCATCACCGGCGAACAGGTCACCGGCGGCGAGGTGACTGTCACTGCGACCATCGACGGGGTGCCGGTGCGGGACGGCGACGTGCTGCTCGACGGCGAGCAGGTGGCGACGACGGACCGGCAGGGGCGGGCAACGGTCACGCTCCCGACCGACCCCGGCAACGTCTCTGTTGCCGTCGAGCGCGACGCCGTCAGCGGTAACACGACTGTGGTGCTTGCACGGCTTTCCGTAGCAACGTCGCCGTCGCTCCCGCTGGCCCTCCCCGTCGCTGGCCAGACGGTGAACGCGACGATGGACGGGGACCCGGTCACGAACGCCACCGTTACCGTCGGCGGGGAGCCGACAGCACGGACCGGCGCGGCCGGTCAGGCGACGGTCGGGATGCCGCTCGCGGCGAGTGCCAAAATTTCCGTTTCGAAGTACGGACAGACGGCCACGACGACCGTCAATGGCCTACTCGTCAACGCTGCGGGCGTCGTGCTGAGTCTGGGTGTTCTCCTCGCCGGGACGGTCGTCGGCGCTCGACGGCGGAACGTCACGCCGGGGACGCTATGGGGCTGGGTTCGGGCCGCACGCGAACTCGCCGTCGGGGCGCTCGTCGGCGTTGCGGTGGTGGCCGATGACCTGCTGGGTCGCTTTCGAACGCGACTTGAACTCACTGCCGCGGCGCTCCGTGATCTGTTCACCGGCCACCGGTCGCCGGCAGCGTTGCTCGACGCGTTGCGAGCGTGGATTTCTGAACGCTTTGCAGCGGCCGAAGACGCAGCCAGCGATGCGATGGCGGCTGTCTCCACGACTGAATCAAACGGGGGCGACGGAACGCCCGCGGCTCGCGTCACCATCCGCGAGGCGTGGACGCGCTTCCTGACCCACGTTTCCCTCCGGCGGTACTGGACGCGGACACCCGGCGAAATCGCGACCCATGCCATCGAACGGGACGGCCTCCCGCCGGCCGCGGTGCGGACAGTCCGGGACGCGTTCCGGGCGGTCGAGTACGGTCAGCGGGACCCACAGGAGCACGTGGCGGCCGTCGAGGACGCGATACGGCACATCGAGACGGCCGCCGGGCAACAGTCCAGCGCGACCGACGACACTGACGACGCGACGGAGGGGCGGCCCTGATGCGCCTGCGAACGGTCGTTTTCGGAACTGTGGGGCTGCTGGCGACCGGGGTCGCGGCCTCCCTCGTTTTCGCGCCGACGGCCGCCGGCGAGTCGCTTGTCGCCGTGCTCGGGAGTGTTGCCCCGACAACCATCCTCCTCGCTGGCAGTCTGACCGTCGGACTCTGTGCGGTCCTTGCCGGCTGGCTCGGTGGGCTTCTGGGCGGTGGCTCACCGACCGCCTTCGACGTGGCCGTCGACAGCCCGCCGGAAGACGTGACAGCGACGGAGAGTCGGCTGTTCGCTGCCGACATCGACGCGGCTATCGACGACGCCGTCGCTGGCGACGACGCGGCGATGGACACGGTTACCGAGCGACTCACTGCGGCAGCGACGACAGCCTATGCTATCGGAGCTGGTGTCTCACAGGCGTCCGCACAGCAGGCAGTTCGTGCGGGGACGTGGACCGACGACGCCGTCGCGGCGGCGATGCTGTCCCCGACGGAGCCACAGTCGCTGCTGGCCCGGCTCCGCCTGTGGCTCGACCCGGAGAGCGAGCGCCGCCGCCGCATCCGCCGGACGGTCGACGCTATCGCACAGGTGTCGGGAGGTGAGCGCTGACGATGCACCGCCGTGTGCGGCGCTGGAGCGGCGGCCTCGCAGCCGCGCTGTTTCTTGTCAGCGTCTCGCTTTTGACCGCCGAGCCGCTGTTGCTCGCGGCGACCGCAATCCCACTCATTTACGTCGCCTACGGCGCGCTTTCGCGGATGCCGGCGGGAACCGATTTGCAAGCAACACGGTCCGTTTCTGACGCCCAGCCTACGCCGGGCGAGCCGGTCGCGGTCGAACTCACCCTCACGAACACCGGCAGCAGTTCGCTGACCGACGTGCGGGTCATCGACGGCGTGCCCGAGGAACTGCCAGTCGTCGAGGGGTCACCGCGGCTCTGTACCTCGCTGCGGCCCGACGAGAGCGCGACGCTGTCCTATGCCGTGATGGCAAAGCGCGGAACCTACACGTTCGACGCCGCCGCGGTGCGGGTGCGGACGCTGTCGGCCAGCGACGAGGTGACTGTCGACCTGCCCGTGGCCGGCGACGGGACGCTGACCTGCTCGAACACCGTCTCCGAAGTTCCGATGGCCGACGCCACGCTCCCGCGGGCGGGAACGCTCCCGACCGACACCGGTGGGAGCGGGCTTGAGTTCCACTCGACGCGGAGCTACCAGCCCGGCGACCCGGTCAACCGCATCGACTGGCGGCGGTACGCAAAGACCGACGAGCTGACCACCATCGACTATCGGGAGGAACAGGCCGTCAGGACGGTGCTGGTTGTCGACGCTCGCCCGCCGGCCCGCGTGACGCCAGAGCCGGGATTCCCGACAGGAGCGGAGCTGTCTGCCTACGCGGCCGAACGCCTGTTCGACGCGCTCTCCCGAACTAGCGTCGTCGCGAGTGTCTGTGCTGTCGGCTTGGCCTCCGAGGATGTCCCCGGCGGACTCGGCCCCGACGGGCTGGCGTGGGTCGACGCCTCTGGCGGTCACGCGGCCGCCCACGCGAGACAGATATTCGATAGCGTGGGTCGCGCCGCGGCCCGACAGTCAGACGCCGATTCGGCCGGTGACGCTGATGTGTCCGAGGACGACCAACCAGAGCAGCCCGGAGGCGAAGCTACGAGGGCGACGACGGCCGACGGTGGGACCATCGAGGACCCGGCCCTGCTCGCGGTGCTCGCTCGGCTCCCGCCGACCGCGCAGGTGGTCGTGTTCTCCCCGGCCGCCGACGACTGGCCTGTCTCGCTGGTGTCATCGCTTTCGGTCCGTGAGTACCCGACGACGCTCGTCAGCCCGTCGCTGGCCCGCGGGGACTCCCTCGGCGCGGCTGTCGCGAGTACCGAGCGCACCGCCCGGCTCCAGCGGGCCGAACTGTCCGGCGCGACCGTCATCGACTGGGACCTCGACAGCCCAATCGACGTGGCACTCCGCGCCTCGCTCGCCGACCTGTTCAGCGTGTAACAATGGACGACACAATCTCGCTTCCGACCCGGATGCCCTGGACCAGCCTCGCCACCGTCATCGGCGTGACGGCGCTGCTGGTCGCAGGACTGCTGGGAACCGTTTCCGCCGACCGGGCCGCGCTCGTCGGTGTGGCCACCGGTGTTTTGCTGGCACTGTCGCTGTGGCTGAGCGGCTGGGACCGCTGGCAGGCGGTTGGAACTGTTCTGGCCAGCGTCCTTGCGCTACCAGTTGCTGTCGGGCTTTCCCTCGCCACTGGCGGCACGGTCGTCTCGCTCGGTGCCGAACTGTTCCCCGTCACTTCCCAAGCTGGCGTCCGACCGGCGGTCGTCACGTTGCTGTCGCAAGTCATCGTCGTCCTTGGCTGTCTGACCGCCGTCTTCGGCGCGACCGCGGCCACCCGCGGCGTCGTCGACACCGAGCGGGTGGGGACCTACGGTGGCGTCGTCGTGCGGACGACCGCTGTTCCGTTCGCTGTTGCCCTCGTACTGTTCACGCGGGGGGCTGTCGATTTCTTGCAGTCCAACGCCGGAACGCCGGGCGTCCAGCAACTGACCGGCGAGGCCCTCACTCAGGTACTGGAACCGATTTTCGACCCGGTCCCCGGCCGAACGCATATCGCCATTTTCAGTCTGTTGCTCGCCCTTGCCGCCGCGGCGCTGGCCCGCGGACTCGACGCCTTGCCGCTTTCCGAACTCGTCCCGGAAACGAGCGACGCGCCCGATGTCGACAGGGCTGTCGCCGTCGTTGAGCGAACGTTTCGATGGACGGGCCGGCTCGCCCTGCTGGTCGCGCCGGTCGCCGGGCTGTTCGAACTGGGCCTCGGTCAGGAATCACTGGCCGGACTGCTCCCGGCTGGGCTGTACGACTTCATTGTCGCCGTCACGGCAGCGCCGGGCCTTCGTGGCCTCCTCTGGTGGCTGTTCCTCAGTGGGACAGTCGTCTCGGTGGCTGTCTGGTTCCTCCGGCGGACGGTCCAGAGTTCGGCCGACCGCGTGGGGACCGTCCTCGCGCCGTACGTTGGCGGCGGCGTCATCACGCTCGCCGTGGTGGCGGTCGCGGGGCCGGCAGTCGATGCCATCGAAACGGCGCTCCGGGCGACGCCGGCCGCGGCGGCCGTCGAACAGTTCTTCGTTCCAATACTGGACGTATACGGCCCCGAGACCGTCACACTGGCGCTGGCCGTCGTGGCGCTGTTTTCGCTCATCAGTGTCGCTGGACAGCTGTCGGTGGCGCTGGCGACGAGTTATCTGCGCGAGCGGACGGCCGGCGTCACGCTCGCCGCGGCCGGCCTGTTCGGTGCGAGCGCCTTCGCTGCGACGCTTTCGACGCCGACGTGGCTGGTGCTCGCGGGCCTGGTTGGTGCGGTCGTCGTCTGGGACGCCGGGTCCTTCGGGACGACGCTGGGACACGAGGTCGGGAGCGGGGCCGCGACGCGCCGCACCGAACTCGTCCACACCGGCGGGACCGTCGCGGTGGGCGGCGTCGGCGCGGCGGCGACGGCGGGGCTGTCCGGCGTCGCCCGTGGCTCTATTGCTGTCGAGCCATCGGTCGCCGTGGCCGGCCTCGTGGTCTGTCTCGTCGCCGTGCTGGCGCTGGTGGCCGCGATACGGTAGGACCACACCGAACAATACATTGTGGTGTGGTGACAAGTCTGAAGTATGACCGACCGGTCCCCGCTGCGACGGGCCAGAGACAACGCGACGGAACTCGCCTCTCTGGCAGTCACCGGGTTCTGGCTCGTTGCCCTCGTGACGGGTCAGGAGTGGTGGCTCGCGGCGCTGCTCGTCGGATACGTGGTGGTCGTCCCGCTGACGGAGTTGCTGTACGGCGATACGGACGAGGAGGCAGCAGATGCTGATGAAGTCGAGCCAGCGCTGTCAAGCGATGCTGACGACGAAACACCGCTGGAACGACTGCGCCGCCGGTACGCCGACGGGAAACTGACCGACGAACAGTTCGAGCGGAAACTGGAACGACTGCTCGAAACGGAGACGCTGGAAGATATTGAAGACAGCGCGGCGGTCCGAGAACAGGAGCGGGAGCGACAGCGCGAGACCGAGCGAACCTGAGCAGTTAGGGACTGACGGCCGGCACTTCGACGCGGTCCAGCACGTCGTCGACGACGGTTGCCGGGTCGACGCCGCGGACGCCCGCGTCAGCGGTCAGGACGAGTCGGTGGGCGAACGCCTCCCCGACGACGCTTTTCACGTCGTCCGGGACGGCGTAGTCGCGGCCGTCGAGGACCGCGGCGGCGCGGGTCGCCTCGAACAGCCGCTGAATCCCACGCGGGGAAACGCCGACATCCACGCGGTCGTCCTCGCGGGTGGCGCGGCCGAGTTCGACGACGTAGTCCCGGAGCGTGCCGTCGACGGTGACCGATTCGACAGTCCGCTGGAGCGCCAGCAGCCGCTCGCCGTCGATGACGCTGGTGACGCTTGGTGCCTGTGCGGTCCGGTCGGCCCGCCGGTCGATGAGTTCGCGTTCGCCGCCGAAGTCGGGATACCCCATCGATGTTTTGACGATGAAGCGGTCCCGCTGGGCCTCGGGCAGTCCGAAGGTCCCCTCCTGTTCGACGGGGTTCTGCGTGGCGATGACAAAGAACGGCTCGGGCAGGTCGTGGGTCACGCCGTCGACGGTTACCTGCTTCTCGCCCATCGCTTCGAGCAGCGCGGCTTGCGTCTTGGGCGGTGCACGGTTGATTTCGTCGGCCAGCACGACGTTGGCGAAGACGGGGCCGGGCTGGAAGTCGAACTCGCCGGTGGCCTCGTTGAATACGTTCGAGCCGGTGATGTCGGACGGGAGCAGGTCCGGCGTGAACTGCACCCGTTTGAAGGAGAGGTCAAGCGCCGTCGCGAACGACTGGGCAGTGAGCGTCTTCCCCGTGCCCGGCACGTCTTCGAGCAGGACGTGCCCCCGGGCGAGAATCCCGGTCATGACGGTTTCGAGGAAGTGGTCGTCAGCGATGACGGCACTGCCGACGGCGTCGAGAATCTGTCGGCTGGTTCGTCCGGCAGTGTCGTGGTCCATACCGGCGTGTAGACAGCCACCGACAAATACCCTCTCCCTCGGTTTCGCTGGCGGGCGGCCCGATTCCATGACACCCACTCACAATAAGAGAGAATTGCCGTAACTCTGAGTTATAGATAGCTAGAGATATATGCATACTGCACATGACCGACGACTACGGATTCGGGACGCGCTGTGTCCACGCCGGCCAGGAAGAGCCGGACCCGGCCACAGGGGCACGCGCGCCGCCCATCTATCAGACCTCGTCGTACGTCTTTGAGGACGCCGACACCGCGGCCGACCGGTACGCCCTGAATGACGACGGCAACGTCTACTCGCGGTTCGACAATCCCACCGTCCGGATGCTCGAAAACCGCATCGCCTCCCTCGAAAACGCCGTCGACGCCGTCGCAACGGGGTCAGGGATGGCTGCACTCGACGCCGGGACGTTCGTCCTCGCGGCCAACGGCGACAACATCGTAACGGCCTCCTCTATCTATGGTGGCACCCACTCGTATTACTCCAACACCGCCAGCCGCCGAGGCATCGAGACGCGATTCGTCGACACGCTCGACCCGGACGCCTACGCTGAGGCCATCGACGAGGACACAGCCTACGTCCACTTCGAGACTATCGGCAACCCGTCGCTGGTCGTCCCGCCGATGGAGGAGATCTCCGAGGTGGCCCACGACCACGGCGTGCCCGTCTTCGTCGACAACACGTTCGGGACGCCGGCCCTGTGCAACCCGCTTGACCACGGCGTCGACCTCCTCTGGGAGTCGACGACGAAGTGGATCCACGGCTCCGGGACGACCGTCGGCGGTGTCCTCGTCGACGGCGGCTCGTTCCCCTGGGACGAGTACCCCGAGAAGTTCCCGGAACTGGGTGGCGAGAACGAGGCCTTCGGGAAGAACTTCTCCGAAGCCTTTGGCGACCGAGCCTTCTCTGTCGCCGCCCGCCAGCGCGCGCTCCGGTCGCTCGGCGACGGCCAGAAGCCGTTCGACGCCTGGGCGACCCTCCAAGGCGCGGAAACCCTCTCTCTGCGGATGGAACGCCACTGCGAGAATGCGATGGCTGTCGCCCGGCACCTCGAAGACCACCCCGAAGTCGCCTGGGTCACCTATCCCGGGCTGGAGAGCCACGAGACCCACGACCTGGCACAGCAGTACCTCTCCGGTGGGTTCGGCGGCATCGTCACGTTCGGGCTGGAAGCCGGCTACGATGCCGGTCGACGGTTCTGCGAGGAGACGGACCTCGCCCAGTTCCTTGCGAACATCGGCGATGCCAAGACGCTGGTCATCCACCCGGCTTCGACTACCCACGCCCAGCTCAGCGAGGCGGAACAGCGTGCCAGCGGCGTCACGCCGGACCTCCTCCGGTTCAGCGTCGGTATTGAGGACCCAGAAGACATCATCGCAGATATCGACGAGGCCATCGAACGAGTCACATGAACGTCGAACACAACACTGTCTCGCTCGGCGAGTTCGAGTTCGACTGCGGGGAGACGATTCCGGATCTGGAAATCACCTACGAGGCTTACGGGGAGTTCGACGGCGACAACGCGGTGCTGGTCTGTCACGCCCTGACCGGCAGCGCCCACGTCGCCGGCCGCGACCGAGTCGACAGCGCCGATCAGGCCCGCGCTTGGTGGGACGACATCGTCGGGCCGGGCAAGGCCATCGACACCACGGAGTACTACGTCGTCTGTGCAAACGTCCCGGGCTCCTGCTATGGGTCAACAGGGCCGAAAAGCGAGAACCCCGAGACGGGTGAGCCCTACGGCACCGACTTCCCGCCGGTCACCGTCACAGACTGGACTGAAGCCCAGCGCGCGCTGCTTGACGAACTCGGGATTCCCCACCTCCACGCCGTCGTCGGCGGCAGCGTCGGTGGCATGAACGTCATCGAATGGGCCAAGCGCCATCCGGACCACGTCGACCGCATCGTTCCCATCGCCGCGGCCGCGCGACTGGACACGCAGTGTCTCTCGCTCGACGCCATCGCCCGCCGGGCCATCACGACCGACCCGAACTGGAATCAGGGCCACTACTACGGCGAGGACGACGACCCGCCAAGCGACGGCCTCGCGCTGGCCCGCCAACTGGGCCACGTGATGTACCTCTCGAAGGCGTCGATGGAGCACCGCTTCGGCCGCCGCGCTGCCGGCCGGGACGCCGTCCGCACGTTCCCGACCGACGCCGCGGGCGCGTTCTTCCCGTACCGCGACGTGGAGTCGTACCTCGATTACAACGCCGAGAAGTTCACCGAGCGCTTCGACGCCAACAGCTACCTCTATCTGACACGGGCGATGGACAACTACGACCTCGCCGCCGGGTTCGAGTCCGATGCGGACGCGCTGGCGGCCTTCGACGGCGACGCGCTGGTGATGTCCTTTACCGCCGACTGGCACTTCACCACCCAGCAGGCGGAGGCGCTAGCCGACTCGCTCCGGGCGGCCGACGCGAACGTCGCCCACCACGTCATCGACTCCGACCACGGCCACGACGCGTTCCTCGTCGAACCGGACAACGTCGGGCCGCCGCTCGCGGACTTCCTCGATGCCGGCGTCGACGGCAAGGCCGTCACCGATTCTGTCGTCGAGGACAGTCAGGAGAGCGATTTCGCACCGGTCCACAATAGCCTCTTCTCGCAGTAGCGACGCGGGCGTATCATCCGGTGACCGGTAGGTTCGCTCTCCCTCGGTTCGGTTCATCAATCATGCATGTCCTGTTTCACGATAGCATTTAACACATCTCGGGACGACTGTTCCTACGTATGGCTGACATGACCACGAACATCGAAAGCGAGGAGTATTCGTTCGGCCAGACGGTGTACGACGAGGACGGGGACGCACTCGGGACCATCCGCGGGTTCGACGAACACGGCTTCTACGTCACGGTCGAGGACGGCATTGAGTCCATGTCGAGCGAGCATCTCAGCGCCGGGGCCGCGGGCGAGGCCGAACTGATGTGGCGCTGCTGGGAATGCGGTGAGATGGGCAAGATCGAGGATATTCCCGACGAATGTCCGTCCTGCAACGCGCCCAAGGAGGACATCTACTACTGGCAGGAGGACTGAACGGATCGGTGGTCGTCTGGAAGCACCGACTGCATATGTGGCGGTGATTACGTCGCTTCGAACCGCTCGGCGACGGCCGGCCCGACTGCCTCCTGTACTGTCTCGACGGCTGACGCCGGAAGCGAGAACCGCAGCGTCGTCCAGTCCCGTTCGAGAATCGCGCGTCCGTCGTCGTCGTAGATGGCCACGTACACCAGTGTCCCCCCGTAGACTTGTGCCAGCGCATCGAACGTTTCTGCCGTGACCGGCACTGTTCCAGTCGTGTGGGTGTCGGTAGCCGAAACAGTGGTGTGGCCCGCAATCGTCTCGACAGCGAACCGTTCCGCACCGGGGTTGTCCCGTCGCCCCAACCCGAGATGGACGAATGCTTCTGCCGGTGTTCGTGGTGACGCGTCCAGCACGGCCGCGAGCAGGTCCAGCCCGACCGGTTCGTCCGGGTCGGATAGCTCGAACCGCTGTGTGGTCTCGTCCTGTGGCCAGGTCGGACCCGGTTCGACGCCGCCACCGATGCCCTCCCACGCCGTGACGATTGTCTCGGTCAGCCGGTCGATACCGATCTCGTCGATGGCCCGAACTACCGCCTCGGCGTCGTCGGAGTCGCTCATGGCCGCTCGTTCGTCGCTCGCGGTCAAGTGCGTGCTGATTCCGGCACGTCGGTGATGGGTTTTTGTCCGGGCCGTCCCTGCCCGTCGGTATGGATATCGTCGTCGTCGGGGCCGGGAGCCTCGGCAGCCTCGTCGGTGGCCTGCTCGCTCGTGAACACGACGTGACGCTCGTCGGTCGCGAGCCACACGTGAGTCAGGTCACTGAGCGTGGCCTTTCGGTCGTCGGAGCCGAGGAGTTTCGGGTCCACTCGAACGCACAGACGGCGATGCCGGAACGTGCCGACCTCGCGCTGGTGACGGTCAAGGCATACGACACCGCTACCGTTGCAGCGGACCTTGCCGACTGTACGCTTGATGCCTGTCTTTCGCTACAGAACGGGATGGGCAACGAATCGCAGTTAGCCGCTGTACTCGATTGTCCGGTGCTTGCGGGGACATGCTCCTATGGGGCACGCCTTCGAGAACCGGGCACTGTGGCGTTCACCGGCCGCGGCGAGGTCGTACTGGGAGAGCGCAACGGCGGCCGGTCCGCGGTCGCCGACGAGGTCGGGGCGGCGTTCCGTGCGGCCGGCATCGAGACGACCGTTGTGGCGGACATGCCGACTCGCCTCTGGGAGAAACTCGCGGTCAACGCCGGCATCAACGCCGTGACGGCGCTCGCCCGCGTGCCGAACGGTGCGCTGGCCGACCCGCCGGCTGACGCTATCGCCGCGGACGCCGCCCGCGAGACGGCCGCTGTCGCCCGGGAGCAGGGCATCGACCTCCCCGACGAGCGTGCGGTGTCGCTCGTCGAGCGTGTGGTCGACGACACCGCCGCCAACCATTCGTCGATGTATCAGGATATCTCGGCCGGTCAGCAAACCGAAATAGATGCCATCAACGGCTATGTCGCCGAGACTGCGACCGAGCGGGTCCCGGTCAACGAGACGCTTGCCGGGCTCGTCCGTACGTGGGAGCGCCACCGCGAACAGTAACTAGCCGAAACTGACTGCTACCGATGCGATAGAAGACGACCTGCGTTATCGTCGACGCCGAAAGCAGCGCCTCGTGGCTGTTCTGGAATCACACAACGACTATATACACGTCTCCTATGTGTGTCTCACATGACTCCACACACCGGCGGAGCACGGCTCAAAACGCCGCGTAATGCGCTTAATAGAATTGATTTGTATGGCGCGGGGGGGCTACTGGTATGACAGCCGACGACGCGGCCGGGAACCGCATCGTCGACTACGAACTGTTCGAGGTGCCGCCCCGGTGGCTCTTCCTTCGACTGGAGACGGCCGACGGTACTGTTGGCTGGGGCGAACCCGTCGTCGAGGGCCGGGCCCACACCATGCGTGCGGCTGTCGAGGAACTGCTCGACAGCTATCTCGTCGGCGAAAACCCCGAGAACATTCAGGACCACTGGCAGGCAATGTACCGCGGCGGCTTCTACCGCGGCGGCCCGGTCCTGATGTCTGCCATCGCCGGCATCGACCAGGCGCTGTGGGACATCAAGGGCAAGCAACTCGGCGCGCCGGTCCACCAGCTACTGGGCGGGCAGGCCCGGGACCGGATTCGGGTGTACCAGTGGATCGGCGGCGACGAGCCCTCGGACGTAGCCAGCGCTGCTCAGGAGCAGGTCGATGCTGGATTCACGGCGCTGAAGATGAACGCGACACCCGAGATTGAGCGCGTTGACACCCCGGCCACGGTTGAGGCCGCCGCGACGCGACTCCGGGAAGTCAGGGAGGCCGTCGGTCCCGAGGTCGACATCGGCGTCGACTTCCACGGTCGCGTCACGAAGCCGATGGGCAAGCGGCTCGCGTCCGCGCTGGAGCCCTATGAGCCGATGTTCATCGAGGAACCGGTGTTGCCCGAACACAACGACGCGCTGCCGGCGCTTGCGGCCCACACCGAGATTCCGATTGCGACCGGCGAACGGATGTACTCGCGCTGGGACTACAAGGAGGTGTTCGAGGACGGGGCTGTCGACGTGATTCAGCCGGACCTCTCCCACGCCGGCGGCATCACCGAGGTGTACAAGATCGCGTCGATGGCCGAGGCCTACGACGTGGCGATGGCCCCCCACTGCCCGCTCGGCCCGGTCGCCTTGGCGTCCTGCGTACAGGTCGACGCCTGCTCGCCCAACGCCCTCATCCAGGAGCAGAGCATCGACATCCACTACAACGAGACCACCGACGTGCTCGACTATCTGGCCGACCCATCGGTGTTTGACTACGAGGACGGGTTCGTCACCGTGCCCAACGACCCCGGCCTCGGAATCGAGATTGACGAGGCGTTCCTCCGGGAGCAGTCCCAGCAAGAGGTCGACTGGCACAACCCCGTCTGGCGACACGACGACGGCAGCGTCGCCGAGTGGTAGTCTGGTGGGATTCTCCCGTTTCCCTCGGCAGCGACTGTGTCAGTGATGGGACACAGCAAAGGAAAGGGCTCATATCCCGCGCCCGATACGTATCTGTATGGCCTCCTCAACGTCGTGGAAGCGCGATTTCGCGAGCGGCCTCATCATCCTGTTGCCCCTTCTGGTGACGATTTACGTTATCCTCTATCTCTACTCAATCCTTGCGTCGGCGGCGGTTATCCCGGCGATTGACGGCGAACTGCTAGCGGCGCTCGGACTCCCCTCGGGTACCTCGTCTGTTGAACTTGCCCGGGTGTTTACGACGCTGATTATCTTCATCCTCATCGTGTTCTCCATCGGCTATCTGATGCGGACAGCCTTCGGCGATATCGTCGAACGCGCAATCGACGACGCGATGAACCACGTGCCGGGCCTCCGGGTGGTGTACAACGCCTCGAAGATGGCGGTCGAAACGGCTGTCGGGGGAACCGAAGACCTTCAGGCGCCGGTGAAACTCGAAGTGTGGGACGGGATGCGGATGACGGCGTTCAAAACGGGACAGACCACCGACGACGGCCGTGAGGTACTCTTCCTGCCGACAGCGCCGAACATCACGACCGGCTACGTCGTCGAGGTCGAACCGCACCGCTACGAGGAAATCGATGAACGCGTCGAAGAAGCGCTGACGCGCATCCTTAGCGCCGGATTCGGCGACACGGACCGTAGTAACGCGACGCCGATTCCGGTCGCCGACGAGGACGACCTCGCGGACGACTAATAGCGCCGCTCAGTGCGCTCTCAGACGTAGTGGAACCACTCTTCGCGGTCGCCGCTCTCGATCACGTCGAAGAAGGCCGACTGAAGCTCGTCAGTGACTGGCCCCTTCGTCCCCTCGCCGATCTCGTTGTCGTCGACGCTCCGAATAGGCGTGACCTCCGCCGCCGTGCCGGTAAAGAACAGCTCGTCGGCGGTGTACAGTTCGCCGCGGGAGATGGTCGCGTCCTCGTGGACGGTGTAGCCCATCTCTTCGGCGAGCGTGATTGCGGTGTTGCGGGTGATGCCTTCGAGGATACTCTCGGCCAGCCCGGGCGTGTAGATTTCGCCGTCTCGGACCATGAAGATGTTCTCGCCCGGGCCTTCGGCGACGTTGCCTTCCTTGTTCAGGACGATAGCCTCGGTGTAGCCGTTCCGGCGGGCCTCCTCGCCGGCGAGCATGCTGTTGACGTACAGCCCCGTCGTCTTGATGTTGGTCGGAATCTGGCTGGAGGCGTGCTTACGCCAGGACGACACCATCACATCGACGCCCTCTTCCAGCGCTTCCTCGCCCAGATACGCGCCCCACGGCCACGCTGCGATGGTTGTCTTCGTCGGGCAGTCTTTCGGGCTCACGCCGAGCGAGTCGAAGCCGTAGTAGACGATGGGGCGGATGTAACACGATTCGAACCCTTCTGTTTCGATGAGTTCCGTCGTCGCCTCGGTGAGTTCGTCTTTGCTGAACTCGATGTCGAGGTCGTAGGGTTTCGCGGACTTGTACAAGCGGTCCAGATGTTCCTCCCAGCGGAAGATGGCCGGTCCTTGTTCAGTGTCGTAACAGCGAACGCCCTCGAAAACGCCGGTCCCGTAGTGCAGCGCGTGTGTGAGAACGTGCGTCTGTGCGTCTTCGAAGTCGACGAACTCGCCATCCATCCAGATCCGGTCGGTCCCCTCGAACATCTCCGGGCGGTCGCTCATCGCACGACCCCTCCGGTGAGCTGACAGTCGCGGTGCCCGCGGGTGGTGCCTCCTGCTGTCTCGTCGTGTGTCATATCTACCCCATTGATTCCCGTGGTTAAGAGTGTTGACGATACCCCCGCGGGTCAGGGTCGCGTTGTCTCGTACGGCCAGTACGGAGCACTGCCCCGGCGAGCACAAACGCTTTAGTGGAATCTGGCCGTCCGCACCGCACATGTCCTCCCTGAAGCGGTCGCTCCACCGCAGCGTCGCTGTCCTGTTGCTTCCGCTGGGCCTGCTCCTGATTCAGACCGAGGTCATCACGCGAAATCTCTCCGGTGTCGTCGAATCACCGGTGCCCGGGCTCTCTCGGGCCGTGGGTATCGCTTTGTTCACTGGAGCGACGCTGTACCTCGTCGCCAGCGGTCTCAGACAACTTGCAGCGGCGGCGGATACTCCCTTCTGACTCGCAAACCGGTCCAGTCCCGTGATTGCTGGAAATAAACACTGGCTGTCTTCTTCCCACACTGTCGGACGTTGCTCTCTCAATAATTCTGCGGCACGGAGTGGCGACTACTCTGTCTCAGCTACAGCCACCAGTATCAGTCGAACCGCTCTAGCAGGCTGGCACCTTCGACGTACACGAGGCCCTCGCGCTCGGCGTAGGCCCGTGCCGCTGCCGGGGGGAGCGCTGCTCCCGTCTCATCGTCCAGCATCTCACAGACGACAGCGGCTTCGGGCTGGTTGGCTGCGGCCGCGAGCGCGAGCGCAAGTTCGGTGTGGCCTTCGCGGTCAGCGAGGCCGTCCGGGGCCGCCCGGAGAAGGTGAACGTGGCCCGGTGACCGGAAGGCATCGCTGAACGCGTCCGGGTCTGGGTCCGCCGCGACAGTGGCCAGTTCCTGAATCGTCAGCGAGCGGTCGTCGTCGGTGATGCCGGTAAAGGTATCGCGGTGATTCACCGTCAGCGAGAACGAGGAGCGCTCGTCGTAGGCGAGGTCGTGGTCGGCCGCCGTCGGGTGGCTGAGGACCTCCTGCATGAAGGGGAGCTCTAGCGCCTCGGCAACGCGGTCCGAGAGCGCGACGCAGACGAGGCCCCCGGCGTCGTTGCGCATCCGGGCGACGGCGTCGGGGCTGACGGCCCCGGCTGGGTAGACGAGGTCGGTCTCACCTTCGCGGTCGGCGGCGTCGTGGATCAGCACCGGCTCGCCGCGGGCGAAGGCGGCGACGGCGTCGGCCACGCTGTCGGCGTCAACGGCGGCGTCCTCACTCCGAGACATGGACGATCACCTCGTCACCGTCGGCCAGTTCCAGCACCCCGCGGAGCTTCTCGGGCGCGATTACTTCGAGTTGCTCCTCGCCGTGGTGGGTCCGCTCGGGGGCGATGACGTGGGCCGGCTCGTACTCGCCGTCGCTCCCTTCTATCGAGGCGGGGTAGCAGTACGCGGGACCGTACGTCCGCTCGTCGTCCTCCCAGCCCTCGATGGTGACGGGCTCGATGGCGCTCATCCGCGCTCGCTTGCGAACACTCTCGGCCGTGAGTTCGAGATTGAGAGTGCCTGCAAAAGGCTCGTACCCAAGCCGTTCGATGAACTGTTCCATGTAGCCCGGGAGCGTGATGTAGTGGCGACCCTCGCCCATCCCCGAGGTGACGACCCCGGTCAGATCGACGCTGGCGTCGGATTCGAAGATCCGTCGGTAGTCAGCGTATTCGGACTGGAGGCGTCGTTCGCCGTCGCCAGTCAGCTCCACCTCCTGCCCGTCACTGACGATATCCCGGGCCAGCAGCCCGGCGTCTTCGAGCCGCTGGAGCCGCCGCGAGGCGGTCTGGTTCGAGGCGTCCAGCCGTTCGGCGAGATCGGCACAGGACACTTTCGTCGACTCATCGAGCGCACCGTCGAGGGCGAGCAGTTTCAGCGTCGCCAGCTCGTCCCGACCGACGCCCTGTCCCGTTGATTCAGCCATGCGCTGCAGTAGGGATTCCCGCCGGATAAGCATACCGAAGGTGGAATGCATTCCACTTTTGGAACGGAGAGAAACTGAGACAGGGTTGGTCCTAAAAGCGCGTTTTACCGTTTGTGCTGGATACAATTTAACCCGCTGCCTAACACGGTCAGCCACATCACACTGCTGTGATGGGTTCCGTTCCGTCGTCTCAATACTCCACGAGCGCGTCCCGCTCCCAGAACTCGCTCGACTTCTCGAGTTTCGGGACCCACGTGTTCTCATCCTCTGCGAGCATCGTCACGCGGGAGTCTTCGACCTCCTTCAGCACGTCGTGGTCGGGGAGGTACTCGCCCATCTTTCGTGTGAAATCCCGGACCTCGCTGTGGTCGGGCATCGAATCGCGGTCGAGGCGGCCCCGCGAGTGGCCGACGTGCATATACGCTTTCATCTCGACGAAGTCCGCGTCAGCCCGGTCACACATCGCCGCGTACCACTCGGGATGGTGCATGTTGTGGCCCTTGACCAGCGTCGTCCGGATGACGGTGCGGGTGTCGTCTTTCTCGGCCAGCACGTCCAGCGTGTCGATGAGCGAGTCCCAGGCGTCGTCTTCCATCGCCTGCACCGTCGAGTCGAACGTCTGTCGGTCTGCGGCGTCGACGGAGACGTACAACTGGGTCGGGTCACACCGCTCCATCATCTCTGTGTTGGTCCCGTTAGAGACGAGGAACGTGGTGATGTCCCGATCATGGAACTCCTCGATGAGTTCCGGCAGGTGCGGGTAGAGCGTGGGTTCGCCGTCCAGCGAGATGGCGACGTGGCGCGGCTCCATCGCCTGGTCGAACACTTCACGCGGGACTTCGTCGTTGCCGCCGAAGCCGGAGAGGAGTTTCCGCTGGAGTTCTACGGACGCGTCGGCGACTGCCGCCGGGTCGTCCCACTCCACGTCACCGAGTTCGTAGGCGTGGCCGGCGTGGTCGCGCCAGCAGAACACGCACCGCTCGTTGCATTTCACCACCGGCGTCATCTGGATGCAGCGGTGGGACTCGATACCGTAGAAAATGTACTTGTAACACTTCCCTTCGCCGCGGAGGGCGTTTTTCGTCCAGCCGCAGGTCTGGGCAGCCGTGTGGTTCTCGCTGTGGTAGGCCGGGTCCGAGACCTGCTTCGGACCGCCGTCGGCGTCACTCATTGGACACCGGTTCAACAGCCAGCGGCAAAAACTCCCGGATGTTGTGCGTCAGCAGCGATGCTTCGGGACTGTGTCGAACTTACGTCAGCTTGACGATAGGGTTGCTCATATGGTGACCGACAACATTGCCGTTCTCCATGATCCGGTCGTAGCCATCGTCGTCAACTTCGATCCGCGTTTCGCTGTCCTTCTGCATCAGATAGAGTGTTTTGTTCATACACCTGTGGATGACCCTGATAGGCAAGACCAGAACTACTAGGTGTATAGATACGCGCTGTGATGTATGCTATATGTATCAAACCACGCCGGAAATGTACTTCAGCCGGAAGATTTTGGGGGTTCGACGTTGAGTGTATTAGCATGGGTGTGCTTGACACGGTATCGGAGCTGTTTAGCTCCGGAGAACAACACTACAGGTTCCGCTGTGATGACTGCGGGACCGAGTTCGCACAGCGCGCGGCGACGGTCGAAGACCTGAGCTGTCCGGAGTGTGGCGCTGACACGGTGCGGCCGGCCGAGGCGACGTGAGAGCGGGCAGTCAGCACGCTGGCCGCATCAGCGGCCCAGATTGTAGAACTCGTCGTTCGGGCGGATGTCGGCGAGCTGTGCGAGGCGGTTCGAGAGGTTGAAGAAGGCGGCAACGCTGCCGATGTCCCAGATGGCGCGGCGGCTGTAGCCGTGTTCCTCTAGCCGTTCGAGGTCTTCGTCCTCGATACGGGCTGGCGATTCTGTCAGTTTGACGGCAAAATCAAGCATCGCCTTGTGCGTCTCGTTAATCTCGGCCGTCCGATGGTTCGCGGCGACCTGCTCGGCGAGCTTGGGCGCGTCAGCGTAGATACGCAGGAGCGCGCCGTGGGCGACGATGCAGTAGAGGCAGTCGTTGACGCCGCTGACGGCGACGATAATCATCTCGACCTCTTCTCGTTCGAGCGCCGTCTCCTCGACTAAGGCGTCGTGGTACGCGAAGAACGCCCGGAAATGCGAGGGGCGATACGCCATCGCCGGGAAGATATTCGGCGTGAAGCCGGCGCGGTCGGTTTCCTCTGCGATACGCGCTTGCAGGTCCTCGGGGAGGTCGTCGATGTCCGGGGTATCGAACCGAGCCATCACTGTGTCGGAGTCTGCCATACCACCTGTCCGTCCGGCCCCGGCTTGAAACTTGGTTGCCTGCCTGCCCATGCCGGCGAGAGCCGGTGTATAGTTCTTCCGGGGACGTGGCCCGATTCCGAACAGCCACGCCGGCTCTTTTGCTAGACGGCATGACTGTTCGTATGCATGTCAACGACAACAGAAACGACACAGACGTACGATGTCAGTACCGGCAACTGGAAAGCCGGTGTTCTCGGCGGTATCGCCGGCAGCGCCGTCATGGGCGCATTGATTCTCGTGATGAACACAGCGACGCTCGCCGTCGCAATCCCGTCCCTGTACGGGCTCGCACCGCCGCCAAGCCCGGCGGCTGGGCTCGTCGTCCACCTCTCGCACGGGGCTGTGATGGGCGTAATGTTCGCCGGGCTAGCGAGGGTCCTCAGTCTGGAATCGTCCGGCAAACTGCTTGGACTCGGCGTCGGCTGGGGCGTCGCCACATGGGTGCTCTTCGCCGCGCTTTTGATGCCAGTCTGGCTCGGCGCGGTCGGCTCGCCGGCCTCGCCGCCGTTCCCGAACTTCGCGCCGCCGTCGCTGCTGTGGCACGTCGTCTACGGGGCTGTCCTCGCGGTCGTCTACGCTGTGACTGCCGACCGCATCTGAGGCGATTGGCTCATCGCTACTGCTCCTGAAACACGGTCCACTGTCGCTCGTCGGTCTCGGCATCGGCTATCGCCTCGACTTTCTCGCGCTGCAGGTCGTCCAACTGTGCGGTCGCCAGCCGAACCCACGACAGGAACTCCTCGCGGAGCCGCTCACGCACTACTTCCGGCGGCTGTGGCGTGTAGACGTACACGTGTCCACCCTCCGGCCTGATTCGGCGGCGCTTCTCGACGACGCCGAACGCCGCGAGATGGTTGAGATGGCGTGCGACGACGCTCCGGTCGTAGCCGATCTGTTCGGCCAGTGCCGCCACAGTCAACTCACCGCCTTCCATCACGCAGAGACAGATGTCCAGTTCGGTCCCGGACATATCGAAGACCGTCTTGAGCAGGGTTTCCAGTGACGGCTCGCTGACCGCCGTGTCTCCTGTCTCGGTCGCCGCCATCGGCTCGCCGCAGCACGTCGGCCGATTGTCGCCGATGCCGACGCCGCCACAGGTCACACACTCGAACAGCCGCGTTTCGTCAGCGGGGGGTGTCATACGACGGGCTACTCGCCCCGCTCGTAGAAGGTTCAGGTATGTTCAGGGTAACTACGGATAGGTGCCCGCGGGCCGCGGTTTCGCCCCCGTGATATAGATGTTAGTCCAAAGGTCTAAGCCCTCCCGGGACGGAATACAATTCACTATGAGCACTGAGACAGAGGACGCCAACGACCTGCGCGAGCGAATCACGAACTTCCTGCGCCGCAACTTCCCCCAGATCCAGATGCACGGCGGAAGCGCGGCCATCGAGGAAATCGACCGCGAGGAAGGCAGCGTCACGATCCGCCTCGGCGGCGCCTGTTCCGGCTGTGGCATCTCGCCGATGACCATCCAGGCCATCAAGACGCGCATGACCAAGGAGATCCCGGAGATCAACGAGGTCACCGCCCGAACTGGGATGGAACAGCAGGAAGGGATGTCCGGCGGCAGCGGCGGCATGAGTCCGTCCTTCCCCGGCGAGTCCCGCGGCGGCGACGTTGGCGGCGACGATGACGAAGGCCCCGAAGCGCCGTTCTGAGGCCAGTTCTCGATCTTTTTTAGACTCGTGACCAGCAACGGGTGTCGACGTGCCCGCGTAAGTCCCAGAGTCTGTGGCCACTCTCGCCAACCCCATCGCAACGAGTCACACAGGTTAAGACGACGGGGGCAGACGGCGGGGATATGGAGACGGTCGACACGGTTGTCTGGGCGCTGTGGGCGATGTTGCCGGCGTACATCCCGAACAACGCCGCGGTACTCGCTGGTGGCGGCAGACCGATAGACGGTGGCCGAACGTGGGGTGGGCGGCGAGTGCTGGGCGACGGTAAGACCTGGCGCGGGACGCTGATCGGCACCGCCGCCGGAACAGCGCTTGCGCTCGGACTCACGCAGGTCACGCCCAGCGTGAGTGCCGCACTGGGGACCGACCTCCCGACGTTTTCGCTCCGCGCGGGACTCGGACTCGCGTTCGGCGCGATGCTTGGAGATATCGGTGCGTCCTTCCTCAAACGCCGGACTGGCCGCGAGCGCGGGGCGGCGTTCCCCGGGCTGGACCAGTTGGATTTCGTCGTCGGAGCGTTGCTCTGTGCGTTCGTGGCCGCGCCGTCGTGGTTCACCGAGACGTTCACGCTCCCGGTGTTGGTCGTGGTCGTCGTTGCAACGCCGGTGCTACACATCGTGACCAACGGTATCGCCTACCTGCTCGGCCTGAAAAACGAGCCGTGGTAACGCGGCTGGGACTCGCAGACTGCACCACAGAACTACGTGTATCCTCTACAAAGCCGTACTCGATGGCCCTGGCCAGTTCCCTCCCGGTCGTTAGCCATGCCCCGCCGGTCATTCGACGCGCGACGGCTGCCGGCGTGCTCTGTACGGCGGTCTTTCTGCCAGCCATGTACGTGCTCCTGCACGCGTACGTCGTCCTCACAATCAGCGTCGGTCCTGTCGACACGCTCAACAGACTGATCGACTTCGCCCTCGTCGCCGGCGGCGTGACGGCATTTGTTGGGGGATTCGTTTCACAGTGCGTGCTCGGAACTGTGTTCGCTGAGATGACTGCGTAGCGACATCGAATCGGCGAAGAAGTGCGTTTTTACGCGCTGACCGAGGAGTGTCGGGTATGACAACACGCGGGGAGACACTGCAACTGGCGACGCGGGGCTCTGACCTCGCGTTGCGGCAGGCGGCGACGGTTCGGGATTCGCTGAGCAGTCGCCGACTGGCAGTCGAACTCGTCGAGGTGGAGACGACAGGCGACCAGATACGGGACGAACTCATTCATCGACTGGGGAAAACTGGCGCGTTCGTGCGTAGCCTCGACGAAAAGGTTCTCGACGGCGAACTCGACGCGGCGGTTCACTCGATGAAGGACATGCCGACTGAACGGCCCGAGCGCCTCGTTGTCGCGGCGGTCCCCGAGCGGGCCGCCGCCGAGGACGTGCTGGTGACGCCCGACGGCCGCTCGCTCGAAGAACTGCCCGAGGGCGCGACCGTCGGGACGTCGAGCCTGCGACGCAAGGCGCAGTTGCTCGCCGAACGCGACGACCTCACCGTGGAACCGCTTCGGGGCAACGTCGACACGCGTCTCGCGAAGCTGTTGGCCCCGTCGCTCCAGCAGGAACATCAGGAGCGCCACGAGGCCGAACAGGAACACGAGGGCGACGCCGGCGACGGGGACGACGCTGACTCCGACGCCGATGAGGAGGAGGAACACCCCTACGACCGCACGGTCGAGGAGTGGTTCGACGACCTCACCGAGTTCGAACGGCGGGCGATGGAGCGGGACCCGGACGTCGAGTACGACGCCATCGTGCTGGCGAAGGCGGGGCTTCACCGGGCCGGTCTCACGCGCTACGTCGGGATGTCTGACCTTGACCCCGACCAGTTCGTGCCGGCTCCGGGACAGGGCGCACTAGCGGTGACCGCTGTCGACGGCGACCTCGCGCTGGACATCAAAGACCGGCTGGACGACCCCCAGACGCGTATCGAGACGACTGTCGAGCGGACAATTCTCGAAGAACTCGGCGGTGGCTGTGTCGCGCCGATCGGCGTCCACGCCCAGTTAGAGGGCGGCGTCATCCACACCCGAGTTCGCGTCCTCTCACAGGATGGCACCGAGGAAGTCTCGGTCGGCCGCGACGTCCCGGCCGAGTACCACATTGAGTCGGCACAGGACCTCGCAGCGGAACTCGCCGAACAGGGCGCTGACGACCTCATCGCCGAGGCCAAGCGGGACTCGACGGAGGCAGACGACGACGCTTCGACGGCGCGGGAGGAAGACGAGGAATGACGGACGCTGCACCCGGCAAGGTGTATCTGGTCGGCTCCGGTCCCGGCGACCCAGACCTGCTGACGGTCAAGGCAAAGCGCCTGCTGGAGGAGGCCGACGTGGTGTTGCACGACAAGCTCCCCGGCCCCGAAATCATCGGGATGATTCCCGAGGAGAAACGCGAAGACGTGGGCAAACGCGCCGGCGGCGAGTGGACGCCCCAGGAGTACACTAACGCCCGACTGGTCGAACTCGCCGAGGAGGGTAACACCGTTGTCCGACTGAAAGGCGGCGACTCGATGGTGTTTGGCCGCGGCGGCGAAGAACTGGCCCATCTCGCGGAAAACGGGATTCCGGTCGAGATTGTCCCGGGTATCACGAGCGCGATAGCCGGTCCCGAAGCCGCCGGGATTCCGGTTACGCACCGCGATTACACATCTTCCGTCTCCTTCGTCACGGGCCACGAGGACCCCACGAAGGACGAGTCCGCCGTCGACTGGGACGCGCTGGCCGCGACCGGCGGCACGCTCGTCGTCCTGATGGGCGTTGGCAAGCTCCCGCAGTACACCGACGCCCTGCGTGAGGCGGGGATGGACCCCGATACGCCGGTCGCGCTCGTCGAACGCGCGACCTGGCCGGACCAGCAGGTCGCCACCGGGACGCTTGACACCATCGTCTCCGTTCGTGACGAGGCCGGCATCGAACCGCCCGCAATCACTGTCATTGGCGAGGTTGCCGGCGAGCGCGAGCGGGTGGTGGAGTTCCTGGAGGGGTACTGATGCGCGAGGAACCACGTCTGCGCGTAGCCGCTTTCCGGCCTGACGATGACCGCTTAGACGACGCAGTCGAACTCATCGAATCCCTCGGCGCTGACCCGGTTCCGGACCCGATGCTTGCGATCGAACCGGCGACGGCCGACGATGCCGAGGCCACCGGCAGGCAAGTCACGCCCCGTTCTGACGCCGACTACGTCGTCCTGACGAGCAAGACCGGCGTCGAACTCGCCGCCGAAGCCGGCTGGGACGCCGGCGAGGCGACGGTATGTGCTATTGGCGATTCGACCGCCGAGGCGCTCCACGAGGCCGGCTACGGCGTCGACATCATGCCCGCCGAGTACTCTTCGACGGGACTCGTCGAAACGCTGTCCGGAGCGGTGGCCGGCGCAAGGGTCGAAGTCGCCCGGTCGGACCACGGCTCCGCGGTGCTAACTGACGGACTGGAGGCCGCTGGTGCATACGTCCACGAAACCGTGCTGTACCGGCTGGTCCGTCCGGAAGGCTCGGGCGAGTCCGCGGAGCTGGCCGCAAGTGGGGACCTCGACGCGGCGCTGTTCACGTCCTCGCTCACGGTCGAACACTTCCTCGATGCGGCTGCGGACCTCGGTCTCCGCGAGGCTGCCATCGACGGACTGAACGAGGCAACTGTCGGCGCAATCGGCCAGCCGACGCGAGAGACGGCCGAGGACGCCGGCATCTCGGTCGATGTCGTTCCCGACCAGGCCGACTTCGAGGCGCTGGCCTGCGAGGCTGTCGAGGCGGCCGCTCCGACTCACCACGAGTAACGTTTCGGTTCGGTTTTGCCGTCTCCCCGAGCTACTCTGTGGCTTCTTCGACGGCTTTGCGGTTGTCCATCTCAGCCCGCAGCGTCGCCAGTTCGTTCTCGACGGCCCGCTCGCCCGAGAGGCGGTCGAGTTCCTGGTCGATTGAATCGCCCTCGTCGAGTACGGATTCAAGCTGGCCGCTGGCTTCGAGTTCCTCCAGTGCGGCCGCGCGTGCCTCCATCTGTTCCGTGCGTTCCGTGGCGCGTTCGATGGAGCGGTGTACGTCGGCCATCGTATCGCCAGCACCGGTAAACGCCTCCGAGACCCGTGCCGACGCTTCGGCGGCCTGATAGCGGGCTTTCATCGTCTCTTTTTTCGTCCGGAACTGCTCTATCTGGCTGCTCAGTTCGGCCCGCTTGCCGACCAGTCGGTCCTGTGTCTCCTGTAAATCGTCTATCTGCCCCGTCAGCTCCGTTATCTGGCTGACGTTCACCTGCTTCTTCTCAAGCGCTCGGCGTGCGAGGTCGTCGCGCCCCTCCTGCAGGGCGGCCCGGGCCTGTGTGTCGTGTTTCTCGACGTTCGACCGCAACCGGGTTCGGTGTATCTCCAGCCGTTTCTTCTGAGTCGTCACGTCGGCGATACCGCGAGTCACGTCCTGCAGTTCGTCCCGCATCTGTTCGTAGGAGTAATCTAGCTCCGCCGCCGGGTCCGATGTCCGATTGAGCAGCGCGTTGAGTTTGGCGCGGATCGCGAACGCGAACCGCCGGAGGAGGCTCATCGGGACCGCTCCGTGAGGCAGATAACTCGATTCGGCTCCGACTGTAGCTTGGTCGTAACAGCATTCATGTCACAGAGTAGGACTGATGCGGTTATAATAACAGGGTTTCACTCGGTTTAGGACGAGTTTAATCGGCTAAAACGACTGAAACCAGTGACTATTCGACCTTACTGTCTGGCTACTTGATGAGGTGCCGGGAGCAACGAACACGTGACGATGACACGAACCCTACTGCGCACGGTCGGGACGCTGGCGCTCGCACTGACACTCCTCACTGGTGCGGCCGCGGCCGTACCGGCAGCCGACGGGGACGACACGACGAACGCCGTCGGCCCGCCCGGCGGCTTTCCGGATCAGGTCTCTGACTTTGTGACGGCGATCGTCGAAGCGGTTCAGGAGTTCCTCGCCAGCGGGAGCGACGCCAGCCCCGGACCGGCCATGAGTGACGTGGCAGGCGAGGTCGGTGGCTAACATGAACGGGAAGCTACTTGCTATGGGTGGCGTCATCGCGCTCTTGCTAGCGGGTGTCGGCGGGGCGTTCGTCGCCGGTATCGGCCCGTTTCAGGCGGAAAGCAGCGGCGAGGACATCTCGGAGTTCCCGACGGAAACAGCTGAAGCCACCGAGAGCGACACTACAACCACCGATACTGGCGATACTGGGGATTCTGACGGCGGCGCGGCAAGCACCCTGCCGTTCGCGTTCACCGTCGATTCCATCGAAGAGTGCGGGCAGACCTGTCGTGACGTGACCTCCACGCTGACGAATCAGCAGAACAGTACGGCGGATGATATCACCGTCTACACACGGATTTACGCCGGGAATTCCACTGGTGGCGACGTGGTCTGGGAGGGCTCCGAGGACGTCGGGACACTCGAAGCAGACGGATCCTACACCACGACCCGGCGCGTCGACCTGTCGTTCGGTGACGCCTACGCTATCGAACAGGCGAACGGCTGGATAACCATCCGGACAACTGTTGAGACAGCCGACCAGACTGTCACACTCAGCGACCAGCGGAAGGTCGCCTGACCGGGCAGGCCGCTCTACTACGAATGCCCGCGCGTCTGAACGTTTTTATGCCGGAGCGCACCTATCCCCGGTACGATGACTACGACCGGTCCCGTTCCAGCGCTCGCCGACCGCGCGGCCGCCTGCGCCGACCGACTCCGAGCGGCCGACCGCGTGTTGCTGGCCTCCCACATTGACGCCGACGGGCTGACCAGCGCCGCCATCGCCACCGCGGCGCTGTCACGGGCCGGCATCCCTGTCGAGACCGTCTTCAAGAAGCAACTCGACGCCGCCGAAATCGAGAGCATCGCAGCCCGCGAGTACGACACTGTCTTGTTCACCGACTTCGGCTCGGGCCAGCTAGACGTGATCTCCGAGCACGTCGCCGCGGGCGATTTCGAGGCAATCATCGCCGACCATCACCAGCCGTCAGACCCGGATGATTGCCACCCCGACGCGGTCGTCGCCACCGACGGCTACGCCGACTTCGAGACGCATCTCAATCCGCTGCTGGAAGGCATCAATGGCGCGTCGGAGCTTTCGGGTGCAGGCGCGGCGTACGTCCTCGCCCGCGCACTCTCGACTGGAGAAACGGACAACCGCGACCTCGCCGCGCTGGCGGTCGTCGGCGCGGTCGGGGACATGCAGGCCGTCGGCGGCGAACTCGTCGGGGCCAACGCCGGCCTCGTCGAGGAGGGAATCGCGGCCGACGTGCTGGAGGAGGGCACCGACCTCTCGCTGTACGGCAAACAGACCCGACCGCTGCCGAAACTGCTCGAATACGCCACTGAAGTCCCGATACCGGGCATCTCGAACGACCAGGCCGGTGCGACGCGGTTCCTTGAAGGCCTCGGGCTGGAGCTGAAAGCCGACGGCGGCCGGTCGAGCGATGAGAGACCGGCTTCGGGAGGCGCGCGGAGCGCGTCTGCCGGCAACTGGCGCACTTGGGCGGACCTCTCCGATGACGAGCGCCAGACCGTCGCCAGTGGGCTGGTCCAGCGTGCTGTCGAGCGGGGCGTCCCGGCGGACAAGATAGAGACGCTCATCGGCACGACTTACACGCTGACTGCGGAACCGCGCGGGACGGAACTCCGGGACGCAAGCGAGTTCTCGACGCTTTTGAACGCCACCGCCCGCTACGAGCGAGCGGACGTGGGGCTGGCAGTGTGTCTCGGCGAGCGTGACGCGCCGCTTGAGCGGGCGCGGACGCTACTGTCGAACCACCGCCGGAACCTCTCGGAGGGCCTCACGCTGGTCAAGGAGCGCGGCGTCACGCCGGCGGGGACCGTCCAGTGGTTCGACGCCGGTGACGCCATCCGCGAGACCATCGTCGGCATCGTCGCCGGGATGGCGCTGGGGACCGATGGTGTCGATTCGGACAAGCCCATCATCGCGTTCGCTAGCACCGACGAAGACGAGACGAAGGTGTCCTCTCGGGCGACCGGCCCGCTGGTCGGCCGGGGCGTCGACCTGTCGGTCGTGATGCGTGACGCCGCTCAGTCCGTCGGCGGCGACGGCGGCGGGCACGACATCGCGGCGGGTGCGACTATCCCCGCTGGGGAGGAGTCGGCGTTCATCGAGGCGGCTGACGAGATTATCAGCGACCAACTGTCGTAGCGGAGACATCCCGCGCGACGGCGCAACGTCCGACTCCCACCGCCAGTATCAGCAATAAAAGCTATACGTCCGCTTCTCCGAACAACCCACGATGGACTCTCGGGGCCTGTTCGATATCGCACTTGTCGTCGTTGCTGGCCTGCTAGCCTACACTGAGACGTTCGGCTTTGCGAACCCGCGGACGACGCTACAGGAGATTCTCACAGCTATCGCCGGGCTGGATATCCGTGTCTTTCTCGTTCTGGGTGGCATCTTCGGCATCTGTTTCGTCGCGTACCTCACGATGTATCTCCCGCAGAAGGACGCACGCACGATACAACGCTGAACATCGGGCCATCTTTATCCCCAGCCCTGTACCGTTCTGGCAATGACAACGTTCGATCCCGAGAAGTTCGAGGACAAGTACGCGAACTACTTCCCAGAACTGCAGAAGGCCTACAAGAACGCCTTCGAGCGGATGAACGACACGTACGACTCCGAACTCGTCCACGCGATCGACCAGCAGATCCTCAACGAGTCAGAGCCGTTCTACGATGACGGCGAGTTCAGCGTCGAATTACCTGAGAACCCGAAAGAGCGGCTCTCGGCGGTCATCGTCGACGACGAGAAACTCGACGCCGTGCTCTCGGAATACGTCGACGAGATCGAGCGCGAACTGCGCCGCGTGTTCGACATCGACGACTGACTGCACTCGCCGCGGTTCGGCAATTGCTTTGTTATTCCTGTTCTGCCGGTGTCCCCGACGAAAGCGGGCGGTGATGCCCTACTCGTCGGGCATCATCGTCTCATTCGGTTCGGGAGCCGGAGTCGAATCCGGTTCCGACGGCACCGTGCCGCCACCCATTCCCGTTCCGGGGAGCGACCCGCCAGGTCCGGACTCGCCGGACTCTGCGGTCTGTGGTGCGTCTGCGGGTGATTTCTCGCCTGTGACGAGGAAATCAAGCAGATTCCCGACCAGTTGCTCGTTGTCGGCTCGGTAGAGGAACTCCTGTGTGAACACGTTCGTGTCACCGACAGTGACGACGTTCCCCGAGCGGGAAACGACGCCGTACGTGTCCTGTCGCCGGGTCTTCGAGAGCGTTGTCTGTTCCGTCGTCGTCAGTGCGGTGTCACCGCCCTGAACGGGGATCGCGGCGTAGAAGACCGCTCGGTCGACGCCTTCGGTGAGTTCCGTATCGCCCGTCGGCGTCGCGTAGACGTTCTGGTAGTTCGTGTCGTACTCGTGCATGTTGTACAGGTAGCCGTTCCCGTACGAGAGGCCGTACTGGCTCGCCAGTGGGGCCATCGGCTTGGTTACGCTATCCGACCGAATCGGGCCGAACAGTCCCAAGCCGGCGGGACTCGCCTGTGACGGCTCGTTCAGCAAGAGTACGCGACCGCCCGCGTCGCTGAACGCGGAGAGGCCGTTCAGCTCGCTCTCGGTGTAACGCTGTTCTGCGCCGAGAACGACGAGGGCGTCAGCCGAGCGGAGCGACTCGTTGAGCGGGCTCCCGCTCTGTCGCTCACCGACGTGGTAGCGCACCGTGGCTCCGTTGTCGGTCAGGGTCGAGACAAGCGGCGTGAGCGCTTCGCGGTCGATATCGCCGGCGTGAGCAACGTCGATAACGACGACTTTCTCGGACGCGTCGGCCGACATCGAGAGGTCACCGCTCTCGTCCGCCGGAGTCGCAACGGATTCGCCGCTGTTGAACGACGGGGCATTCACCTGACTTACATCGGGGGCCGATTGCGCACCGCCACCAATCGCGACGGTGCCGACAATCACCGAGAGGACGAGTATCCCGATGAAAAATCCTGCTCGAATGACCGGACTCGAACGTGAGCTATCGGCTGCCATTTCAGGCACCTCCCTGTGCGGTGCTGTTGTAGACGACCTGTTGATTCTCCGGCGTGCCGTATATCATGAGGAAGTGGACTGTGTCGACGCCCTGGAACGTGTACGGTGCGCCTTTGGCGGCGACGGTAGCGTTCCCGCCGGCCTCACTCCCGCCAGTGAGGAAGAGCAGCCCTCGCGGGTCCGCGGGGTTGTGGTACACGACTTGATACTCCGAGAGATCAGCGGCACCAGCCGCGCCGGCTATCGCGGCTTCGAGTCCACCGACCTCATCCGCATAGCCGGTCTGGACCGCGCGACCGCCCTGATAGGCCGACGCTTCAGCGACCGTCTCGCGGGAGACATTGAGCCTGTCACCGCGTTCGGCCATGACTGCTCCGACGAAGGCTCGCTTCATCGATTCGAGGCTCGCGTAGTACTGGTCGCGCGTCATCCCTCGATGGGCCTTGTCGGGGCCAGTGGTGGCGGCGGGGCTCAGACCGTCGCTCGGCGCGGTTCCGATGACACCCACGTGGCCAACGAGACTGGCCGGCGTCACGTAGATGCGGTCGCTCGGGACCGCGGTGTAGTACGCGCCGGAGGCGGCGTACTGGTCGACGCTTGTGTACACCGGTTTCTCCGCCGAAAGCCGCTTGACGGCTAGATACATCGACTCACTGGAGGCGGCGCTTCCCCCGGGACTCGATATCCGGAGGACGACCGCTTCGACTGACTCGTTGCTGCGGAGCTCACGGAGTTTCTGTACCGTGTCTTGTGAGCTAGAACTGGAAATCGTTTCGTCGATATTCACTACAGCGACGTACTGTTCGTCACCCTCGGCGACCGACGCCGCATACGGTACGACGGCGGCACCAATGAGAATGGCAATAACCGCAAGTACCGTATACGACTGGAGGGCAGTTGCGACCCGTCTATCGATTGGGTTGTTCATGCGACAACATTGATTCGCTGTCACGTTGGGCTAATAAAAGGATAGCCTGAATTGCTGGCTCAGAAGTCGCCGTCCCGGAACGACATGGGAAGTTTCCTTACTGTCGACCTGCAATCGACACCTATGGACCAACGCAAGCCGCCAGCCACGGAAGAGGGCTGGTACGCGCTGCACGATTGTCGGAGTATCGACTGGGATGCTTGGCGCGAGGCTCCCCAGCGAGTCCGCGACCGTGCGCTCTCTGAGGGGATCGGCTTCCTCGACGCGTACGAAGCCGTCGAAGACGCCGACGAGGGCCAGACGGCGGTGTACACCGTCATGGGCCACAAGGCCGACATCATGATTCTCCACCTGCGGCCGACGATGGGCGACCTCGATGCGGCCGAGCGCCATTTCGAGCAGACAGAGTTCGCCGCCTTCACGGAACAGGAGTTCTCCTACGTCTCTGTGACGGAGGCGTCGGGCTACACCGAGAAATCCCGCGAGTACTTCGAGGGCGAAGTGGACGACGACTCCGGGCTGGCCCAGTACATTCAGGCCCGGCTCCACCCCGACGTGCCGGACGAGGAGTTTGTCTGCTTCTACCCGATGAGCAAGCGCCGCCAGCCCGACCAGAACTGGTACGACACGTCCTTCGAGGAGCGGGCGGCCCACATCAAACGGCACGGCGACATCGGCCGTGGCTACGGGAGTGAGGTGAGCCAGATGATTGCCGGCTCCATCGGCTTTGACGACTGGGAGTGGGGCATCACGCTCTGGAGCGACGATATGCGCCACATCAAGGAACTGCTGACCGAGATGCGCTTTGACCCTTCAACCTCGCAGTTTGCCGAGTTCGGCCCCTTCTATGTCGGCCGGAAGTTCGACCCGTCCGAGTTACCGGCTGTGCTGGCCGGCCAGCGGGTGCCGACCGACGACGCATCGGTTCCGGAGACACCGGCGGACGTCGCGGAACATGAGCACGCACCGGCCGATGCCGGTGCGAGTCACAGCCACGCCGAAGAGCCAACGGCGAGCGGTGCACAGACAGGAGCACACGCCGGCGGAGACACCGACAGCCACGGCGGCACCCACCCCGGGAGCGCCAGCGAGGGCGACCATCCACATTCCGAGGAGTCGTCCGACGAGGACGACTCGGGGTCGTCGAGTAGCTCAGGCGGCCGGCCGGACGTTTCAGCTGACTTCGAGGAGATAGACGACGCCGCACAGCGACTCGGTCGGCTGGGGCTGCACGAGGGTGACGCGTACGACGCCGGCGACTACGCGCTGGTGTTCCACTCCTCGGCCGACGCGGAGGACATCGTCGACGACGTGTCCGACCTCGAGAGCAACTTCGACCACTACGACCGCCACGTCCAGACGGCCGTGCGCGCCGACAGTGGCCAGACGTACGTCGTCAGCATCTGGACGGCGAAAGACGCCGCCGAGACGGCAGCCGGATTCCTGAAGGATATCGACGGTGTCGACGAACAGCTCGGCGGCTCCCTCGGCGAGGGTGTCGAGGGCAGCGAGACTGCGGATGACAGCGACGCTCAGGCCGCTGAATCGTCCCAGTCCATCCGCGAGACGCTCGAATCGGCGGGCGTCTACGCCGGGCAACCGCACGGCGAGGACGTGTACGCACTGGTCGTGTACTCCGAGGCTGACGCGGAAACGCTTGACGAGGAAGTCACAGACCTCCGGAGCGCGTTCGAGCGCTACGACACGCACGTCCAGACCACGGTGTACGGCGACACCGACGGCGATGTCGCGGCCGTCGCGTCGCTGTGGGACACCGAGGACGCCGCCCAGACCGCCAGCGACTATCTCACTGACCTCCCCGGCGTCGTCGGCCGTCACGGCGAGGGCGACGGATTCGGGACGATGGGGATGTTCTATACGGTCAAGCCAGAATACCACGAGGACTTCGTCGAGAAGTTCGACACTGTCGGTGGTCTGCTCAAAGAGATGGACGGCCACCGCGAGACCTCGCTGCTGTTCAACCACGACGACGAGAACGACATGTTCATCGCGAGCCAGTGGGACTCACAGGAGGATGCGATGGCCTTCTTCCGCTCCGATGACTTCTCGGAGACGGTCGACTGGGGCCGGGACGTGCTAGCCGACCGACCGCGGCACGTGTTCCTGGCCTGACGAACGGCCACCAGCCAGCCTACTTCTCCGCTATCGACCAGCGACGAGCCGTAGCCGTCGGTAGTCTGCGACCCAGGTGTCACCGTCGAAAAGCGTCGGGCGGAGCCGGTCCTCGACAGCCGACAGCACTGCCGCTTGCTCGCTGTCGTCGACACCGGCGAAGAATTCGTCGCCGAACATCTCAATCCAGTTCCGGAGCCCCTCTTCACCACCGTCGAGCGGCGTCGGTCGGTCGAATAGCCGTGAGAACTGCAGTTCGAGCCCATGCGCTTCGACTCGCGGCGCGTACCCGCCGATACTCGGGAAGTACCACGGACGACTGGCGTCGTAGCCCCGCACATCCAGTTCGGCGATGAGTGCGTCGGTTATGGCCGCCACGTTGCCGCGTCCACCGAACTCCGCGACGAACCGCCCGCTCTCGGTCAGCGCGTCGGCAACCGTCGACAGGACCGCGTCGTGGTCTTCACCGGGAATCCAGTGTAGCGCTGCGTTCGAAAATACCGCGTCGAACGGCCTGTCGGCGGTGTAGGACCGCACGTCCGCCTGCTCGAACGTGAGGGTCGGATAAGCGTCTCTGGCCTGTGCGACCATCTCCGCCGACGCGTCGATGCCGACCACCTCGGCACCGCTGTCTGCGATTTCTGCCGTCAGGTGGCCGGTGCCACAGCCAACATCCAGTACCTGTTCGCCGGGGTGAGGGTCCAGCAGGTCGACAACCGACTGACCGTGTTCGTGGACGAACCCGTGGCGGTCGTCGTAGTCGTCTGGGTCCCAGTCGTTGCCTGGCATGGCCTGTGCTATCCCGAGATAGAGTCAAAAGAATACCGACGGTGGTTCCGCCCGCGTTAGTCGTCGTCTTCGGTCACCGTTCGGTCGATGTCTTTCTCACCGAAGAAAATGTCTGCCCCGTCTTGGGCCACCTTCTCGGCAAGAACGGCACACTTGACGCGCATCGGCGAGATGTCGACGCCGAGCATCTCTGTGATATCGTCGCGGTCCATCGCTTTCAGGTCTTCGACCGCCATCCCAGCTAGCTCCTGTGAGAGCATCGACGCGGAGGCCTGTGAGATGGCACAGCCGTCGCCCTGGAAGGCGACCTGCTCGATGGTTTCCTCGTCTTCGTCGAGGACGACATCCATCCGTATTTCATCGCCGCACATCGGGTTCTCACCGATGTGGGTAAACGTTGGGTCCTCGATCTCCCCGTAGTTCCGGGGGTTCTTGTAGTGATCGAGGATCTGCTGCCGGTACATATCCGAGCCACCGATACCCATAATTGAACTATGATACGGCTGTCAGTCGGAAAAACGTTCCGAGGTATCGATTCGCATGTCCGATGTCCTGTGATAGGAGCCGCGTTGACGGCCTGTGAGAACCGACAGGCTCCCTTCTGCCAGTAGGTAGTATTTACTAATATAGCTCCGTTCTGTGAGCCCGTGGGAGAGAACACTGCTCCGTCTCCGACTGACCATGCCGTTCGCCCCGTGGGGTTCGTCAGCGATGAGCCGGTGATTCGCCAGATCGGCGACCGGACGCTGTATCTCGGCAACAAACACGCGGCACGCGGGGTGCACGACCAGTCCTTCGAACACGTGCTTTCGGCGACGAGTGAGTCTTATCCGCTCACGACCGCCCACCACCCGCTTATCGATGGCTCGGGCAACGAATGGGCGGCGTTCGAAGCGGCCGTCGATACTGCCCGGCGCTTCGTCCGAGCGGACGGCCCGGCGCTGATTCACTGCAAAGCCGGCGTCTCCCGGAGTGCGACGCTGATCGCGACAGCTATCGCTGCCGAAGAGACCCGGCCGCTTTCTGACGCACTTGCGGCCGTCCGGGCAGCCCGACCGATTGCGACTCCGAACCCGGCGCTGTATAAGCTAGCCGTCATTTATCTCGCTGCAGATGAGTCCCACTGATCGATGCCCAGTGGATCTACTCCGTGACGGCGTTCTCGTCCTTCTTGACGACCTCGTCACGGATCCGGTCGACCCACAGTGCAATCGGCCAGTCGTCTGTCTGGTACGGTGCAGCCCCGTCGAGCAATTCGAGGCGTCCGACAGAGTCCGGCGGCATTGTGACCAGTCCCTCGTGACCGGTTTCACCCACTGCCTCGATCTTGTGTCGGGCCCCACCGGGTAAATAGACGAACTCGCGTGGTTCAGCCCGGAGCACCTGCTCGCTTCCGTCTTCGCGTTTCAGCGTGTATCTGGCGGCACCATCGAGACACAGACACACCTCGTCGAAACTGGGCGCGTGCGTGTGCCAGTCTATGACCGCGCCAGGGTCCATCTCGAAGTACAGCAGCTTGAATTCGTTCGTGGTACACACCGGATACGACCGGATGTCGCCACTGCCCTGCTCGAAGTGGCTGGCGTCGTCAAGCGACACCTTGTACATTTTCTGCTCGGGGAGGTGCGTGTAATCGAGTGATTCCGGCGTCAGTGACGACTCCGTCTCATCGGTATCAGTCATCGTCCTGTCAAAAATTATCGGCGGAGTGTCATATAGCTGCCGTGCACACCGGCACTATATTACAACTGAAAATACCACCAGTTACATCCCATATAGGGGCTGAGCGCCCGATTACGCGAACAACTGCCGGGCGTCGTCGATAGCCGACACGAGCTTGTCCACTTCCTCACGCGTGTTGTAGATGTAGAACGAGGCTCGCGCAGAGGCGGGGACGCCCATCTTGTCGTGGAGCGGCTGCGTGCAGTGGTCGCCAGCGCGGATGGCGACGGCGGAGTCGTTGAGGATCGAGGAGAGGTCGTGAGCGTGGACCGAATCGAGGTTGAACGAGACGAGGCCACCGCGCTCTGTTCCCACAGACGGACCGTACGTTTCCACGTCACCCTCTTCACGGAGCTGTTCCAGTGTGTACTGGGCGAGTTGTTCCTCGTGGCGCTGGATCCGTTCCATGCCGATGTCGTCGAGGTAGTCACAGGCCTCTGCCAGCGCGATGCCCTGCGCGATGACTGGGGTGCCGGCCTCGAACTTCCACGGAAGGTCGTTCCACGAGGCATCCTCGAAGGTGACTTTCTTGATCATCTCGCCGCCGTAGAGGTACGGCTCCATCTCCTCAAGAATGTGTTTCTTGCCGTAGAGGACGCCGATGCCGGTCGGACCGGCCATCTTGTGCCCGGAAAAGGCCAGGAAGTCGGCATCGATGGCTTCCACGTCGACTGGGCGGTTCGGGACCGACTGTGCGCCGTCGACGAAGATGTACGAATCGTGGTCGTGGGCGATGTCCGCCAGTTCCGAGACGGGATTGACCGTGCCGAGCGTGTTCGAGACGTGGACGACACTGACCATCGCGGTGTCGTCGGTGATGATCTCGCGGGCGTGGTCCATGTCGAGCGTCCCGTCCTCGTCGACGCGGATATAGCGGCAGGTCGCACCGGTCTTCTTGGCGATTTGCTGCCAGGTGACCAGCGAGGCGTGGTGTTCCATCTCCGTGAGAACGACCTCGTCTTCGGGCCCGAGTTCGTTCAGGCCCCAGGCATATGCGACGAGGTTCTCACTCTCCGTCGTGTTCTTCGTAAAGACGATTTCCTCGCGCTCGCCCGACGCGCCGATGAACTCGGCGACGCGGTCGTGGGCGTCCTCGTAGGCGACACTGGCCTCCTGACTGAGCTGGTGGAGACCGCGGTGGACGTTGGCGTTGGTCGTCCGGTAGTAGTCGGCGATGGTCTCGACGACCGGTTCGGGCGTCTGCGTGGTGGCCGCGTTGTCGAGATACACCACTTGCTCGCCGCCGAACTCGCGCTGGAGGATGGGGAAGTCCTCGCGGAGACGCTCCACGTCAAGTACTTCAGATTCAGCGTGTCCCATTAGTTCTGTTCAGGGGCTCAACAGGCAACATTCCTTCGGTTCACCTAGAACTCTTCCCGGCCGGTAGCGGCCGTTTCTTTGCCCTATCCGGAGTCAGAGTCGGACTCAGACACGGATTTGGCGGCCATCGCGTGCTGTTCCCGATAGGTCTCAAGCAGGTAGTTGTCCCAGACGAGATCGCCGAGGATGTGGGCGTACAGCACGACGGCAGTAAACAGCGCTAGCGGCTCGGAGACGAGCCAGATACCGAACACGACCACGCCGCCGATGAGGTGATGGCTGAGGAGTCGCTGGAGCGGCCAGAGGTCCTGCGGGCCGAAGATTTCATTTTGGTCGAACATCACGATCTTCGGGTTCCGGAGACAGCGGCGGAGTGCGGCCCAGTCGCCGGTTTCTACTCGGGCAACGGCGAAATGATCGAAGTCGATGGCGACGCCGACAACCACTGCGTAGCCGACAGCGGCCCACTAGGGGAGCGGGATCGGCAAAACGACAACGCCGGCAGCCCCGACGGCCGCAGAGACGATCGCGTGGTCTCGGGAATACATACGTCCCCCTCGATGGGCGTTCGCAAAGACTGTCGGGGTCGGGCTGCCAGTCGCGACCGCAGTTACATCCAGAGCAGTTGTGCGTGGCGCGTCTCGCCCAGATCGAGGACGTTCTCTTCGTCGACGAAGCCGTGTTCGACGGCAACGTTGACAGCGTCGTCACCGACAATGTTGGCGACCGAACAGCGGGCAAGACTATCGACGATTTCGTCTTCGGTAGCCGTTTCGCCGCCGTAGAACTCCTCGTTGACGGTGAGCGATACGGGGCCGTTCTCGAACGTTTCGCCCATGATGTCGGGGTCACAGACGGAGACGAGCAACCCCTCGTCGGTGTCGCGTTCGTTGAGTATCATTCAAGCAACTGCTGTTCGGCCTCCTCGCGCATCTCGTCGACCTCCTCGGCCAGTTCCTCGGCGCGGTCGAACTCGCCGACCTCTTCGAGGGCGCGGGCCTTCTCTTCGAGCACGTCGGCGTTGCGGAAGCCGAGGCGGACCGCGTTGTCGAACGCGTCGATAGCTTCGTCGGCCAGCCCGCGTTCGAGCAGGAAGAAGCCGCGGTTGTACCAGCCCTCGCCGAACCGGGGGTCGATTTCGACGGCGCGCTCGGCGTGTTCGAGCGCCTGTTCGGAGCGGCCGGATTTCCACAGCGCGTACGCGAGGTTCGTCTCGGCCGTAGCGGCGTGGTCGGACTCCTCGTCGAAGTTGAGGGCTTCCTTGTACGCGCCGATGGCGGCGTCCCACTCTTCAAGTTCCGCGTGGGCCGCGCCCTTGTTCGTCCAGGCTTCCTGCTTGAGTCGGTCGTCGTCCGTGTACTGGGCGACCCGCTCGAAGGTTTCGGCGGCCTGTTCGTGGCGGTTGATGTGCATATACTCCAGACCGACATCGAGCAGTTGCCCGGGGTCGACGGCGTCAGAGGAGATGTTCCGCTGGTCCAGTAGGTCAGTGACAACACGGGAGTCGACGGGGTCGACCTTGTCCGGGTCCACCTCGAACTCTGGCGGTTCGAGATCGAACCCCTCGTAAGGGTCGTCGAATCCCTGCCCTTCGGAGAAGGCGTGATCGTCGTCGTTGTCTGTCATACCTCCTGATTGACGGCCAATCCGGTTAAGGGCTACGTCCACGACTCGTCAGGATTCAGGCGGCAAGCGTCCGGATTCCCGGCCATTCGGGACTCGCTGATGCCGGATGCGTTCATCGTCTTCACAGGGACATCCTTGCGGTCGTTTTCGGGGCCTTGACCGCGGTGTCCGTTGCTTTCTTGCGGACCGGTCCGCAATCCTCGCATATGTCAAAGCGCCTGTTCGTCAGCGTTGACCTCGACGGGCTGGGCGACGCTGTGGCGGCCGTTCAGGACCGGTTCGACGGCGTGTCGGGCCTTCGACTGACCGACCCCGGGCAGGCCCACGTCACGCTGAAGTTCCTCGGTGACACCGCGCCGGACCGGGTTGCTGATGTTGTCGCCGCCCTCGAAGCCGCGGTCGAAGACAGCGGTGTCGAGCCGTTCGAAGCCGAGATCGGCGGTCTCGGCGTCTTTCCGTCGCTGTCCTACATCAGCGTCGTCTGGGTCGGCGTTCGCGACGGTCAGGGCGGCCCAGAACTGACTGCGCTGCACGAAGCTATCGAAGACAGGACCGTCGCGATGGGGTTCGACTCGGAGGATCACGAGTTCACGCCGCATGCAACCATCGCCAGAATGGACCACGCTGGGGGCAAAGAGACAGTACAGAACATCGTCGAGAACGACGACCCTGACGTGGGATGCCTGCAGGTCACGGAAATCCGACTGAAAGAGAGTGAGCTTGGGCCTGGCGGCCCGACGTACCGGACCGTCGAGTCGGTGTCGCTGTGAGCGTGTGCCTCACAGCTCCCGGTTCGAGTGCGATGTGGACGGTGCCCACGGATAGATAATGTCATAGCTCTGGTAATAACTGGGCCGCGGCGTCGGCCGTGTCGTACCATTGTCGGTATCCACGTTGAATCGGTCAATTAGGCACCTGAGTCGCTATCCACGGCGTACTGGCTGCCCGTTTAGGTCAGCCAAAACAAATCAGGTTAGTGACAATTTTTATCGGTCCGAGCGGCGTAGGGCCGATATGGTCGCCGTCGAGAACGTTGTCTTCGTGTTCGTCGCGGGGTTGCTTACGGCGCTCGCCACCGGCCTCGGTGCGATCCCGTTTTTTTTGGTGGATGAGTTCTCCGACCGCTGGAACGTCCTGCTGTGGGGGCTGGCGTCGGGGATCATGGTCGCCGCCTCGCTGTTCGGCCTCGTGCGAGAAGGGCTCGCCTACGGATCGCCGGTGCTGCTGGTCCCCGGTGTTCTGGCCGGGGTTGGGCTTGTCGCTGTAGCACACGAACTGCTAGACGATTTCGACCAGTCCCCCAAGCAGTTCGAACAGGCGGATTTCACCAAGCTGCTGCTGATTCTGGGCATTTTGACTGTCCATAGCTTTCCGGAGGGCGTGGCTGTCGGCGTCTCCTTCGCGGAACTCGGGCTGGAGGCGGCTACGCCCGAATCCGCCGTTGGCATCGTCGGCGTCTCCGTCCCGCTGTTGGCGGTGTTTATGACGGTCGCCATTTCTATCCACAATATTCCGGAAGGGACTGCCATCGCCATCCCGCTTCGCTCGCTCGGTGTCAGTGAGTGGAAGATGGTCTGGTGGGCGGTGTTCTCCTCACTCCCACAGCCGGTCGGGGCCGTTATCGCGTATTACTTCGTCACGCTGGCGAAGGCGTTCCTCCCGTTCGGCTTCGGCTTCGCCGCCGGGGCGATGGTGTACCTCGTACTCACAGAGTTCGTCCCCGAGGCGCTGGAGTACGGCGATGGCTTGCCGGGTGGGGGCAAACGCGAGCTACTCACTGGCATCGCTGTCGGTGTGTTGGCGATGGTGCCGCTGGCGTTCGTTTAGAAGGGGAGCTTGTTCCGGATGACCGTGAGATCGACGAAGGCCTTCAGCGGGTCGTCGTAGTCATCGACGCGGGTTTCCATCCGGTAGTTCGAATGGTCGACAGCGAAGAAGTACGGTCCGGGTTCGTCCAGTGACTCCCGTGCGCCGCCGTTGTCCGTCGACGCCTCATAGATATCTGACCCCTCGGGTTGGACCGCTGTCTGGCTAAACTCGGGGTTCCCCGGCGGTGTCTGGTTGGGCTCCCGACCCTTGATATATGTATCGTACTGCTCGAACTGCTCGCGGTCGGTGAAAAAGTACACGTTGAACGGGATATCCGCCTTGACAATATACTGTAGCTCACCGCCCGGGTCGGACACGTCCGGGATTTCCTCCTTTATCCACGCCTCATGTGGATTGATTCTGACATCCTGTTGCACGCTGACGACGACCTCCCCGCCACCACCCAAGCAACCAGAGCCGACGGCTGTTGCACCGACACCCATTGTCTGGAGGAATTTCCGGCGCCTCATCCTTTGATAATCAGGGCTACGGGTTACTTAGTTCTACGTCCGCAGTTATAGCCGCTGATAACGGGCCATGACCGGCTCGAAAAGGAAGGAATTTAAACCACGGCACGGAACAAGCACCATACCATGGGTAAGAAATCGAAGGCTACGAAGAAGCGACTGGCCAAACTCGACAACCAGAACAGTCGAGTCCCGGCCTGGGTCATGCTCAAGACGGACCGCGAGGTCCAGCGCAACCACAAACGACGCCACTGGCGGCGCAACGACACTGACGAATAATGAGCGCCAGTGACTTCGAGGAGCGTGTCGTCACCATCCCGCTCCGAGACGCGCGAGCTGAACCGAACCACAAGCGCGCAGACAAGGCGATGATCCTCATCCGCGAGCACCTCGCCAAACACTTCTCTGTCGACGAGGACGCCGTCCGCCTCGACCCCTCGATCAACGAGGCGGCCTGGGCCCGCGGTCGCGCCAACACGCCGAGCAAGATCCGTGTTCGCGCCGCCCGCTTCGAGGAAGAGGGCGAAGCCATCGTCGAAGCAGAGACCGCAGAGTAACGTTGCTCCGCGCGGCTTTCTCCGGGTCGTCGTACGTGGGTGTGTTCGCCCGTGCGACCGACGACTGTGTGCTGGTTCGCCCAGACTTAGACGAATCGCTACTCGACGACCTGAGCGACGAACTCGACGTTCCGGCTGTGCCGACCACCGTCGGCCGGTCCGGGACCGTCGGCGCGCTCGCGACCGGCAACGAGAACGGGCTCGTCGTCTCCGAACGCGTCCGCGAGACCGAAATCGAGCGGATTCAGGACGTCGTCGACGTGCCTGTGACACGACTGCCCGGCCGGATCAACGCCGCCGGCAACGTCGTCTGCTGTAACGACTACGGCGCGTACGTCCACCCCGACCTCTCCAGGGACGCCGTGCAGGCAGTCAAAGACGGGCTTGACGTCCCGGTCGAACGCGGCGTCATCGCCGGTGTCACGACCGTCGGGACCGCCGCTGTCGCCACCAACAAGGGCGTGCTCTGCCACCCGAAGGCCACGGACGGCGAACTTGACGCGCTTGAGGACATCCTCGACGTGCCGGCCGACATCGGGACCATCAACTACGGTGGCCCGCTCGTCGGTTCCGGGCTGCTCGCCAACGACCACGGCTACGTCTGCGGTTCGGACACCTCCGGACCGGAACTGGGCCGTATCGACCAGGCGCTCGGCTACATCGACTGACGCGACTTCTATTTTACCGCTCAGGACGGATGCTGGTGGCTGAGTTTTTCTGCCACCACGCCCGGAACAGGGACGCCGTAGTCACCACACGTCCATGACCGGTCGGTCCCGCCCCGCTCCAGCGTCAGGTCCTGCTTGAACCGCAGCGTCGCACCGCACTCACACTGGTAGGTCGTTTCGCTCATATCTCGACATACGTGGTGTCCCGGCAAATTCGCCGGGGTCAGTGACCATGACAGGTCCTGTCAAAGAGTAATATAGTGTGCTCACGAACACTACATATGGTCCAGCGAACACCGCCCGCGGAAGACCAGAACAGCCTCATCTGCCGGAAGTGTGACTACTCGACAGGTGTACTCCGCCCGTCCTGTCCGGAGTGTGGCGGCGATATGGTGTATGCGCCAGAACCCAGCGAATAGGTTCTGAAACATCTGGTTCTGGATAGTCCGGCCCCTGTCGGTCTGGGCCGGACAGCGGTGAGTATGCCTCGGATATGTCGCGGACAGTTGCGTTACTCGAAAAAGGCGGAAGGGGAAGATACTTCCCTACCCTGCCCGCATCTGCGTGTATGAGCACGTACACTGTTCGCGGTAGTTTCCCGGCCCGAGACGGCCCACAACAGTTCGAGAAGGAGGTTGAGGCGCCAAACGAAAACGTCGCTGAAGAGCGCGTTTACAGCGACTTCGGCTCCCAGCACAACCTCAAGCGCACGCAGATCACGATCGAGGAGGTGGCAGCATGATGGGCGGTGGCGGCGGTGGCGGCGGTGGCGGTCAGATGCAGCAGGTCGCACAGGAGATCGAGCAGATGGAGCAGGAAGTCGAGGCTATCGACGAGGAAATCGAGCGCCTCCGCGAGAAGCAGACTGACATCGACGAGGCCATCGAGGCCATCGAGACGCTCGACTCAGGGTCCACGGTGCAGGTCCCGCTCGGCGGCGACGCCTACATCCGCGCAACGATCGAGGACATCGACGAGGTCGTCGTCTCCCTCGGTGGCGGCTACTCCGCAGAGCGCGAGCAGGACGGCGCTGTCAGCACGCTGGAAACCAAGAAGGAGACGCTGGACGACCACATCAGCGACCTGCAAGAAGAGAAGGCCGAAGTCGAGACCGAGATGGAGGAACTCGAACAGCAGGCCCAGCAGATGCAACAGCAGCAGATGCAGCAGATGATGCAACAGCAAGAGCAGGAAGACGAGTAAGGCCGCCATGTTCGACGGACTGAAGGACAAACTCAGCGGGTTCACGAGTGACGTCGAGGAAGACGTCGACGACGACGCACTCGAAGCGGAGGACGAGCCGGACGCCGACGAGGCGGATGGGGAAGCGCCCCCCGATCAGGCGACTGAATCCGATCCCGTGGCGGACGCGCAGGCGTCCGAAGGCGACACGGCGGAACCAACAGCCGAAACCGACCAGCCACAGGCTGATTCTGAACCGCCAGCCGCAGATTCCGAGGCGACAGCTGAGTCAGCCACAGCGTCGGCCACGGCAGTCGAAGACGCGGATGCGGTCCCCGACGAAGAGTCACACCCGGATGACGCCGCGGAGACCGAAGAGGACGCGGCGACCGAAGCCGAGTCGGAGTCTGACGAAGACGACGATGACGGCGGCCGCGGCCTCGCCGCGAAGGCGAAGCTTATGGCGACCGGGAAGACGGTCATCGAGGAGGAAGACCTGCAGAGCCACCTCGACGACCTCGAACTGGCGCTGCTGTCGAGCGACGTGGAGATGAGCGTCGCCAACGAGATTCTCGACGGCGTCAAGGAGAACCTCACGGGCCAGACCCGCCGACGGCTCTCCAGCACCGGGAACCTCGTTCGAGACGCGCTCCGGGAGTCGCTGTACGATGTCATCAACGTCGGCCAGTTCGACTTCGACGAACGTGTCCAGCAGGCAGACAAGCCTGTCACCGTCGTGTTCACAGGCGTCAACGGCGTCGGGAAGACGACCTCGATTGCGAAACTCGCCCAGTACTTCGAGGACCGTGGACTCTCGACGGTGCTCGCCAACGGCGACACCTACCGCGCTGGCGCAAACGAGCAACTGGAGAAACACGCCGAGAACCTCGATAAGAAGATCATCACTCACGAGCAGGGGTCGGACCCGACGGCGGTCGTCTACGACGCCGTCGAGTACGCCAAGGCCAACGACATCGACGTGGTGCTGGGTGATACGGCCGGCCGACTCCACACTTCCGACGACCTGATGGCCCAACTGGAGAAGATCGACCGCAACATCGATCCGGACATGACACTGTTCGTGGACGAGGCGGTCGCAGGTCAGGACGCCGTCAACCGGGCGCGCGAGTTCAACGATGCGGCCGAAATCGATGGGGCGATTCTGACGAAAGCCGACGCTGATCCGCAGGGTGGCGCGGCTATCTCTGTCGCGCACGTCACCGGGAAGCCGATCCTCTTCCTGGGGACCGGGCAGGACTACGACGACCTCGACCCGTTCGATCCCGAGGAAATCGTCGACAGTCTCATCGGCGAGTAGGCCTCAGACTTCGCGGTTATTGTTGCTGCAATATCTGGGCTATGAGCAGCTATTGTCGACCCTGATTGTGGAGAACTTGGAGCGGCCGCGCGCTCTCGCCGGGAATGCACTGCGTACGATGCAGCAAATATCACCACATCAACGGAGGTGTGGTCGTTTTCGCCGACAGGAGCGCGTTGAAGTCGACCGCTGCTCATCATTGACTCACGCAGTATTGGAGCGTGACACTATGCATACAATCGAACGACGCGACGGGTCTGGCGATGTCGTGAATGGGGAAGACAGCGATGCCTGACGGACGCAACTGTCGGCAAGTCGCGCCGGCTGATGTCGCACCTGAACTCATTGAGCCGTTCCCGGGTGACTGTCGTCCCCCTGTTGACGAGCCACGGCTCGTAACTGACGGGGGTGAGCCGATGCCCGGTGTGCCAGGCGACGGTGACGACACCTGCGGCTGCGGGAGGTCCCGCAGGTATGGGGACTGCTGCAGGTACTGACCCGTTATGTTCACGGGTTATCGTGTCGCTAAACGGCGACCAACCGGGTTTTGACCGCGGAACGGGTGTCTCACTCACAGTGTAGGGCAGGGTAGCACGACCTGAGGACGCAGATACTATGCACTCGATAATCGCTCGGAAACAGTGTGCATAATTATACCCCGAGTATCGAACCACACCGTAGCACGTCGAAGATCGGGTGATCGAAGCGTATAACGGCCCGTGAACCGGTCGAAATACCGGAGTCGGGCTAATCAGGGTCTGAAACAGATTGTTTTGCCAACCGGCACACCTTCGGGTGTGGCTAATTCGTTCTGTCGCTGCTCCGTCAGACGCTTAGCAGGTCATTCATAAACTGCCCGGGTTCTCTCCGGGCAAACGCTATGGGACGACCCACATCTCGACGGAATGTTATCAAAATCGCAGGCGGCGCACTTGTGGCGCTTGCTGGCTGTAGTGACACTGGCGGTAGTACGGAGTCCGACGGCGGCGGTGCCGAAGCGCCGGGTACATCTACGGCAGCAGGGCCTGACGCGATGACGGAAGCCGGTACAGCGTCCGAGACAGACACTGCGGACCAGACCGAGGAAGAAACCGGACTGGATACCGAGACGGAACTCGGCGAGAACGAAACCGCTGCTCTCGGAAACGAGACCGAGATGTCGGATACTGAAACAGATTTGCCCGGCAATGAGACCGGAGTACCGGGGAACGAAACTGAAGTGCCTGGCAACGGGACTGAGGCTCCAGGCAACCAAACAGGCGTGCCCGGTAACGAAACGGAAATATCAGAGAACGAAACTGGGACGGCCGGAAACGAGACTGCGGTTCCGGGCAACGAAACTGACCTGCCCGGCAATGAGACTGGAACGGCTGGGAACGAGACAGGCAACGAGACGACCGAGAACGACACCGGAACGTAAGCCGCTGTCGCCGTGCCGGGCCTCGTTCTGCTCAGCCGGGTGAGATTGTTGCTACTCTCGGGCGGCCTCTACGGCGTCGACGAACGCCGCGGCCTGTTCGCGGACGCCGTCCATGTCGTCGTTTTCGATGGCCTCGTAATTGACCAGCGCCGAGCCTGCGCCAACGGCGACCGCGCCGGCATCGAAGAACTCGTCGACGTTATCGGTCGAGACACCACCGGTCGGCATAATCGGCACGTCACCGAGTGGGCCCTGCAGCGCGCCGATGTGGGCCGGGCCGACCGTTTTCGCTGGGAACATCTTCAGGATATCCGCGCCCGCTTCCATCGCGTCGGCGGCCTCCGTCGGCGTCATGACGCCCGGGATAGCGAGGACGCCCTCGCGGTTGCACACGTCGATGACGTCCTCGTTGAGGTTTGGCGCGAGGACGAACTCCGCGCCGGCTTCGATGACGTTGCGGGCGGCGGCGGCGTCCATGACCGTGCCGGCCCCGATGATGGCGTCGGTGTCGTCGAGTGCCTTGTCGACGGCGGCGATCATATCCGAGCAGCGCTTCGCATCCGCCGTCAGCTCCAGTGCTGTGACGCCGCCCTCGTGGACGGCTGTCGCCACGTCGACCATCTTTTCCTCGGGAATCCCGCGCAGGACTGCCGTGACACCACTGTCGACCAGTTCCTGTTGTACCGCCTGTTTGCTCGTCATGGGCGCAACTGTGACGGGGTGGCTGAAAAGCGTGTCTGAACCGCCGGACCGCTCGTTACGCGTCAGGGTCGTACGGGCGCGCGATGTCGGTCGGCGGTGCGCCGACGCCAAGCACAGTAACTGATTCGTCGGCATCGGCGGGGTTGTGCGCGCGGTGCGGGCTGTCCGGTTCGGCGACAAACACCTCGTCGGCCGAGACGACGTACTCCCCGTCGGGCGTTTCGACGTGGAGCGTGCCTTCGAGCACGTAGAACAGTTCCTCGCGCGTCTCGTGGTAGTGGTAGGTCCGCGAGAGGTCTTCGCCGGGTGCCATCTCGTAGGTAGCCGCGTGGAGTGCGTGGAGTTCGGCGGCGTCGGAGATGCCGCGCCGGTCACAGGGGTAGTCCGCAGTTTCCGACAGCGACTCGGGGTCGATCTGGTGATAGCCCATATCGTCGGTGGGGGCGTCGGCGGGCAAAAGCGTGACCACGCTGGGGCATCAGGTGAACAGCCAGACGAGGAGCGAAAGCGTTCCGATGGAGACCACTGTTGATGTGAAGACATTCAGCGAAGCGAACGCCGCGTCGCCGCCGAGTTCCGTCGTATAGACGTACGTCGACACTGCCGTTGGGGTGCCGAGCATCACGACCGCTGCGCCCAGCGCCGTCGTGTCCATCGACAGCGAGGAGTACACCAGCCACGCCAGCGCCGGCATCCACAGCACCTTCAGCCCGACGACGCTGACGGTCTTCTGCAGGTCCGACACCGGGAGGTCCGTGTCGAGCGTCGCACCGATACACAGCAGGGCGACTGGCAGCGCCAGTTCGGCCGGCGGGCCGAGCGCACTGATGAGTGCCTCCGGAACGGATAGCGACAGGACCGAGGCTGTGATGCCCGCCGCCAGCGCGATGAGTACCGGGTTCGTCACGAGTTTCCTGCACTCGCTCAGCAGCGAGGCGTCGCTCCCGTTGATGCGGACCAGCAGGAATACCGTCACCGGGACGTGGGTCACCGCACCGATCCCGAGGATGACGCTGGCGACGGCCGTCGCTTCGCTGCCCATCGTTGCCGCCACGAGTGGCAGACCGAGAAACCCCATGTTGCTGTGATACGACTGGACGACGGAGACGCTGCGGCGGTCGGCGGACTCCAGCCGACGGTGGACGAGCCAGCCCAGTGTTATCGTCAGCGCGATAATAACCCAGAACCCCCCCAGCAACGCCGGCGAAATGATTTCCCGTAATGGGCGGTCATAGGTGGACCGGAATATGAGTGCCGGCAGCGCGACGGTAAAGACGAGTGTGGTGAGGATATCCGTCCGTCGCTCGGTCAACAGCCCGAAATGGCCGGCGGCGACGCCGCCCGAAAGAAACGCGATCATGAATCCGAGCTGTCCGAGAACGGCCATGTTGTTCCCCAACCGGTTCGTCTTTTTGACCCTTTCGTCACGGGCAGAAACAGTATCAGCGGAGAAGCTGGAGAGAGTTCACAGAGAATTGGAACTGATTCTGAAGGATTTTTGAAAAATCTTCTCAATATTCCTCTCCCTGGTGAACTGTGGAGGCGGAGACAGCCTCCAGAGCACCATGACTGGAAGCGAACAATCGACACGGCGACAGGTTCTCCGGACAACAGCAGCCCTCGGCGTCGCAGGTGTTGGGCTGTCTGTGACTGGAGCAACTGCAGCGAACCCAGGAAAGGGAGATGAGCGCGGTGCGGGGAAAGAGTTTGGTCGTGTCTATGCGAACGACGTACTCTGGCGGACAAACGTTGTGAACGTCCTTGACGAGCGTCCCAACCCGGAAGACAAAATCTACTTCCTGCATGATGGAAGCAGACCGATCGTGGCTAACGAGAAGGTGAGCGCCGACCAACGCTCACCGTTCGTCTCCGAGTCAGCACCCGGTGACCGGGACTGGAACGGTGGGCAATGGACGCACTTCTCGGCAGAGGTGACTGACATTGCGGCGTTCAATGACGACGCACCGCTGGCAACCGATAGCGATATCCTAGACAAAGACTACATCAGCGTCACTCTCGGCCGCCCTGGTTTCGGCCCACCCGACTTCTTTGTCTGCCCACTGAACGGTCGCGCATAGCGACATTCCTACAACCACTTTTCTGATTGCTGTCGGCTCACGGCTCCAGGGGAGTCGGGCGCATGACAACAAGCCTTTACCCGCACCGTCGCGTATCTCGCGCCAACAATGGTACTCGACGATCTTGGGAGTTCACTCCGGGGGACGCTTGACGACCTCCGGGGGAAATCCCGGCTCTCTGAAGAAGACATCGAGGACATCGTCAAGGAGATTCAGCGGTCGCTGTTGCAGGCCGACGTGGATGTCGGGCTCGTACAGGACCTCTCCAACAGTATCGAAACACGCGCGCTGGATGAGGAACCGCCGGCGGGGACGACCCCGCGGGACTGGGTCCTGCGAATCGTCTACGAAGAACTGGTCGACCTCGTCGGCGAGTCGACCGAACTCCCGCTGGAAGAGCAGACGATTATGCTCGCCGGCCTGTACGGGTCGGGGAAGACGACGACGGCCGCGAAGATGGCGTGGTGGTTCTCGACGAAAGGGCTCCGGCCGGCCATTATCCAGACTGACACGGACCGGCCCGGCGCATACGACCAGTCCAAGGAGATGGCCGAGCGCGCTGAGGTGGACTTCTACGGCGACCCCGACGAGGACGACCCGGTGAAGATCGCCCGTGACGGGCTGGAAGCGACGGAGAACGCGGACGTTCGCATCGTGGACACGGCGGGCCGTGACGGCCTGAACGAGGAACTCATCGAACAGATCGAGCGCATAGAGCAGGAGGTCCAGCCCGACCGGGACCTGCTCGTACTGGACGCGGCGATGGGCCAGAGCGCCAAGAGCCAGGCCGCCGACTTCGAGGCGGCCATCGGCATCGACGGCGTCATCATCACGAAGCTCGACGGGACGGCGAAAGGTGGCGGCGCGCTCGCAGCGGTCAACGAGACCGACTCCACCATCGCTTTCCTCGGCTCCGGGGAGACGGTCAAGGACATCGAGCGGTTCGAGCCCTCCGGGTTCATCTCCCGACTGCTCGGGATGGGCGACCTCAAGCAGCTCACCGAGCGCGTCGAGCGCGCGATGGAGGAAACTCAGGAAGGCGACGAGGAGGACTGGGACCCCGAGGACATGCTGGAGGGGCAGTTCACCCTCAAGGACATGCGCAAGCAGATGCAGACGATGAACAACATGGGGCCGCTGGACCAGGTGATGGACATGATCCCCGGTCTGGGCGGCGGGCTGATGGACCAGCTCCCTGACGACGCGATGGACGTGACCCAGGAGCGGATGCAGGACTTCGATGTCATCATGGACTCGATGACGGAGGAGGAACTGGAGAACCCCCGTGTCGTCGGCCAGTCCCGGACCAAGCGCATCTGCCGTGGGTCCGGCAAGCCCGAGGAGCGGGTGCGTGAACTCCTCCAGCAACACAAGCAGATGGAGCAGATGCTCAAGCAGTTCCAGGGTATGGGCGACGGCGACATGGAGCGGATGATGAAACAGATGCAGCAGGGCGGTGGCGGCGGTGGCGGCATGGGCGGTATGGGTGGCGGCGGTATGGGGCCGTTCGGCGACTGACGCCGCTGCGTCGATTCGCGGAACGCGATGCGCGACGTTATTTTTGATGATCTATGTTCGAAATCCGGGCCAGAACTAAGGGTTGGCCCGTTCTACAGATGAAGCGAGCATGTACGAAATTGTCGCTGGGATAGACAAAAGTGAGGCTCGTGGGACCGCCATCGCTGAATCGATAACCGAGATTCCGATGGACGCCAGCCAGGTCCGTGTCACGCTGTTACACGACTTCGAGGAGAACCCTGAAGGCGCGTCCGTCGACCAGGTGGCCTCCGTGCGCCGGGCACGGGAAGTCCTCGAGGATGCTGGCGTCGAGGTGGCTCTGGAAGAGTCAAGCGGCGAACCGGCCGACGCGATCCTCCGGTTGGCCGACGAGCAGGACGTCGACATGATTGTCGTCGCCGGACGCAAGCGGACGCCGACAGGCAAGGTGCTGTTCGGCAGTGTCACACAGAGCGTGATTCTGGGCACGGACCGATCCGTGCTGGTCTGCAGCGGCGAAGAGGAGTAACGCCGCAGTCAGACGCCGTACACTTCTTCGACTCGCTCAACGAGCGGCGACGGGTCTGTCCGGCCAGTGATCCGTTCGACAGGCTCGCCGTCCTCGAACAGCACGACAGCGGGGGCCGCGTTGACCCCGACCGACTGACAGAACTCCGGGGAGCGCTCGCCGGCGATGCCGCCGACCGGGACGCCGTCCGGGAATGCGGCCAAAACGTCGTCTAACTCCGCTTTCATTGCTTCGCAGGGGTCACAGAACAGCTTCCACACAGTCACGACACACCGGTCGTGGGCGTCGACGAACGCCTCGTAGCTGTCGTCGTCGAGGTGTTTGACTCCCTCGGGGACCGGTGTTTCCGGCCCCAGTTCGGTCGCCATCTGTGCCATCGTCGTCAGTTCCACGGTGGTGTAGGAGTCGTCGACGTTCGACCGCAGGGTCAGGAACGTGGCAAACTCCTCGCGTGACACGTCGAGTTCGTCGACCCGCTGGGCCGCTTCAGTGGCCGAATCGAGGCCGAACACGTCGGCGACGGACTCGTGGAACTCCGCGTCGCCCATCGTCACGTAGGTGTCGTAGTACACCTCGCGGTCGGCCTCGAACGCTTCTGTCGTGCTGACCTCGTCTGTTTCCTCGTCGATGACGACGACACCTTCAGATTGCAGTGCGTCGAGCAGCGATTCGGGGGATTGTGTGTCCGACATTCAGACACCTAGGTACTTATCGCGGGTCTCTTGGTCGTTTTGCAGTTCCTCAGCGGGCCCTTCGAAGACCACCTGCCCACGGTCAAGCACGTAACATCGGTCGGCGATTTTCATTGCTGCGACGGCGTTCTGTTCGACCAGCAGTATCGTCGTCCCGTCCTCGCTGATACGTTCGATGGCGTTTTCGACAGACTCGATGATCTGCGGTGCCAGCCCCTCGTATGGCTCGTCGAGCATCAACAGGTCGGTGCTCTGGTGGAGCGCGCGAGCGATGGCGAGCATCTGCTGTTCGCCTCCGGAGAGCGTGCCGGCCTTCTGGGAGCGCCGTTCGTCGAGTCTCGGGAAGTACTCGTAGATCTCCGCCGTCGACATCCCTTCGTCGCGGAAATCGAGCTTCCGCCGCCAGGTGTTGGATTTGTTGCGGACGGTGTCCGCGAGGTGGAGGTTCTCGGCGACGGTCAGGTCAGTGAACACGCGCCGTTCCTCCGGGACCAGCGAGATACCGCGGACGGCGATGTCCTCCGGCGGAGCGTTGGTGATGTCCGTTCCGTCGAACTGGATCGCACCGCTCCGAACGTCAGGCGGCGTCGCCCCGGAGATACACCGGAGCGTCGAGGTCTTTCCCGCGCCGTTACGGCCCAGCAGGGCCGTGATTTCGCCGTCGTCGACGCTCATCGACACATCCTGGATGATGTGGCTCTCGCCGTAGTAGCCGTTGATGTTGTCCACGTCGAGTAGCGTCATTCCTCGACACCTCCCAGATACGCTTCCTGTACCGCAGGGTCGTTCTGTACCTCCGTCGGCGTCCCCTCCGCGATGACCGACCCACGGTTGAGGACGACGATGCGGTCGGAGATGTCGAAGACGATCTCCATGTCGTGCTCGACCAGCAGGAACGTCAGATCGAGCTCATCCTTGACGCGTTTGATGAGGTCGACGGTCGATTTCGTCTCGTCGGGCGACATTCCCGCCGTTGGCTCGTCCATCAGCAGCATATCCGGCTCGGCGGCCAGCGCGATGCCGAGTTCGAGCCGGCGCTTGTTCCCGTAGTCGAGGCTGTCGGCTTGGTCCTCCCGCTCGTCGTACAGACCGACTGATTCGAGGACCTCGTTCGCCAGTTCATCGACCGCCGGGTAGCTGTTCTGATTCCGGAAGAAATTGAACCGGAACGAGCCGTGCTCGGCCGCCAGCGCCGCGATGGTTGCGTTCTCCTTGACGGTTAGTTCGGGGAAGATAGAGGCTGTCTGGAAAGACTTGCTCATCCCTCGCTGGACGACCTCGTGCGGGTCCATTCCGATGATGGAATCTCCCTGGAACGCGATCTCGCCGTAGCTCGGTTCGAGCCGTCTGGTGACGAGGTTGATGAACGTCGATTTCCCCGCGCCGTTGGGGCCGATGAGGCTCACGCCCTCGCCCTGTTCTATCTCCAGGTCCACCTCATCAACGGCCGTGAGGCCGCCGAACTGCTTGGTGAGTTGTTCCGTTTTGAGGACCGTCATTCGTCCTCACCTCCGACGACCATGTCACGAACGTAGTCGATACCGCCCCAGATCCCGTTGGGAAAGAGGACGACGGCGACGACGAACACAACGCCGAGTATGAGGTGCCAGAACGGGCCGAGCGTCTCGAACCCGCTGACGATGTTCTCGATGTACAGGTACAGCCCGGCACCGAACAGCGGCCCGAACAGCGAGCCGACACCGCCGAGCACAGTCATGATGACGATACGACCGGATTCGGTCCAGTACAGCGACTGCAGGGGCACGTAGTTCCCCTCGATGGTGAACAGGCTCCCGGCGATGCCAGCGAAGGCCGCCGAGATGATAAACGCCATTAGCTTGTACCGCCAGACGTCCAGCCCAACGAACTCTGCCCGCCGCTCGTTCTCGCGAATCGCGCGGAACACGGTCCCGTACGGCGAATGGAGGATGCGGTTCGCCATCGCGACCGACAGCACCGTCATGACGGCCACGAACACGTACAGCATGTTGTCGACCAGCATCGACAGCGGGAACGGCACCCCGCCGTGGATGTCGATGACGCCCAGCAGGCTGCCGATGTCCACGGAGGTGAAGCCGTTCTCACCGTTCGTCAGGAAGGCCAGCGGCGAGGCCGCCAGGTAGAACGACATCTGGCCGAACGTCAGCGTCAGGATGGCGAAGTAAATCCCACCGCGGCGCAGCGACAGGAAGCCGACGATCCACGCCAGCAACACGGCAAACGCCGTGCCGGCGAGCAACACCAGTAGCGGCGAGCTGCTGACGCTCGCGCTGAAGATGCCGGCGGCGTAGGCCGCGCCGCCGAAGAAGACGGCGTGACCGAACGACAGCAGACCGGTGTACCCCAGCAGGATGTCGAACCCGACGGCGAAGATGCCGTAGATGAGCATCAGCGTCGCTAGCTGCGTGTAGCCGTCGAGGAAGTTGTTGAACAGGAACGGGAAGACGGCAACGCCCACGACGGTCAACAAGACCGTCGATATCTCTCGGTCGCGGAAGTCAGCCCATCGGTCCGCGAGGCCACCGGTGACCTCTGCATCCGTGTCGGCCGCCGCCGTGGCAGTCGCGTCGCGCGGTTCGTCGCTCATGAGACATCCACCTCCGAGCCCAGCAGCCCCTGCGGACGCACCAGCAGGACCAGTGCTGCGAGCGCGTAGATACCGACCTGGCTCCAGGCGGCGTAGCCGGTCTGGATGAGGAGCACCTGCAGCGTGCCCAGCATCAGCCCAGCGACCACGGCCCCCTCTATTTTCCCGACGCCGCCGATGACGACCGTCAGGAACGCCGGAACTAACTGTTCCGTCCCGATGTTGGGGTTGACGTTGGCCAGCGGGCCGCCGACGACGCCGGCCACGCCAGCGAGTGCGGCACCAATGCCGAAGACGACGAGGTACGGTCGGCTCAGTTTGATCCCAAGCAGGCGGACCATCTCGCCGTCGAGGGTCCCGGCTTGGACGATGAGGCCGAAGTCAGTGTACTCGACAAGTGCGTACACGCCAAGTACAAGGACCGCCGTAATCGCGATGACGCCGAGTCGCCAGCGCGGGAAGTTTCCCACCACGGGCAGCGCGATGGGACCGGATGCCCACGAGGGCTGTGGGAACGGCTGGCTGCTCCCGCCAAGCAGCGCCCGAAGCAGTTCCTGGACGATGATCGCGAGCCCGAATGTCACGAGAATCTGGTCAGTGTCGGGTCGGTCGTAAAACGCCTGTGCGATGAACCGCTCCATCAGTAGTCCGATAATGAACACGACAATCGGCACGATGACCAGTGCGGCGACGAATCCCAGTCCGATACCGTATGACTGGATTCCCCATTCCGCTAACTGACCGTTGTTCAGTGGAACCTGTCCAGTTATGAACAGCCCCAGATACGCGCCAACGAGGTACAGCGCCCCGTGGGCGAAGTTGACGAATTTCAGCGTCCCGAGGATAATCGACAGTCCAACCGCGAGCAGGACGTAAATCGCACCCTGTTGTAACCCATTCAGCAAGATGGTGAGGATATCCGCGAGTAGCGTCACGTCGGATTCCCCCCACTGCACTCTGCTCGTACTATCTGCGTATTCCTAATCATGCTAGTTTTTGTGTATCAAGTAAGGCAACCTCATGCACTATAAATCATGAGGGGAACGGTCCCCTGTCCGGATTATGACCTATTCGTCGCCGTACTCGCCGAGTTCGCACTCCGCGGCCGGCCCGGAATCGCACGCGTATCCGACATCGTCTCGGGACGTGATCTCGACGATGTCGATGAAGTTCCCGTCAGACTGTTCGCTCGCTGGCAGCCCCTGAGCAACCGGAATGTCCCGCTGGGCCTGGTGGTCGCAGGCGCGCATCGTCTCCTGGCCCATGCCGATGTTGCTGTACTCGTAGTCCTCCAGTTGGCGGATGACCTCCGGCGGGTAGAACGTGCCTGCTCGCTCGGCGGCGGCCGCGTACTGGAGCGTCTGCGAGTAGGCGAGCTGGGCCGGCCCGGACGGGACGCGGTCGTACTCGTCCTGGAATGCCTGCGTGAACGCGTTCGACGCCTCGTTGTCGATCTGGGAGTCCCAAGCGATCGTCCCGTAAATGCCTTCGATGGACCCACCGGCGGCCTGTGCCATCGGGCGGTTGTACAGCGGGACGACGAGCTCCATGTCCTCGTCGATACCGGCATCGACGGCCTGCGAGACGGAGTTTGCGCCGTCCAGCCCGTAGTGGTTCAGGACGAGCACGTCCGCGCCGCTGTTTGCGGCCTCCGAGAGATACGATGAGAAGTCGCTGGTTCCGAGCGGCGTCGGGACACTGTCGACTTCTTCCCAGCCGATTTCTGAGAGGAACTGGTTCATCGAGTCCTGCTGGGTCTGCCCCCAGGAGTAGTCGGCGTACAGTTGGTAGAAGGAGTTGTCTGAGCCGTACTCGCTTTCAAGCACCGGTGCGAGCGCCTGGCCGGTCATGTACGCGTTGAACATCTCCCGGAACCCGTACCGGGCGCAGTCTTTCCCAGTCGTGTCGTTCGAGTGGGTCAGACAGGCCATGAACATGACGTTCTCCGTCTGACAGAGGCCCTGCACGGCGATGGCCACTGCACTTGAAGAGCCGCCTGAGATCATCACCACGTCGTCTCGGTTAATCATCCGCGAAGCGGCCTGCCGGGCGGTGTCGGCGTCGGTTGCGGTGTCCCCGTTTACTGAGTCGACCGTGTACCCGAGGACGCCGTCGCCGCTGAGGGAATCGAAACTGTCCACCCAGCCACCCCCGTTATTGAGGTGTTTCTGGGCGAGTTCGTACGCCCGGAGTTCGTCCTGCCCCTCTGACGAGTAGGGACCGGACTGTGGAACGTTGAACCCGAACGTGACCGTGTCGCCCTCGACCGGGAAGTTCCCGAGCGACGGGTAGTCGTCGCCGCCGTCGCCACCACCATCGCCACCATCGCCGCCGTCGCCACCACCATCGCCACCGTCGCCACCGGAACAACCGGCCAGTCCCGTCAGCCCTGCCACACCTGCGACGCCTGTACTCTTCAGCAACTGTCGTCGGTTGACCGAACTGCCATTAGTTGGCATGTTCCATACGGTGTCTGTATCTATCATAATAGTTTCGGTAGGTTAATCAACGATTTCACGTCTGTAGACCGACACATCCCGGATAAATGGCGATCCGTAGCGTTATTCCGATCTGAATGGTTTGTTATAGCATGGCGAGGACTATGTGGTGGCGGCTACTCGTCCTCATCGTCGTCGTTACCGCCGGCTGTGGCGGGTTTGGGTTCAGCGACGGCGACGACCCGGTGACACCTGCTCCGGTGCCGACCAGTTCTGCGACCACCTACCCGACTGGCGTCGGCCCAACGGGCGTCACCAGCCCATCCCTCCTCGGCTCCGCACACGGGGACCGCCTCAACGGAAGCGGGTACACGGTGACGATGAACCGGACCGTCAGATATGCAAACGGGTCATTGCGGTCCCACCTTCGAGTCCACGTCGCGCTGGACGCGAACCGGACACACCTCGCTAACATATCTGTCCGTGGCCACGCGGCCCCGGTGCTCCTTGGTCGACCGCCGGCGACTGCGTCGTTCTGGTCCGATGGCGATAGGTATCTCCGCCGACTCGCGCGAGACAACCAGACCATCTACAACGAGTACGACCCGCCGGACAGCTACGCCGGAACGTGGCGGTACTGGGTTCATACCGCCGCGCTGAACGGCCGTCCTGCCGCCGACGTGACCCGGACCGTTGCCCCGTTCCACACTCGGACCCGACAGTCCCAGCAGCCAGATGGGACTGTCTATGTCATCAGGGGCGACCGGCTGCGGGAAAACACGACATCGACAGCGTGGACGAGCCGGGAGAACGCAACACTTGTCGCCCACGTCACTCGGTCAGGGCTCGTCCGCGACTACCGGACCGAGTACACGACGGTCACGGACGGCGGCGACCCGGTCACTGTCACCAGAACTGTTCGGTTTACAGGGGTTGGGAACACGACGGTCGGGCCGCCACCGTGGCGCGACAGGGCCCAGTCGACTCCGGGCTGAGGGGTCGCCAGCGCTATCAGGGGGCTTTTTTTCGCTCGCCGTCCTTCGCCCTGCAATGACTGTCCGCGAGGTGGCACTCGAGGCCTACCGGGAAGCGCTACCGGTGCTGGCGCTCAGTGCGGTCGGCGGCCTCTTCGCGGGCGTTGTCCTTGGCGGCATGGACGCGGAGTTACAGGACGTTGCGGGACTGCTCGTACTCGTGCCGGCGCTGCTTGCCACTCGGGGGAACGTCTACGGCTCGCTCGGCGCACGTCTGGGGTCGGCGCTTCATCAGGGGCTTATCAACCCGAGGTTCTCTTTTGACGACGACCGTATCAACGCCGCCGTCGCGGCGGCACTGGCAAACGGTGTCCTCATCAGCGGCGTCGCCGCGGTGATGGCTGTCGCCCTGCTCGCGCTGGTCGGGCGACCGTCGGCCCCCCTCACAACCCTCGTCGCCATTGCGCTCATTGCGGGCTTTGTCTCCGGGCTGTTGTTGACTATTGCCGTTGTCTCGGTCGTGTTCGTCGGCTACCGCCGTGGACTTAATCCGGACACACTGGCCGGCCCGGTCGTGACGACGACGGGCGACGTGGTCGGCATCGCCACGCTGTTGGGCGCGACCCGCCTCGTCCTCGCGCTGGGGGGTGGCTGAATGGCGGAGTTCGCCTCCCAGTGGTCGGTTTCGGGTATCGTCCGGACGATGTTTCCCATTCTGGTGGTGCTCACGGCAATCGAACTCGGGAGCGGTCTCGTCCTCGATACCTTCGAGGGAACACTGCTGCAGTATCCGTCGCTACTCGTGCTCGTTCCGGTGACAATCGGGATGGCGGGCAACCTCGGCAGCATCCTCGCGGCGCGGTTCTCGACGGCGTTTCACCTCGGCCTCCTGTCGTTTGCGGTGACTGACGACCGATTGGCCGGCAACGCCATCGCTACTCTTGCTCTCGCGGTGACGCTGTTCCCGCTCGTTGGCGCTGGCGCGTGGCTCCTCCAGACCGTCATCGGCGGCGCTGCGCTTCCGTTGCGGACGGTCGTCCTCGTCGCACTCGTCAGCGGGAGTCTGCTGGCGGTGCTGGCTATCGTCGTCACGACGGTGACGACCTACGCCGCCTACCGGTTCGAACTGGACCCAGACGACGTGGTCATTCCCGTCGTCACGAACGTCTGTGATGTGCTGGGCGTGGTGGTGTTGTTCGGCACTGTTCGTGTGCTCGTGTAAGGCGTCAGCGTCGGCGCTTCGGTATCCGCTGTCCAACACAGCCACCGCTGCCCGGCAGCCACCGTCCTGAAATCGACCGACGCTATCGATGGGCATTTGCGGGCCAGGGTCGTACGTTTCAGCGTGCAGTCGCTCGTCGCCGCAGTGCTCGGCCATCCGGCAGTCGCTGTCCTCGGAGATGTCGCTGTCCGGGTCCTCCGTATCACGTTTTTCCTCTCCTTTGGCGTGTTCCTCGCCGAACTGGCGGTCGCGTTCGGGCTGGTCGAGAAGATCGCCGTCGTCTCGCGCTATCTCACGTCGCCGGCGAACCTCCCGGACGAGGTCGGGACCGCTATCCTGACGACGACGGCATCGACGACCGCCGGCTACGGCATGCTCGCCGACTTCCGGGAGTCCGGCGCGCTGTCCGACCGCGCGACGATAATCGCCGTCACCATCAACACGTTCTTTGGCTTCGCTCAGCACATTATCACGTTTTACGCGCCGATACTCATCCCGATTCTGGGCTTTCGCGTCGGGGTGCTGTACGTCGCGACGCGGGGACTCATCGCGCTGGCAATTACGCTGACTGGCATCGCCGCCGGCGCGGTCCTGCTGGACGCATCCAACGTCGGCCGGTCAGGCGCAAATACGGACCCGGCCCCCGACGGCGGGACCGCTGGCGACGCAGCCGACGTGTTCGATGACCGTCCAGAGACCCGCCGAGCGGCCGTCAGGGCCGCGTTCGACGCGACCACGGACAAAGTTCGGGACATCCTGCCGCGACTAACGGCTATCTACGCCGTCGTCTCGCTACTGCTCGCCTACAGCGATGAACTGCTGACACTCATCGGTAGTAACGGGGCGTCTGTGACGACTGCCGCTGACGGGTTCGCCGGGCTCCTTGGCTTGCCCGGCGCGGCCATCCCTGTTATCGCCGCCTACGCGCTCGATACGACCTCGGGGGCGACGGTCATCGCACCGCTCATCCGGAACGGGACCTTCTCCGCCCGGACCGCCGTGGCGACGATGCTCGTCGGCGGCATCATCTCGTTTGCCGTCTCGACGTTCAAGCGCTCGATCCCGTTCCAGTACGGCATCTGGGGTCGGGAGTTCGGCTCGAAAGTTATCGTCGTCAACACGGGGCTGAAAATAGTCTGGATCGCGCTGGCGCTTGTCGTCTTACTGTAGTGCGGAACCGGTGGCCCCGTCAGTCAAACGTGTAGGCCATCATCACTTCGTCGACCTGTTCGCCGTCGACGGTGTAGTGGTTCCGCCGGATTCCCTCGGTGTGCCAGCCGTGGTCTTCGAGGAACACCATCGCGTTCTCCGTGATCGCTGGCACGCTGTTGTACAGCTTCCGGTAGCCGTTGGCTTTCGCCCAGTCAAGCCCGCGTTGCATGAGCTGGCTGCCGATGCCCTGGCCACGCTGTTCCTCCCTGACACCGACGGTGAGCTGGGCCGTCTCGCGAAGCTTGTCCAGCTGCGGGATGTCGAGGTGACACCAGCCGATGACCGCCTCGTCAACTGTCGCGACGAAGAACACTCTCGATTCGACTGTGTTGTGCCGTGTGACGGCATCCTCGTACAGCAACTGTTCGGCGACGCTCTCGGCGACAACGTACGTCCCGTCGCTTGAGACGTTCCGAATGGTCTGGACGAGCCCTTCGAAATCGTCGTTGTGGGCCGGTCGAATCGTGTACGTCAGCCCGTTCGTGGTGTGTTCCTCGACTGAGCCGACATCGAGCGCCAGCGTCAGTGTCCCACCGTCGTCCTCGATGTATCCCTTCGACAGAAGGTGCGTCAGGGCCTTCTCGAACGCTTCGGGAGAGAGGTCTACCATCTCACGGACTCTATGCCGTGCCGCCGTCCCGTGTCGTTCGACGTACTGGTACACCTCCATCGCCGCGCTCGTTTCGAATGTCGGCCGTTCGACAGCGTCCATACCGGGTGTATCTACTAGCAGATTATTAACAATTGTTATTTGGTAACACGAAACAGGAAACGTGGTGGGAGTTCTCCCGGACTGGTCATAGTCGAATGTGATGGGTTGTGCCTGACTATCGGCTCAGGCCGTGTCCGGAATCGGGTCAGAGATGACAACGGCGTCGCCCTCGATAACGCAGTTCCCCTCTGAATCATCGACGGCTGTGGCCAGGCGGAACCGGTTGTCCTGAATGCGTTCGACGACCTCACAGCGGGCCGTGACCTCCTCGTCGATGTCGATGGGTCCTTGATAGCTCAGTTCTTGCGAGAGGTAAATCGTCAGTCCAGGGAGCCGTGCCAGAGCCGCGCTGATGATGCCGGACACGAGCGTTCCGTGGACAATCCGGCGGCCGAACCGCGTTCCGTCCGCGAACGTCGCGTCAAGGTGGAGTCTGTTCGTGTCGCCACTCGCTTCGGCGAAGGCCTCCACGTCAGCCTTAGATATCGTCTTGCTGAACTCGACGTGGTCACCCACGTCGATACCGTCGGCAGTCCCGTAGCTCTCGAACGTCCAGTCCTCGTTCTCGTACAGCGTGTCCGGCCGGGTGAACCGCTTTTGCTGGGACTGGTCGTTGGACATTCTCACCGCCCGAGAGAGGTGCGGGATGTAGTCCGAGAGGTCGGTCGTCGTGACGATGCCGACGAGTGACCCGTCCTCGACGACGGGCAGCTTCTTGATATTGTTCGTCTGGAGTCGGTCGACGGCCGCTTGCATGTCCGCGTCGGGGGCGACCGTCACCAGTGTCTCGGCCATCACGTCGCCGACTGACAGCGCTCTGGTATCCCCTTCGGCTGCGGTGACGGCGACGATATCGCTCTCCGTAATGATACCGACGCAGCTGCCGTCGTCCTCGACAACGAGCGAGCCGATGTCCTCGTCGCGGAGGCGCTGGGCCGCCTCAATGACCGGAGCGCTGGGACTGATGGTTTTGCCAGGTGTCCGCATGATTTCCCTGACTGGCAGCGGGACGAGCATTGTACCGAGACCCAGACATGGCAGACGTATAACAGTCCGCCCGGCGACACCGCCACGCTTGTGTCGCCGGCCGCTAACATCTGTGTGATGCGATGGGGCGTGTTCGGCGTTGTCGTTGTCCTCGTGGTCGCTACTGGCTGTAGCGGGTTCGCCGGCTCGCCGTCGCAGTCGGCAGGGACCGCCGTCGACAGTCAGCCGGCAGTCAACGTTCCGGAGTCTACTGTCACCGTGACGGTCACGGCTGTCGTCGACGGTGACACGATACAGGTCGCCTACGAGAACGGGACCGGTGACACGGTCCGGCTCGTCGGTGTCGATACGCCCGAAGTCCACACGGAAAACGACCCCGCGGAGTTCGAAGGTGTCCCCGAAACTGACGACGGAGCATCCTGCCTCCGCGGGGCCGGCACGAACGCGTCGTCGCTCGCTAAACAGCGGCTCCTTGGCGAGACGGTCGGGCTCGCGTTCGACCCGAACCTGAACCGGCGCGGCTACTACGACCGACTGCTGGCCTACGTTGTCCACGACGGGACGCTGTTCAACTACCGGCTTGTCGAGACCGGTCACGCGCGTGTGTACGACAGCGAATTCGAACGAGCCGAACTATTCTACGCCGCCGAGGATGCCGCCCGTTCTGACCGGCGCGGGCTCTGGCGCTGTACGGACCCGGGCGAAGTGATTCGAACGGCTATCGCCGATGGCGGGACTGAGAGCGCCAGCGGCGTCGAAATTGCGGAAATCCACGCCGATGCGGCAGGCAACGACAACGAGAACCTGAACGACGAGTACGTCACGCTCACGAACACCGGCGATTCGCCCCTCAACATTTCCGGGTGGACGGTCAGCGACGCTGTGGGCCACCAGTATATGTTCACAAACCTGACCCTCGACTCGAACGGCTTGGTAACTCTCTACACCGGCAGCGGCACCGACACTGAGACAGAGCGGTACTGGGGCCGGAACGGGGCGGTCTGGAACAACGACGGCGACACCGTCATTGTCAAGAACGCCAGCGGCGCGACGGTCTTTCGACAGTCGTACTGACGCTGTCACGCCGCCACGGCAGTATAAATCAATCCAGTGCTAACAGTACCCATGACCATCCGCCGGCTGACGCCGACGCCACGGGCGGTCGACTGGGGGCTGTTTGCGGCGGTGGCGACGCTGCTTGCCACTGGTGTCGCCACCATCTTCGCAGGCATCCCCAGCAGCGCGTGGATAATCGACCTCCACGCACTCTCTGGCGTGGTCCTGACGCTTCTGTTGCCGGTGAAGCTTCGTCGTGTCTTCCACCGTGTCGCTCCGTCGCGGCTGACCGGTACTCGTGTCCTCTCGGTCGGTCTGGCCGCCGTCACACTGGGCGCGCTCGGCACCGGCGTCTGGTGGATATTCGGCGGCACGCTCGACCTCGGCCCGTGGGGCTTGTTTCACCTCCACGTCGCGCTCGGCCTGCTGGTCCCGCCACTGCTACTGGTGCATCTCCGCGCGCGGTTCTACTCGCCGGCGCAGGCCACCTGTGGCGGCCGCCGGGACGTTCTCCGGTACGCTGGCTTGGTGACCGCGGGGGCGCTCCTCTGGCGAGTCCAGGGGCCGGTCAACGACGCACTTGACACGGCCGGCGCTGACCGCCGGTACACCGGGTCACGGGAGGCGGGGACCGACGACGGCAACCGATTCCCTGTCACTAGCTGGGTCGCCGACGACCCGGACCCGGTCGACGCGGCCGATTGGTCGCTGTCGGTCGCCGGCCGGGTCGCCCACGAGGCAAGCTACGTCGCTGGCGACCTCTCGCCGGACGCGACCGAATCGGCGGTGCTTGACTGCACGAGCGGCTGGTACTCTGGCCACGAGTGGCAGGGCGTTCGCGTCGGCGACCTGCTTGACGCCGCCGACCCCGACGACGCGGCGGCGTGGGTCCAGTTCCGTTCCGTCACCGGTTACCGCTGGAGTCTCCCGCTGTCAGAGGCTCGCGATGCCATGCTGGCTACCCATGTCGATGGCGAGCGTCTGGCCCACGGGCACGGCTACCCGCTCCGACTCGTCGCGCCCGGCCGTCGAGGGTTCCAGTGGGTGAAATGGGTCGAGTCAGTGCGAGCCAGCAAGCGCCGCGAACTCGGGGAGTGGCTTGCGATATTCGTGAGCGGACTTTGAGTTCGTCCGAGCCCCTCAGCGGCAGCACGGTCGCCGCTCCTTGTGGCCCTTCCCCTCGGAAGGAGGCGGTTACCTGTAGTACATAGCTGCTTCGGACGGGTTTCACTCCGCTGCACTGTCGGTCCTCGCTGACCCCCGGCCCAGCGCAACACTGCGCTGTCAGCGCTCGAAAGAGCAGCTTACCGCTGTAGCTGTCACTGAAGCTACCACTAACGAAGTACCGCTGCGCGATAGCAGGAGGCATGAACTGGCGGCACCCCGCTCGATTTGCCGGTCCGTCGAACACCGCCGTCGCCCTGTGGGCGGTCGCCGTCGCTTTTTTCGGCGTCGGCGACCTCGTCACGACGCTCATTGGCTACAGCATTACTGGCGTGACCGAACTTAGCCCCGTGGTCAAACTACTGCTGGAGGAGCACGCGGTGCTGGTGCTGACCGGCCTGAAAGCCACCGTGTTCGTGGGCTTTTTCGCCGTCTGGAAGTACGTCTCTCGGCCGTATTCCATCGGCGTCCCACTTGGACTGGCGCTACTGGGCGTTGCGGTGACAGCGTGGAACACCGGCATTATCCTCACGGCTGTACTGGCCTGAGCCCCAGCGGTCGGCCGCTCCCAGTACCCGTGGTGTTCTGTGCCGGCAGTCACGCACGCTATACCAGCGCGTCGATAGAATCCCAGAGGTCCGGCCCGCCGTCATCGCCCGACTCGTAGTGAATCGGCACGAAGCCCGCGTTGCGTGCGCCCTCGACATCGGTTTCGTACTCGTTGCCGACCATCACGTACTCGTCGGCCGGCAGCTCCTCTCGGACCCGGTCGAACGGTGCGCTGTCGGGCTTGTGTGCGCCGACCTCGTAGGAGGCGACAAAGAGGTCGAACAGGTCGGTCAGCCCGTGATGGTCGAGCTTGGCGACCTGCCGCTCCCGGATACCGTTGGTGACAATCGCGAGCTGATTGTCAGCGGCAAGTGCGGTCAGGCTGTCCCGGGCTGCGTCGGGGACGGTCGTCGATGCGAACTCGGTCTCCCTGAGTGTCTCGACCAGCGCGTCGAGGTCTGTGTCGGCCCCGGCCGCCTCCACGACGGCGGCCATCGACTGGCGGTACGGGTCCGGCTCCAGCGCCTCGAAGACCGTGTAGAACGCCTCCTTGCTAACGGCCCGGAGCTCGTCCGTGTACTCGATACCGTGGGCCTCGATTGCTCTTCGGACGATGTTCTTGTACGGCTCCGGATAGTGGACGACCGTGTCATCGAGGTCAAAACAGATGGTCGTCGTCATGTGTCCTCGTCGTAGACCGGCTGGCCGTCCTCAGTTGGCGGCGCGACGTAGTCGATGTACTCCTCGGCCGTCGGTTCGGTGACGGTCACGTTCACGTGGATGTCGCCCAGTTCCGAGGGGTCACCGACCGCGAAGTTGATTCGCCCCTCGAACGCTGCTTGCTTTTTGACATCGAACGCGAAGGTGTCACCCTCTAGGTTGTCGAAGAAGACTGACCGGGCCGTATCTAGGATCTCCCGCCGGTGGAGCAGCTCGGAGAATCCGTCCATCGTGTGCACCTCCGCAACGAGTGCGCCCTGCTGGTGGGTCGGGTCGGCCTCCGGGAAGAGATTTCGAACTGCATCCGCGACCCGGTCGGTTACTTCGGTGTCGTTGACGGGGGCTTCGATTCGGATGTCGATGGAGTAGACGGCGCTCATTGGTTGAGTGCCTCCGGGCCGTCCCGAATCAGTGTGCGAACGGTCCGCTGGAACGCGGCCAGCGTCTCCGTGTTCTCGATAGTCACGTCGGCCAGCTCCATGGCCTCGCCCATCCCGAACCCGAGTTCCCGATCGTCGCGGTCCTCGAGCGACTCGCCACCGTCTTCCGCTGCGGTGTCCCGTCCACGAAGGTCGAGCCGCTTGGCCCGCAGTTCAAACGGAGCGTCTATCTCGACGAGCAGGAATGTGTCGCCGAACGCCGTTTCGAACGCCTCGACTTCCACGTCCGACCGGATGCCGTCGACGAGGACGGTATCGTTCGATTCGAGTTCCGCCTCGATCATCGGTAGCGAGCGCTCGGCGATGGCGGCGGGGCCGTTTTCTTCCCGAAGCGCCTTCGCGACTGTTCCGTGGTCGGTTGCGGGGTCGAGCCCGCGGTCACGGCACTCTTCGCGGATGACGTCGCCCATCGTCACGACCGGTACGTCCATCTCGGCGGCGACGTTCGCTGCCTCGCTTTTCCCGCTGCCCGGCAGCCCGACGATACCGATAACTGTCATTGCCGGGCGTAATCGAGCAGCGGGCAAAAGCCCTCCCGTTCGGATCGGTCTTCACCGTTCGCGGACAACGACGAACTCCGCGAGGTCGCGCAGGTACTCCATCGACTGGGACTCCGGGGCGTCGATGGTCGACAGCGACTCGAGAGCGGCGTCGGACTCGGCCCGCGCTCGCTCGTTTGCCTCCTCGGTCGTCAGCTCCGTCACTTCCACCAGCGACGGTCGCTCCATCTCCGCGTCGGTCCCAGCCGGCTTGCCCAGGGTTTCGGCGTCGGCCGTCGCATCGAGTACGTCGTCGCGCATCTGGAAGGCTACGCCAACCCGTTCAGCGTACTGACCGACCGCCTCAACCGTGTACGGGTCCGAGTCAGCGGCAATCGCCCCCAGCTCTGCCGCAGCGCGGAACAGCGCCCCGGTTTTCCGGCGAGCCAGTTCCATGTACTCCTTCTCGTTGGAGGGCTCTGCGACCAGTTCCATCGCCTCGCCCTCGCCCAGTTCGACCATCGACTCGGAGACGGTCTGCATGGCGCGCTCGTCCGTCGAAAAGAGATTGAACGCTTCGCCGAGTAGGCCATCGGAGGCGATGATGGCCGGGCCGTGGCCGAAGGCCTCCCAAGCGGCCGGGGACCCCCGGCGGAGTTCTGACTCGTCGATGATGTCGTCGATGACCAGCGAGGCGTTGTGGACGAGTTCGATGCCGACTGCGAAATCGACGGCATCGGCCGGCTCCCCACCCAGCGCCTCACACACCAGCACTGTCACCGTCGGCCGCACTCGCTTCCCCCCAGAAAGCGCCACGTGGCGCACTTCGTCTGCGAGTTCCTCCGGCTCCACGCTGTCGAGAACCGCCTCTAAGCGCTCCTCGACCCGGTCGCGCCGGCGCTCGAGATACTCCATTACCGCTCCCTTAGGACTACCATAAAAAGTACCTTGTCACCCGCGATTCAGTGTGTAGCGGCTACTGGAACTGCTCGATGAGTGCCGGGACGACCTCGAATAGGTCGTCCTGGATGCCGTAGTCGGCGATATCGAAGATCGGCGCGTTCGGGTCGGTGTTGATGGCGACAATCGTATCCGAGCCCTTCATCCCGGCGACGTGCTGGACGGCCCCGGAGATGCCGATGGCGATGTACACGTCCGGGGTGACGACCTTCCCGCTCTGGCCGACCTGACGGTCCTTCGCCAGCCAGCCGTTATCGATGAGCGGCCGCGAACCCGACACCGTCGCGTCCAGCGCCTCAGCGAGGTCGTGGATGATATCCAGATTCTCCTCTTCCTCGATCCCGCGGCCGACAGACACCAGCACGTCGGCGTCGGTGATGTCGATATCGCCACCGCCGACCTCCTCAAAGCCCTTTACCGTGGACCTGACGGCGCTCTCGTCGATGGTCGCGTCGAACGCCTCGATTGCGGCGTCGCCGTCCGTTTCAATTGTCGGCCATTCGGCCGGGCGGATGGTCACGGCCGCCTGGTCGGCGTGGACATCAATCGTCGTCTCGGCTTTCGAGCCGTACAGCTCTCTGGTAGCGGTGAGGCCGTCCTCGGCGTCGATGTCGACCACGTCGGTTACGAGCGGCCGGTCCAGTCGGTTGGCGACTGCCGGCGCGTAATCGAGGCCGTTGACGCTGTTGGGCATCAGGAGGACGGTCGGGTCCAGCTCCGTGGTCAACTGGGTGACAACCTGCGTGTACACGTCGTGGTTGAACTCCTCGCCGATGTCGACAGTGTGGACGGTGTCGACGCCCTCACGGTTCAACTCCGCCCCGAACGCTTCGACATCGCCGCCGATGACGGCGGTGTGTAGCTCGCCACCGAGTTTGTCGGCGAGATCGCGACCGGCTGCTAACTGTTCCAAGCTCACTGGTCGGAGCTCCCCGCGCCGGTGTTCGGCGATAGCGAGGACTGACATTAGCTGGTCACCCCCTTCTCCGCGAGCAGTTCAGCCAACTCGGTCGCCGTCTCTTCGGGACTCCCCTCGAACACTGTCGCCTCGCCCTCAGTTTCAGGCTCGTACAGCGAGGTCTGTTCGAGCGGGCTTTCGATTTCGGACGCGTCGAGGCCAATATCTGCTAGGCCGTGCTCCGCGAGCTCCTTACTCTGGGCCTGCCGGATGCCCCGAAGACTCGCGTAGCGTGGGTCGTTGATCCCGGTCTGTATCGTCAGTACGGCCGGAATCTCGATGTCGGTGAGTTCCTCGACGCCGCCTTCCAGTTCCCGGTGGACGCTGGCAACACCCGCCTCCAGATCGAGGTCAAGATCGTTGACGACAGCGCCCCACTCCATGTCGAGCTTATCGGCCAGCGTGACACCGGTCGCCCCGAACCCGTCGTCGGCTGACTGGACGCCGGTTAGCACCAGATCGGGGTCTTCCTCGGCAGCGACGGCGGCCAGTACTTCGGCCTTCGTCTCGGGGTCCAGCAGGCCGGCGTCGGCGAGTGCGTCGTCCCAGACACGGATCGCACGGTCGGCCCCTTTTGCCAGTGCCTGCCGGATTGTCTCATCCGTCTCGGACGGGCCGACGGTGACAGTGACGACCTCGACGTCGTCGTGGGCCTCCTTTATCTGGACGGCCGCTTCGACAGCGTACTCGTCCCACTCGTTGAGGTCGGCTGTGACGTAGCGGTCGTCGATAGCGAGTCCGTCGATTTCGAACTCGTCGTCGACGGCCGCCACCTCCTTTACCGTGACAAGGATTTTCATACTCGAACTCCGACCGGACAGCGAATAAACGTTTTCGAACCAGAAACCACGCCCGGCTTGTTTACACTCACCTGCTCCGGGTTACTCGTCGAAGTCGGTGATGTCCTCATCCGGGAACGAAATGAGGTTCTCCCGACCGATACGGAGCTTGTCGATGCGGCCCTCTTCGTCCATCGATGAGAGTAACTGCGACACCTTCGCGTTCGACCAGCCGGTCTCAGAGACGATACGGGCCTGTTTCATCCGTCCGCCGTTCTCTTCGAGGAGCCGCTCAACGCGTTCCTCGTCGCTCAGGAGTTCGACATCGACATCATCCGAGGTTCCGGTATCGCTCGCTCGCGCTGCCGTCCCGGTGCTGTCGTCTCCGTCGTCGTTCTCGGCTCCAACCGATGGTAGTGCGTCAGTGTACCCCGTTTTGAACATGTAACCGACGGCCCCGACGAGCAGCACCATCAGTATGACCCCGCCGATCCAGGCCGAACCGATGCCGCTGAAGATCGACTCCGGGGCCTCCGTTGGCGTTCGAGTATCCGGTTGTTCCCCAGTGTACACAACGGACAGGTACCCTGGCTCGAACGTCCGTTGCCCCTCGAAAACTAGCTTTCCGTCGTCGACGGCGCTCGGGGCGCTTTCCACCCCGTATCCGGACGGTGGTGAGATGACGAATCGCTGGTCGGCGGTCAGTGTCCCAAACCACGTGCCGTCCGTGGAATTGAACGCGTCCCCGACGACGATGTTCTCGTCGGTGACGACCGCGAAGTTCGTCCACGTGAATTCGAGAATCAGCTGTCCCTTTCGGTCTGACACCTCGTACCGACGTTCGACATCGGTGATATCCATCTCGCGACCGGTAACCGTACTGGCCTCGTCTTTAGCTTCCCGGAACGCCGGCAGCCACACTCCCTCGCCGTCCTCCTCCGCGAACCGCTCACCGGTGTCTCTAAACCACTCAGTCTCAGTCTCGTCAAGCGCATAGGTGTCCGTTATCGTCCACTTGGCGTCGCCGTTTGACTGTATCTGGAGGGCGAACGTCGTGTTCTCCGCGACCGGTGCCGGTGTCCCGGTCGTCTGTTGGGCGGGAATATCATCCGTCGCCGCCGCTGTCGCAAGCGGCGGGGTCGCCAACAGGGCAAACAGGACAAGGAGGAGGAGGGCACCTGAAACCCGCGGGGTCATTCTCGTTCACCGATGAACGTTCTGGGGGCAAAACCCTTTCCATCCAAGAATAAAACGTCAGCGGACGCTTTGAAAGGTCTCGTGCCTTCTCAGGCAATTATTGAGATATGGAGAATGGGGAGATTTTTGTACGGTGGGTGAGTATTCATCGCTGATGCGTCCCCTCCCCGCAGTCGGTGTAATCCTCTTCATGGTCGTTTCCGTGGCTGCCCCGGTGACCGGGTTCGCTCCGCCGGCCCAGACCGCTGGGGGCAGCGACCAGTTACCACAGGTCACGCCTGTCGACAACACGACGAACCATCTCGCTATCCCGGCCAGTGACGTCAGGTCAACGACGTACAACCGGTCCTCGATCGATGTCGGCGTCGCGGTTGCGGCCGGGTCCAGTGACCTTCGGAGCGATTACGCGACGACGACCTTTGAACGACAGTTCTTCCAGCAGGACAGCGAGACTGCCCGCGACCGCCTCGTCGACGAGACACTGACCGATATCGAAAGTCAGCGAACGAGTCTGGAACAACGGAACGAGGCCGTTATCCAACAATACGCCAATGGTGTAATCACCGCGACTGAGTTCCTGCGGCAGCTGGCATTGATCGACGCTGAGTCCCGCCAGTTGGCCACCCGACTTGACCGGATCCGGGCGACCGCTGGCACCGCACCGGACTACTCACTCTCACCGGCTCAGCGCTTCCGTCTGGAAAACAACAGGGGCGTGCTCAAGACGTATCGCGGCCCGATAAGCCAGCGTATCAGTGCTGAAACCGCCGGTGAGACTGAGCCGAATGCGGTGTACGTCGAAGCATCACTGGAGGGGTATATGCTGTCGACGGTCTCGGACGGCCAGTACACGCGCGAGACGTATCTCGGTCAGGACCGCGAACAGACGGCAGTCGACCAGTTCGCACAGACTAACGACTCCCTCGGTGCGGTCAACACGCGGGCGGAGAACCTCTATCCGTGGCTCTACAGCGAGCAGTACCCGTCCGTTCAGACGTACGGCCGGAGTGCTATCTACCAGATTCAGGCCGACCATCCGAACGGACGGCTGACCGCGTATCTCGACGGCGGCACGGCAAATGTTTTCTACGAAACCCAGACCCTCGACCTGACGACGGTCGACCGGTCGGAAGTGGCGACAAACGTGAATCAGTCAGTTCGCGTCCGAGTCCAGCAGTCCTTCGAGTCCGGACCATTGCTCGTCACAGTCATTGACAACAGTACGGGCTCTACGGACGATGCGACCGTCAAAATAAACGGTAAACGAATCGGCACGACCGGCACAGACGGCGCCCTCTGGACGGTCGAACCTCGTGGGGAGTACACGGTTACTGCTATCACACAGGACGGCGACCGGGTTCGAGTGCCTGTCAGTGGGTCGGTGTAGCGACGCAGGAACCGTGGGACTCGCTGTTATTCGGGCACTTCTGCAATCGTTGTGATCGCACGCGGACTGCCCGGTCGGGACTGTCAAACCACCTTTTTCCGGCTCGGGTGACCCTTGGTCACCGCTCGCCGA
>Ga0207770_100034_pt1 | contig 145689 bp, 150 predicted proteins | sample A23E2SouthBayCA_FD_187729 | JGI IMG/M metagenome (GOLD analysis project Ga0207770, IMG submission 187729) | Aerobic enrichment media microbial communities from Eden Landing Ponds, California, USA - A23 E2 (SPAdes) | ecosystem: Environmental > Aquatic > Marine > Unclassified | place: Emeryville...
TTGTCATCTGCTCACGGCGGCTTCGACGCCGTTCGCATGGTTCGTGGGACTCAGCGAGTCCCACGCTCATCACGAGAGAGCGTCGCTCTCTCGAACGACAGAAAAGGGTGGTCGCGGCGCAAACCTTCTCCCGCTGGAGGTCCCAGTCAGCGTATGCGCCGTCGGTCGGTCCTCCGGGCGGTCGGGAGCGGATTCGCGATCGGGAGCGTCGGCGTAGCGGGCGCACATCCGACCGCGACGAGCAACGGGACGCCGCCGGACGAGACGCCAGCGAGTCAGCCACTCGGGACCGTCTCGATCGACGACACCCGCGAGGCCGTCGTCGACGAGGCGGGGCAGCGAGCGTACGTCGCCACGGTCGACGGGTTCGCCGTCGTCGACGTGGCCGACCCGAGCGACATGACCGTGCTGGCCCGCGAGTCGATTTTCGCCGACCACGAGGACGGGCCGTTGACCGGGATCTGGGATCTCCACCCCGAGGGCGACCGCCTGCTGGTCGCCGGGCCGGCCTACGGCCGCCCGTCACTGCGCGGATTCGGTTACTTCGACGTGTCCGATCCGACAGAACCCGAACTGATCGCCGCCCACGAGACCGACTTCTACACGCACAACTGCGTCCTGCGGGACGGGATCGGCTACTTCACCGGGAGCGGCCGCGACGGGAGTCCGCTGGTGATCCTCGACGCCGAGAGCGGGGAGGAACTGGCCCAGTGGAGCGTCCACGATGTCGACGAGCGGTGGGCCGAGTTACCGTTCGGCATGGTGAACCTCCACGACGTGTGGGTCGACGACGGGCTGGCGTACCTCGCCTACTGGGACGCCGGGACGTGGTGTCTCGACGTGTCCGATCCGGCCGACCCGACGCTCGTCTCGCGGGTCAGGGGCCGGCCGCTGGACGAACTGCTCGCCATCGAGAACCAGTCCCACGAGCGCACCGAACCGCCCGGCAACGATCACTTCGTCACCGTCGACGAGTCCGGCGACCTGCTCGGGATCGGCACCGAGTCGTGGGCGGTCGACCAGCGCCCGCCGGGTGGCCCCGGCGGCATCGAGTTCTACGACGTGTCCGACCCCAGCGATCCCGAGCGACTGAGCGAGATCGTCCCGCCGCCGACGCCCGACCCCAGCCGCGGTGGCGTCTGGACGACCAGTCACAACTTCGAACTCGCCGCCGGTCGGTGCTACGCCTCGTGGTACCAGGGCGGGGTCACCGTCCACGACGTGAGCGACCCGACGGAGCCGACCGAGCGGTATCACTGGCGCGACGCCGGCCGCGGGAAGTTCTGGACGGCACAGCTGGTCGCCCCGGGCGAACACTTCCTCGGGGCGAGCATCGGCGCGTACGGGAGCAACACCGATACGGACGACTCGTCGCTGGAATCGGGACTGTTCGCGTTTCCCGATCCCGCGGTGTCGACGCCGTCACCCACGCAGTCGTCCGAACCCTCGTCCTCGGCCCGACCTGCCGCAGACGAGGGCGACGGACCGGCCACCGACGGAGAGGAGACGCCAGTCAGCGGGAGCGGCGACGGTCTCGGCCTCGGTGCCGGCCTGCTGGGACTGGGACTGGGCGCGTGGTATCGCCGTCGCTCGAAGTGACTACTGCAGGCCGTGTTCGACGGCTTTCGCGACGCTGCGGGCCTTCTCGGCCAGTGGCTCGGCGACGTGGCCCGCCGCGACCGCGTCGTCGAGTTCGTCGTCGTCGACCCGTTCGACGCGGCCGTCGGCGTGCTTGACCACGTCGACGTGGAGGTCGACGTAGCGGATCGCGTCGGGGAACACCTCGACTGGCGTGCAGACGTTGACGTAGGTTCCCCGGCGCGTACCGTCGGTCCCCTCGTAGACGGTGGGGTACCACCACCGGCCTTCCTTGACCTTCGTCGTCGCCACGTCGCCGGCCTGCCGGTCGACGCCCAGCGCGTCGTAGGTGCCGCCGGGCGACATCTCGCGCTCGACCGTGACGGTGCCGTCGGCGTCGACCGACTGGATCTCGGCGTCGCCCAGCGTGTACAGGTCGCCGTTGGGCTTGCCGTGATCGAGCCTGACGGTCTCGCCCGCCTGCGGGCCGAACTGGTTCGTGACGGCCGTGAAAGGGAAGTCCTGTTCGCCGGTCTGGAAGCCCGCCGCGACGGCCTCCGCGAGGTCGACGCCCGCCGACGCGCTCCGGGAGCCGGCCTTGATCCGGTGGTGGCCCGGCATCGTCCGGGTCACGTCGGCGCGGCGCTCGTCCAGTACGAAGCGGGTCTCGCGACCGAACCAGACCCACGCCGTCGCCTCGGGGGCGACGTAGCGGTGGGGTGCAGCCTCGGTCGGTGCCGGAGCGTCCTCGAAGGCCGCGTCGATCCGCTCGGCGCGGTCGTTGGCCCGCGCCAGGGCCTCGCCCAGCGCGTCGAGGCCGGCGTCGTCGCTGTGGCGGCCCCAGGAACTCCCCCAGCCCTCGCGCGGGTCCGTCGGGAGCACGTCAGCCAGCTCCGGGCCGTTGTGGTCGGCACCGCCGCCCCGAACGAGCGTCAGCAGCGGGGTGTACGCTCGAACCGACGTGGCAAGCAGCGGCCGGTCGTCGTCCCACGGCGGATGGGGTTCGTCGACCTGCACGCGCAGGCGGTCGCCCTCCTCGATGCGCCGGTCGGTCGCCGAGTAGGGAAGGTACCCCTCGCCGTCACCCAGATCGACGACTGCTCCACCGCCCAGCGTCTGGGTCACCTCGCCGGCGTAGACCGCACCCCGTGGGGTCGGGTCGCGCCAGACGAACGTGTCGCGAGCGAGGGAGGCGAGGCGGTCACAGACCGTCTCGGCGGTCGATTCCGTGCCCGTGATCTGGACTCCCTGTCTGTCGCCGGTCGTCTCGACGGTCGCCGCCGCGGGGCTGTGTGGCAACTCGGCGTCAAACCGCTCGACGATCGGCGGCGACGGCTGGACGACGCCGGGCTCCTCGCGGAACAGTTCGGTCAGTGCGGTCGCGTAGATGCCCCGGACCCGGATCGTCATAGCTCCTCGTCGTCGTGGGCGAAGCGCACCCGGTCGTCCACGGTCGGCCCGAGCGTCAGTTCCACCACGTCCTCGGAGAGGACGCGACCGCCCTCGACCGGGACGCCCCACGAGTCGAAACGAAGGTACCCTCGGATGTCGTCGGCGTGAGTGAAGAGGTCGAGGTAGGAAACGTCGTGTTCCTGCACGTCGCTGGCGCTGTGGGCCATCTCCATGTTCGAGTAGATCGTCTCTCGGTCCGCGAAGAACGCTTCCAGATCGGCGGCGGCCTCGTCGGTGGCCGCGACGACGGCCTCCGAAGCCGCTTCGATCTCGTCGGTCGAGAGGCCGACATCGGCCAGTGCCCGCTGCTCTCGCTGGCTGAAGTGCATAGCGGCCGTTCGCGACGGAACTCTGAAAAGTGCGCGGGTCTCCGGACGCCCGGCTACAGTGCGCCCATCATGAAAAGGGCGTTGAGCGTCAGGATCATGACGCCAAAGAGGACGCCGAACGCGAAGACCGTCCGTGGGTCGATCCGGATCGTGTTGCTGTCTTCCGCGTCGAAATACCGGACGAGTCCGGCACTGGACATCAGTCCGCTGCCGTCACTGCTGCTCATATCATGCTGTGGTCGGTCGTCGGGAGTAAGCCTTTCCCTTTCGTGCTCGGGGGACGCGCTGTGACAATCCTTATCTGGCCCGCCGAGTAACCTCCGAACGAGTATCGATGACAGTTACGCTCAAGGACTTCTACGCCGATTGGTGCGGTCCGTGCAAGACGCAGGATCCGATCCTCGAAGAACTCGAGGACGACTGGGGCGACGTGAGCTTCGAGAAGATCAACGTCGACGAGGAACAGGACGTGGCCAACGAGTACCAGGTCCGCTCGCTCCCGACGCTGATCGTCGAGAACGACGACGGCATCGTCGAGCGATTCGTCGGCGTCACCCAGCGCGACGACCTCGAAGACGCGCTCGACCAGGCCAGCGCGTAAGCTTCTCGTCGTTCATTCGTCGAACGCAGTAGACGCGAAAAAACAGCGAATAGCGACAGAAGCGAATCAGTCGGAGACGGCCGCGTCGGCCTGTTCTGCCCCGGATTCGGTGATCTCGTAGAGGTTCTGTCGGGCGTCAGCGAAGTAGACGTCCTCCTCGATCACACCCACCTCGTCGAGGCGTTCGAGCGCGTAGCGGACGGTCCGCGCCGAGAGCATCGACTCCTCGACGATCCCCTTCTGGGTGAGCGGCCCGTCGTACTCCAGAACCTTGTACACGAGCTTTGCGCTCGGTGGAAGGTCCGCGATGGCCTCCCCGTCGGTTTCGGTCATCACCAGTGACGAGTGGCGCAGGCTCCATAAAGATTGAGGAGTTGGGTCGAGTAACACGGGCGTTTCGCGTACTCTGGCAGTCGACGGACGGGTGACCTCGACGAGAGCGTACCCGAACCGGGCGGCTTTTGGTTCCGGACGGCGGACCAGATGGTATGGCAACGGACACGGCCGAAGGGATGAGTGGGCACATGCGCGGGCTCACCGTCACGACGCTGTCGGCACTGGCTGGGTTAGCCGCCGGCGTCGCGGCCAACCAGATCGCGGCCAGCGCGACCGATCGACTCGGAGTCGCCGTCCTGATCGCAGCGATCGTCGTCCAGTTCCCGGTCCTCAGTATACTGGGCGTCGACATCGACGACTTCTCCACGAAGGACTACATTTTCGTCGCGTTCATGACGTTCTCGCTGTGGTTCGTCTCGTGGGGGATCCTCCTCTCAACGGCGGCACTGTAACATGGCGGACGACAGCATCGCGGTCGTCGACCTCGACCGGTGCCAGCCCGACCGCTGTAACTACGAGTGTATGAACTTCTGCCCGCCCAACCGGACGGGCAAGCAGTGCATCGTCAAGCGCGGCGACGCCTACGACGAAGGCGAGGAGTACGCCGGCAGCGACGACCAGGTGTGGATCTCCGAGGAGATCTGTCTGGGCGAGACCTGCGGGATCTGCGTCGAGAAGTGTCCGTTCGACGCGATCGAGATCATCAACCTCCCGCAGGAACTCAACGACGAACCGGTACATCGCTACGGCGAGAACGCCTTCGCTCTGTACGGTCTCCCCGCCCCGCAGGAGGGGCGCGTCACGGGGATTCTCGGCCCGAACGGGATCGGGAAGACCACCGCGGTCCACATCCTCGCCGACGAGATGACGCCCAACCTCGGCCGGTTCGACGAGGAACCGGCCTGGGAGGCCGTCATCGACGAGTACCGCGGGACGGAACTGCAGGACTACCTCGAAGACCTCCGTGAGGGCGACGTGACCGTCGCCCGCAAACCCCAGTACGTCGACCAGATCCCCGACCAGTTCGACGGGAAGGCCCGCCAGCTCCTGGAACAGACCGACGAACGCGGCGCGCTCGAAGAGCTGATCGAGCGCACCGGCATCGCGCCGGTCGTCGACAACCACATCGACGAGCTCTCGGGCGGGGAACTCCAGCGGGTCGCGCTGGTCGCGACGCTGGCCCGCGACGCCGACTTCTACTTCCTCGACGAGATCACGCCCTACCTCGACATCGGCCAGCGGATGACCGCCGCACAGCTCATCCAGGAACTGGCCGAGGAGGAGGACCGGTCGATGCTCGTCGTCGAGCACGACCTCGCCATCCTCGATCTGCTGGCCGACGCACTGCACGTCGCCTACGGTGAGCCCGGGGCCTACGGTATCATCACCGGCCCCAAGTCGACCAAGAACGGGATCAACGAGTACCTCTCCGGATATCTGGAGAACGAGAACATGCGGTTCCGCCAGCAGGCCATCGAGTTCGAAGAACACGCCCCGCGCACGAGTTCGACCGGCGACGTGGTCATCGAGTATCCCGACATCACGAAGTCCTACGGCGACGGCGAGTTCTCGCTCGAAGTGGAGGCAGGCACCATCCGCGAGAGCGAGGTGCTGGGCGTCGTCGGCCCCAACGGGATCGGGAAGTCGACGTTCGCGAAGCTGCTGGCCGGCCGGCTCGAACCGGACGAGGGCGCGGTCGACGCGGACCTCGACATCGCCTACAAGCCCCAGTACATCGAGATCGACCAGCCGATGCGGGTCGACGCCTTCCTGGCCTCCATCACGGACGACTTCGGCTCGTCGTACTGGAACACCGAAATCGCCCAGCCCCTGCAACTGGAGCGGGTCATGGAGCAACAGCTCACCGACCTCTCCGGGGGCGAGCGCCAGCGCGTCGCCATCGCGGCCTGCCTCTCGAAGGACGCCGACCTCTACCTGCTCGACGAACCGTCGGCGCATCTGGACGTGGAACAGCGCGTGCTCGCGACCAGCGCCATCCGGCGCTACGCCGAGAACCACGACGCGACGGCGATGGTCATCGACCACGACATCTACATGATCGACCTGCTCTCCGATCGCCTGCTCGTGTTCGACGGCGAACCCGCCCAGCACGGCCAGGCCAGCCCGCCCGTCGGGATGCGTGAGGGCATGAACGAGTTCCTGGAGAACCTGGACGTGACCTTCCGCCGCGACGAGCGCACCTCGCGACCGCGGATCAACAAGCCCGGCTCGCAGCTGGACCGCCAGCAGAAGCGAGAGGGCGAGTACTACTACGCTCCGTAAGCCGTTTTTCCCCGATACGAATCACTCCGTGGGAGAACCGTACTCGCAATTCGGGAGTGACGACACCATCGCCATCGGCGGCCGTACCACGTCAGACCGTCTGCCCGCCGTCGACGACCATCGCGTGGCCCAGCACGAAGGAGGCCGCGTCCGAACACAGCCAGAGGACGGCATTGGCGATCTCGGCGGGCGTGCCCATCCGTCCGATCGGCTCGTCGTCGATCACTCCCTGACGGCCGCTCTCTCTGTTGTCGGTGACGCGATCCATCATCGACGTGTCGACGATACCGGGACAGACGGCGTTGATGCGGAGGTCCGTCTCCGCGTATTCGAGCGCCGCCGACTTCGTGAGCCCGACGACGCCGTGTTTTGCGGCCACGTACGCGGCTTCGGGGAACCCTCTGATGCCGGCACCCGAAGCGATGTTCACGATCGCACCGCCCTGTTCGAGCACGTGGGGGATCTGGTACTTCATCGAGAGAAAGACGCCGCGCAGGTCGGTGTCGACCACGCGATCCCACTCCGCCTCGTCCAGGTCCGCAAGTTTCCCGCCCTGCTGTTCGACACCGGCGTTGTTACAGGCGAAGTCGAGACGACCGAACTCGTCGATGGCCGCATCGATCGCAGCCTGCACGTCCGCCGACTCGCTGAGGTCACACGTGACGGCGAGTGCGTCGCTCCCGAGTTCCTCGATCCGGGAGGCCGTTTCCTCGTTGCCGTCCTCGTCGATATCGGCGACCACGACGTTGGCGCCTTCACGCGCGAACGCCAGCGCCGTCGCGCGGCCGATGCCGCCCGCCGCTCCGGAGACGAACGCGACCGTGTTCTCGAAATCCATGTACTCGCTCTGTGGCTTCGGGAGTTCCTGTTCACTCATCGATCTTCACCATGACTTTCACCGCTTCGCGCTCGTCCATCGCCTCGTACCCTTCCGGGACACCGTCGAGGTCGACGGTCTTCGTGAAGATCGGCGACGGATCGAGCGTCCCCTGTAGCACGTCGGCCATGAGGTCTTCGGCGTACGCCCGGACGGGCGCGGGGCCGCCGGTGAACGAGGCGTTCTTGACGAACAGTTGTGAGACGAACTCGGAACTGTCGACGTGCGGGACACCGACGTACCCGATCTCGCCGCCGGGGCGGACGACCTGTGCGGCCGTCTCCAGCGCCGATTCCGCACCGACACATTCGAGGACGTGGTTCGCACCGCCGCCAGTGAGTGCTTGCGCCTCCTCGATCGCGTCCGCACCGTGGGCCGACACGATGTCGGTCGCACCGAACTCCTCGGCGAGTGCCAGTCGATCCTCGTGGTGGCCCATCGCGACGATGCGTTCTGCGCCGAGGCGTTTCGCTGCGAGAACACCGCAGAGACCGACCGCGCCGTCGCCGATCACGACGGCCGTATCGCCGGCTTCCACACCGGCACTGACGGCGGCGTGGTGCCCGGTCCCCATCACGTCCGTCAGCGGAAGGAGCGCTTCGAGGGTGTCCTCGTCGTTCGCGTATCGGTCTGGCACGCGAACGAGCGTGCCGTTGGCGTGGGGGACACGGAGCAACTCCGCCTGTGCGCCGCCCATGCCGGGTTGGTCCCAGAATCCGCCGTTGACACACGAGGTGTGGAGTCCCTTGCGACAGAACTCGCATGCTCCGCAACTGGTCGCGAACGGGGCGAACACGCGGTCGCCCGGTCGAACGTGGCGGACCGCATCACCGACCGCCTCGACGATCCCCATCGGTTCGTGACCGACGGGGGTGCCCTCCTCGTGTTCGTCGTCACCGCTGTAGAACCAGAGATCCGAGCCACAGATCGCCGTGTGTGACGCGAACCACAGCGTCCGTCGGGGATTCGATTTCGGGCTTCGCTCGCTCCTCGATGCGGATGTCGCCTGTCCCGCCGTAGACTGCTGCCTTCATCTTCTGTCGGCAGTTGCGACCCGCGACGCATAGTACCGATCCTCTATAGAGAGCCTGTTTAAAACCGGCCTCGTGATTCGGTCCGAACGACACCGCTTCGCCCGCCTCGGCGCGCTTCTACGAGGTCAGCGTGTGCGGTCGATCCTGTGGTTCGAGCGTCGAGGAGAGGAGCTGGCGCTCGCCCCGGCGGAGGAGACTGGACATGGACGGCTGTGTGATCCCCATCTCTTCGGCCAGTTCCTCGGCGGTGATCTGACGCGGGTCCTCGTAGTAGCCGCGCCTGATCGCCAGCGTCAACGCCTCGTATTGCCGATCTGTGAGGCCGTGCTGGGGCGGATCGTCGGCCGCGCGTGCCTCCTGCGTGATCGAGACGAGTTCGATCGCGATGTCGTACTCCTCGAAACGGGTCCGGAGTCGGTTGAACTCCTCGTACGTCTCGAAGATCTTCTTCTCGTACCAGCCCTCCGGTGTGACGATCATCGGTTCCACTTCGACTGCGGTAAACCGCTCGGGTGCGAACGCCTCCGAGACGGTTTCGTCGAGTTCGATCGTGAGTCGGTAGACGTCTCTGTCGTTCGTCCGCCCGAGCGACGTGATCTCGACGACTTCGTCGCGGGCGGCCAGGTCGTCTTCGGACACGTCGTCCGAGGAGTCGAAACGAGTCACGAACACGTCGCAGTCTCGTTTGAGGCAGAGGCCGTGTTCGCACTCGATCCTGCTCGACGGGACCGACGCCGCAAAACCAGTGAGTGGGAGTGCGGGCGAACGGATGACGAATTCGGCGGTGATCGCCATAGCGCGTATACTGCACGATTACAGTTAACTGTTCTCTGACGCTTGCTCTTCGGTCACAGACAGTCGGCGAACGGCTTCGCGATCCGATCCAGAGACGCGACGTGATCAGGACACTGGGTCCGGCCCTCCCATCTCGGCACCGTCCACGGCGTCGTCCAGCCCGTCGTCGATCTCGATCCGCCCGCCGCCCTCCGGCACTTCGCGGTCGCTCTGCTGTGCCTGCTCATCCTGTGGCTCGGTGACGGAGTCGCCACCGGTGACCGACACGAAGATGTCTCCGAGTTCCTCGACGCGAGTGGAATCTTGCGTTTTGCTCATACACCATGCCATTAGTTAACATGCATATTAACGATTGTACCTAACTGAGTTGGTTCGAGTCGAGCCAGTACCGAAAGCGGAGCGAAGAATGGCTGATACGGTAGTCTAGTGGGTGGACGGCGAACCCCTTCACCGCGGTACAGCCAGCAGAATCACGTCACCTGTGTCGCACAGGAGCCACACAGCGACTGCTCTTTCACGTCGACTTCACGGACCGTCGGCGAGAAGTTCATCACGCAACGTTCGTTGTCGCAGTGCTCCAGTCCGAGGGTGTGACCGATCTCGTGGACGACTTCCTTGCGGACGCGGTCGCCGAAGATGTCGGTGGCCGAGCGGTTCGAGAAACCGCCGTCGGAGGAGGTCTGGAGTCGGTGTGTCGAGATGACGCTGCCGCTGCCACTGAGGTAGGCGAGCCCGAAGACGTAGTTGCGCCGTCTGTAGTAGAGGTCCTGTGGCGTGATCGCGATGTTCTTCTCGCCAGTACCGACTCGCTGGGCCAGATCGATGAACTCCTCGGCCCGGTACTGGTCGCGGTTGGCGTCGTATGCACCGGACGGGATCGGCTGGGGTTCGTGCATCGAGACCTCGCAGTCGTAGACGGTCCGCAGTCCGTCCGAGGCCTCGCGCTTGACCCGCGCCGAAACGTCGCCGACCGGCACGACGTCGACGTGCATGGGAAGCCATATGGTTCGATGTGACATAAATATCCCGCCGTGGACGACCCCCGAACAGAGATCGTCGACCGCCTGGCCCGCCACGAGCGCGTCGTCGAGGTCGGAATCGGCCGCCGTCCCGACGTTGCCGCCGCCCTCGCCGAGCGCGGCGTCGACGTGAGTGCAACTGACGTTGTCACGCGCGACGTGCCAGAGAGCGTGGGCTTCGTCGAGGACGACGTGACAGATCCCGACCCAGCCGTCTACGCCGACGCCGACGCCGTCTACGCGCTGAACTGCCCGCCGGAACTCCACCGCCCACTCTGGGCGGTCAGCGTCGACGCCGACGCAGTCTGTTACTTCACGACGCTGGGGGGCGACCAGCCGACAGTCCCCGTCGAGCGCGAGCAGTTGCCCGGTGGGGAGACACTGTATCGGATTCGCGAAGACGGACCGGGACGCGCTCGAAAAGACAAGTGAAATGACGACCCGTCTCGTGGCCCGGGATATGAAAGTCGACGCGGTCGTGCTGGACCTCGATGGTGTGGTTGTCGACGTCGAGAACTCCTACCGTCGGGCCATCGTCGAGTCCATCGAGCGACTGTACGGCGAGACGATCGAGCGAGACGAGATCCAGTTCTTCAAAGACGCCGGTGGGTTCAACAACGACTGGGAAGTCGCCTACGCGGGGGCGCTGTACGTGCTCGCAAGCGCCGAGGGACTCGACCGCTCACTCGACGCCTTTACCGATCGGATCGCCGAACTGGGTGGCGGTCTTGACGCCGCCGAGACGGTCGTCCGGGACGAACTCACGCCCAATCAGTGCGAGGATGTCTTCGAGGCGTGGGACCGGGCGCAACTTCGTGACGTGTTCCAGATGCTGTACCTCGGCGCGGACCTGTACCGCGACATCGAGGGGAGCGAACCCCGGATTATCGAGTCGGGATTCATCCACGACGAACCGATCCTGATCGATCCCGAGACGATCGCTACGTTTCACGCCGACTACGACGTGGGCGTCGTGACTGGCCGGCCTGCCCCCGAGGCCGACATCGCCATCGAACAGGTCGGTCTCGACGTGCCCGACGAGGACCGATTCACGATGGACGACTGGGAACAGGGCAAGCCCCACCCACGCGCGCTGGTGACGCTGGCCGAACAGTTCGGCGCAGAACGTATTGCCTTCGTGGGTGACACGCTCGACGACGTGAAGACCGCGCTCAACGCCGACGCCGAGGACGACGAACGGGTCTACTACGGGATCGGCGTCCTGACGGGCGGGCTGACCGGTGAGGACGGTCGGAAGACGTTCAGCGAAGTCGGTGCGTCGGCAGTCGTCGAGAGCGTCAACGACCTACCCGACCTGATCGAACCGCGGTAAGTCGTCGTTCGTTAGGCTCCGTCCTTTTGCCGGACGCGTCCGACCGTTCGACGGTGGAGCGCACGCAACTGCTCTGGTTCGTCGGTCTCTCGAGTATCCTCGCCGTGTTCGGACTCGCACTCGGTGTGCTGATCGTCCCACCGACGCTCCCGGCACGGTTGTTCGTCGGTGTCCAGTGGCTCGCGTTCTCGCTCGTACTCGCCTATCTGATCGTCCTACGCGGAGACTGAACCTCGGCAAGTAGCGGGGCTGTGACAACACTTATTCGGTGCTCGTACCAGCGTTGGAGTATGGAAATCGCCTTGCTCGGCGGCACCGGTGATATCGGCGAAGGACTGGCACTGCGGTGGGCCGACGACGCACCCCACGACGTGATCGTCGGCTCGCGCGACCCCGAGCGCGCCGAGACGAAAGCCGAGGAGTACGAGACGGAACTCGACAGCCGCGGGCGTGAGGTGACGATCCGGGGGCTCGGAAACGTCGAAGCGGCCCGCGCGGCCGACGTGATCGTCACTGCCGTTCCGGCCTACCACCTGTCCGATACCGTCGAGGGCATCGCAGACGCACTCGAACCGGACGACGTGCTGGTCTCGCCGGCGGTCGGGATGAAACGCGACGAGGACGGCTTCCACTACAACCGTCCCGGCGTGGGCAGCGTGACGAAACTGGCCCAGAACGCCGCGCCCGACGACGTGTCGGTCGTCGGTGCGTTCCACAACCTCGCGGCCGGCCGGCTGGCGAATCTGGACGCCGATCTCGACTGGGACACCGTCGTCGTCGGCGACGACCGCGACGCCAAGGACACGGTCGTGGAACTCGCCGAGACGATCGAGGGGCTGCGCGCCCTCGACGGCGGCCCGCTGGCCAACGCCGCCGAAGTGGAAGCGGTGACGCCGCTGTTGATCAACGTCGCCCGGCACAACGAGAAGATGCACGACCTGGGCGTGCAGTTCCGGTGAGCGAGATCGGGAACTCGTCGATTCGACGTTCGACGCTCCCGCGACCAACAGTTAAGGCGCTGTCGTCACGACGTTGCTGACAGATGTCGCCATCCGACACATGGGACCGCGGGCCCCGCTTGCTCGCTGCCGAGCGGGCCATCGCGAGCGACGACCTGGATACCGCCATCGAAAAGTACCGACAGATAATCGAGGACACGCCCGACCACGCGCTGGCCCACGCGGACCTCGCCGGGGTGCTGTACGAGCAGGGCGAGCGGGACGAGGCGGAGCGGCACTTTCGACGTGCGATCGAGAGCGAGTCGCCGCCGGCGAGGGCCCACTACAACTACTCGATCCTCCTCGACGAGCGAGGGGAGAGCGAGCAGGCAGTCCAGCAACTCGAACGGACGATCGAGATCGATCCCGAGTACGAGACGGCCCACAACGACCTCGGGACGCTGCTCGACGAGCGGGGCGAAACTGAAGCTGCCAGAGAGCACTACGAGCGAGCCGTCGAAATCGATCCCGAGTACGCGGTCGCCCGGACGAACCTCGGTGCGTTGCTTCAGGTCGAGGGCGAGACCGAGCGCGCCGAGGAACAGTTCCAGCGTGCGATCGAGGCCGACCCGGAACGCACCCGCGCCCACTACAACCTCGCGCTCCTGTACGAGGCCACGGACCGGGTGGAGGACGCTCGTGACCAGTACCGGCGCGTGCTCGATCTCGATCCCGACGACACCGACGCCCGCGAGCGCCTCGACGCACTCACGGACACGGAGTAGGAGCGACACGATCTGACCGCGCAGTCCGTTCACGCGTCGGATACGCACTCGACCGGGTCGATCGAACTCGTGTCTGATACTACTAACTGTCAGTTCACAGAGTGACAGCCATCAATCTAACTCGCGTCCGTCGCCGTCTGTCCCGCCGCTCTCGACCACGCCCTGGAGCCACCGGTCGCGAAAGAAAAACACCGCTCCGGCGACGGCCGCCGTCACGTTCGAGAGCGCGATGGCGTACCAGGCTCCGGCGGCACCGAACGAGAACACCAGGACCAGCAGGACGGCTACCAGCGCGCGAACGCCCCACAGCGTCGTTACCCCGATCGCCATCGCCATTCGAGTCGAACCGGAGCCGTAGAAGGCACCGTTCATCATATGATAGCACGCCATGATCACCCACGTCGGCGCGACGATCCGGAGGAAGGTCGCGCCGTGGTCGACGATCGGACCAGCCGCAGGTCCAGTGACGAACAGGGCCACGATAGAGTCCGCGTACCAGACCGTGAGCGCGCCGACGACGAGAAACGCGGCTGTCAGGATCGCCACGGCGACGTACACGGTCCGGCGAGCGCGGTCGGGGTGACCGCCACCGAGGTTCTGCCCGACGACGGTCTCGACCGACATCCCCATCGCCACCGTCGGGAGCCAGACAAGCGAGATGAACCGGTTCCCGATGCCGTAGGCTGCGACTGCATCGGCGCTGACAGTAGCGACGAGCGCCGTCATGACGATCGCCGCGATCGACTGTGTGCTCTGATCGATGGCACCGGGAACACCGATGCGAACGATCTTCGCGACCGTCTCGCGCTGTAACAGAAGATCCCGCGGCGTCAGGCTCAGCCCGACCCGGCCGCCGAACAACAACCACAGGCCGACGACGGCGGCGATAGCCCGTGAGAGAACTGTCGCGACGGCAGCACCCGCGACGCCGAACCCCGTGAAACCAGTGGCGGTCAAGAGCGACGCCTGCACGCCGCCGAGCCCGACCCAGCCGAACAGCGGATTGCCGGCGAAACCGAGGATCAGGAACGGATCGAGGGCGATGTTGCAGACGACGCTGAGGACCATCAGATACATCGGCGTCGTCGTATCGCCCCAGCCCCGGAGGAGCGCCATGAAGACGTAGAACGAGAACGTGAATACGTTCCCGAGGACGACGATCCGCGTGTAGGTGACCGCCATCGTGTGAACCGCCGTTCCCGGCGTGGCACCGATAGCCACGAGCAGTTGCGGCGCGAGGACAGCACCGAGCGCTCCGACGACGACCGAGAGCACACCCACGAACGCGATAGTCTGTCCGGCGACGTGGTCGAGTCGGTCGTCGTTGCCCGCACCGACGTGCTGGGAGACCAAGATCGTGCCGGCGTTCGTGATCCCCCCGTTCAGGCTTATCAACAGGAAGATCAGCGGCCACGAGAACGACAGCGCCGTGACGGGGTCGGTACCGAGCCGGCCGACCCAGAACGTGTCCGTGAGGTTGTACGCGACCTGGAGCAACTGCGTCGCGGTGAGCGGGCCGGCCAGTGCGAGCAACGGCCACAGGATCGCTCCGTCGGTGAATCGCGACGACTGTTCGCCAGAGTCAGGGGTCATGCCAGTTCTCCCTTCGAGTCTTGCTCGTCGATGGGGCTGTTCGATCGCTCGTCTTCGAACGAGCGCTGTCGGCTCGTGGCGTCACTGTCGTGTGATCTGCGCATTGCGGTGCTGTGAGGTCGTGGTGTGGGACGGTCCGGTCGGCGTGCGATACGCTCAGAACGTCGTCGTCTCGCAGGATGTCAAGCAAGGCGCTCGAACCGTCGTCAGTGGCGAATGTCAGTGCCAGAAGGCAACTGCTGTCGGCCGAGGCAACCGACCGTGGGCCTGCGAGTGTCAGGCCCGGTTACAGCGCGGTGCGCATACGAATACGTTCCAGAGTGTGTCGGTAACCGACTTATAGCTTTAGGACCGCACTGGACAGCCATTCGATCCAGAGAAACAGTGTCAGCGAGCAGCCGTCCGCTACTCGACCAGTCCGAACGTCTCGGTCGCGACGATGTCGTCGGCCGCGTGGCCGACCATGACCTCGAACTCGCCGGGTTCGGCGGCGTACTCCTCGTCGGCGGTCCAGAATTCGAGGTCGGCGGCGGTCAGTTCGACGGTGACCGTCGCGGACTCGCCGGAGTCCAGCTCGACGTTCTCGAACGCGGCCAGTTCCTTGATCGGTCGAGCGCGGCTCGCGACCAGATCGTTGACGTACACCTGGACGACTTCGGTCCCGGTTACGTCGCCGGTGTTCTCGACGGTCACCTCGACGGATAGGGTGTCGTCCATCGCGACCGTCTCGTCGCCGAGTGTCACGCCGGTGTAGGCGAAATCGGTGTAACTCTCGCCGTGGCCGAACGAGTACAGCGGCGCGTTCGGGATGTCGAGATACCGGGACATGTACTTCTCACCGTCGTGGGCCGGTGGCTCGGTCAGATCCACGTCCACGTTCTCGGGCGGTCGCCCGGTCCGGAGGCGGTTGTAGTAAATCGGCACCTGCCCCTCCGTGACGGGGAACGACATCGGGAGTCGCCCGGATGGGTTGTACTCGCCCAGGAGCACGTCGGCGATGGCCGGCCCCGCCTCGATACCGGGGAACCACGCTTCCAGGATGGCCGGGACGTGGTCGGCCGTCCAGTCGATCGCCAGCGGGCGGCCGTTGAACAGCACCGCAGCGACCGGCGTTCCGGTCTCGACCAGCGCTTCGAGCAGCGCACGCTGGTCACCCGGCAGATCCAGATGCGCGCGACTCGCCGCCTCGCCGCTCTGTTCGGCCCGCTCGCCGACGGCGACGACGGCCACGTCGGCCGACTCGACCGCGTCGACGGCCGCCGAACGCTGCTCGTCGCTGACACTGCCATCCAGATCACAGCCCGCTGCGTAGGTCAGATCGTCGACGCGCTCCTCGAACGTCTCCCGGAGCGTCGTCGCGTCCTCGGGTCGCCCCTCGGCGCGCCAGGCGCCGAGCATGTCGTCGGCGCTGTCGGCGAGCGAGCCCACGAGCGCGACCGACTGCCCGTCCGCGACCGGAAGCACGTCGTCCTCGTTCTTGAGCAGGACCTGCGACTCGCGAGCGACCTCGCGAGCGGCTTCGCGATGCTCCTCGGTGAGGATCCGCTGGGCCTGTCGCTCCTCGTCGAAGTACCGGTACGGATCCTCGAACAGACCGAGCACGCCCTTGAGGACGAGCAGTCGGCGGACCGCGTCGTCAACCAGTGCCTCGTCGACGGCGCCGTCCTCGACGAGGTCGACCAGTTCCGTCGAGTACGCGCCGCTGACCATGTCCACGTCCGAGGTCGCCTCGATACACTCCCGGGCCACGTCTCGAAGGTCTTCGGCGAGACCGTGCTGGACGAGTTCGCCGAAGGAGTTCCAGTCCGACACCACGAGGTCCTCGAAATCGAGTTCGCCGCGCAGCAGGTCCCGGACCAGAAAGTCGTTGCTGCTGGCGGGGATCCGCTGATAGAGGTTGAAAGAGTTCATCACGCTACCCACGCCTGCCTCCAGACAGGCCTCGAACGGCGGCAGGTGGACCTCCCGGAGGGTGGTCTCGGAGATGTCGACAGTGTTGTACTCCCGGCCGGCTTCGACTGCGCCGTAGCCGACGAAGTGTTTCGCACACGCGAGGATCGTGTCGTCGGCCGCGAGATCGTCGCCCTGGAAGCCCCGAACCCGGGCTTTCGAAATCTCGGCCGAGAGGTACGGATCCTCGCCCGCCGCTTCCATGACGCGGCCCCAGCGCGCGTCACGGGTCACGTCGACCGACGGCGCGAACGTCCAGTGGATCCCGTCGGCCGCGGCCTCCGTCGCAGCGACGCTGGCGGATCGCTCGGCCATCTCGGGGTTCCACGACGCCGCTTCGGCGAGCGGGATCGGGAAGATCGTCCGGTGACCGTGGATCACGTCCAGCGCCAGCAGGACCGGGACGCCGTGGTCGGATTCCTCGACGGCCAGTCGCTGGAACTCCCGTGCCTCGTCCAGGTCCTCGAAGTTCAGGACCGAGCCGATGTCGCCGTCCAGAACACCTTGCTCGATGTCCATGTCGCCGACCGCGGTCCCAGTAGCGAAGTCGGCGTTCAACTGATTGAGCTGCCCCACCTTCTGTTCGAGACTCAACTCGGAGAGCAAGGTCTCGACGCGCTCCTCGATCTCGGCCCGACGCTCCGGGCCGACCCGATCGAGCAACGACTGTGTCTGCATGCCCATATATGATACCTACGGTAATCCGGCATAAATGCACCTTCTTGCCGGGACAACAGATTTAGTAGATCGACGATACTTCTGACCCCCATGCGAACGAGTCCGCTCGGAACGACCGGTGAGGACGTGAGCGCGCTGTGTCTCGGGACGATGTACTTCGGAAGTAGCGTCGACGAAGCCACATCGTTCAGGATCCTCGATAGGTACTACGAGGCCGGTGGTCGGTTCCTCGACACCGCGAACATCTACGCGACCTGGGTCGAAGGCCACGACGAGCCGGCGAGCGAACCGCTGCTTGCCCGCTGGCTCGACGAACGAGGGGTCCGCGACGAGATGACGATCGCCACCAAGGTCGGCTTCGGCTACGGCGATGTCGAACGGGGCCTCGACCCGGACACGATCCGCCGCGAGGTACAGCGCAGTCGCGACCGCCTCGGCGTCGAGACGATCGATCTGCTGTACACCCACGTCGACGACCCCGACACACTGCTCGTCGAGACGATGCGTACCCTCGCGGCCCTCGTCAACGACGGGGTCGTTCGCCACCTCGGAGCGAGCAACTACCCCGCCTGGCGACTCGCCCGCGCCAATCAGCTCGCCACAGAGCGCGACTGGCCCCGCTTCGAGTGTGTCCAGCCGCGCTTCTCGTACCTCATCCCGGACCGCGACGCCGACTTCGATGCCCAGTTGCCGACGACGGACGAACTAATCGACTACTGCGACCAGGACGACCTGACCGTCCTCCCCTACTCCCCCACGTTGCAGGGCTGCTACGGCCGCGACGACCGCCCGATCCCCGACGGCTACGTCCGCACGGAGAACCGCCTGAAGCTGCGCCTCGTCGAGGAACTGGCCGAGCGAAAAGGCGTCGACGGCAACGCTATCGCGCTCGCGTGGATGGTCGAACGCGACCAGCCGACGGTCCCGGTCACCGGGGTGAGTTCCGTCGAACAACTGGAGCAGAATCTCGCGGCACTCGACGTGTCCTTCACCGACGAGGAGCAGCGACGCCTCGACTCGATCGAACGGTACGGTTTCCAGTCGTGGGAACAGCGAGAGGAGTAGTTCGCGACGCGACCGCGGGAATTGGCAGTGTCTCGGCCGACTATGACGGCACCACAGTGATCGTCTTCCCACGGTCGATCGCCTGCTCTAACTCTTCGGCGATGGCGCTACCCCGCGAAACCTGAATTTCGCCGCCCCGTGAGACCGTCGCGGTGAAGAGGTACTGGCCGTCGGCCTGCACCTCGACGGTGTCGCCCTGGTGGCCCTCCATCGGGATCTGGACGTGCCGGGAGGTGATTTCGGGCGTGACGATCTGTCCGGGGGCGTTCGCGCCGCCGCCCGCGGAGCTACTGGCCGACGAACTCTCGGGCTTCTCCGCGAGCGTGCGCACGTCGATGTCGATGCCCAGGCGGTTCTCCACGTCCGTGATGCGGCCGCCGCCCTTGCCGATGACCTGCGAGATGTCCTTCTCTTCGACCCAGACGACGGCGGTGTCGGGACTCTTCAGTTCGACTTCGACGTGGCCGTGGGCGATCGATCGGATCTCCCGTTCGATCTCCTGCTTGGCGATGCGGTCGACGCCGGAGTCCGTGCCGGGGCCGCCGTCCTCGTCGTTGAGCGGGACGGTGACGACCTGGCGGTTGAAGGTGTAGATCTCGTACTCGGGCTGACCGGTCTCGAAGTCCCGGATGAGGATGACCGGGCGAGCGAGGTCCTCCGCCGTCAGCCCCTCCGGGACCTTGACCTCGGTCGTCACGTCGTAGACGGTGTCGACCTCGCCGGCCTCGATGTAGATGACGGTGTCGACGATCTGAGGGATCAGCCCCAGTTCGACCCGCCCAATCAGGCGCTGGAGCGCGTCGATGGCCCGCGTCGCGTGGACGACGCCGATCATCCCGACGCCGGCCAGTCGCATGTCCGCGAACACCTCGAAGTCGTCGGTCTTGCGGACCTCGTCGTAGATGGTGTAGTCGGGCCGGACCATCAGCAGCGAGTCGGCGGTGTTGGCCATCGAGCCGCCCAGTTCGGTGTACTGGGTGATCTCCGGACCGACCTGCAGGTCGCGGGGTTTCTCCATCGTCTTGACGGCGTAGTCGGCGTCGACGAGGAACTCGCCGACCGCCTGTGCGAACGTCGACTTCCCGGCCCCGGGCGACCCGGAGATGAGGACACCGCGCTGGTGGTCGGTCAGCCGATCGCGCAGTTCGTCGGCGTGCTCGTAGTCGTCGAGCGTCGTCTTGACGATCGGCCGGACGGCCGTAATTTCGAGTGCGTCCGAGAACGGCGGTCGAGCGATCGCGATCCGGTAGTTGCGGTACTGGATGATCGTCATCCCCGGCTCGGACAGTTCCACGAACCCGTCGGGGCTGGCGTGGGCCGCCTCCTCGATGTCGGCGGCGTAGTCACGCAGTTCGCTCTCGGTCGCGGGCTCGTCCCGGATCGGCTGGTAGTGCATGTCGCCGATCGAGCCGCGCTTGGCGAACGGCTCGACACCGACCTTGAGGTGGACACTCATCGTCCCCTCGTCGAAGAAGTTCTCGATCGTCAGCCGGTCGACCGTCCGCTCGACGGGATCGAGGAACTCGACGCCGATCCCCTTCGCGCGGGCGACCTCGGCCTGCACGTCGTCGCTCGTGACGAGTGTGGCCTCGTGGTCCTGTGCCACGTCCCGGATGAGGGCGTCGATCTGGCCCTCGCCGGCCTCGCGCTTCTCGATTGCGTCCGGGCGGCGGCCGACGTACTCCACGTCGATGGTGCCCTCGTCGGCGAGGTCGACGAGACGCTGGAGCTCTTCGAGCCCCTCCCAGCCGGTCTCGCGGCCGTCGTTGGCCTGTGCTTCCAGTTCGCCCACGACCGCTTCGGGGACGATTACCGTCGCGCCGGCGAAGCCCGTGCCCGCCCCCTCAGAATCGGGGTCGGCGTCGGCTTCGATCCGCTCGGACACGCGGCCGTCGATGACCACGCTCGTGTCCGGTACAATATCCATATCCCTCCTTTGGGTCAGGTGGTAAAAAGGCCGTCCCTCGGCGATGGGTTGTGTTTAGGGAAACCGCTGTATCTCATTTCTCGTCGACACCGAAAGCCCTCGTGCAGTTGCGGTCCCGCGCCTTGCGAGAGCCTCCGGCTCTCGCTGGCCTTCGCTCACTCCGTTCGCGAAGAACTCGCTGCGCTCCAGTAGGTGCTTGCGTCGTCGGGGTTCCCGCAACTGCACTCCCCCCTTTCATCCGCCAGGCTCGTGGATAACTCGGCAGGCTACGTCCTGGCGGATGAAAGGGCGAGGCGCGGTAGCCGGCGCTGCGCCGGCACTATTCGACCGCAGGGAGAATATCCGGCACAGCGCCGGCTAGCGAGCCGAGGGCTTTCGGTGGTCCCGCGAACGCAGTGAGCGTAACCTCGAAAGTCGAGCGTCGCGAGTCTTTCAGCGCTTCACGATTAGTTCTCCGAGTTTCGCATCTGAACAGCGTCCGGGACGGCCAACACTGTAGTGTAGGCACCTCCAAGCGGGCGTATGACGGAGACGGAGCTGTCGGGACGGAGTATCGTGATAACGGGCGCGAGCGCAGGCATCGGCGCGGCGACCGCACGCAGGGTCGCCAGCGCAGGGGCGAACGTCGTCCTCGCGGCCCGCCGCGAGGAGCGCCTCGAAGAACTGGCCGACGAGATCGAAGCAGAGTACGGCGTCACGGCGCTCGTCCAGCCGACGGACGTGACCGACAGCGACGCCGTCGGGGCGCTGATCGCGGCCGCCGCCGAGCATCTCGGCGGAGTCGACGGCGTCGTCGCGAACGCCGGCGTGGGCCGGGGTGCCGAGGTCGCCGAGATGAGCGACGAGCAATACCGGACGATGATGAGCGTCAACGTCGACGGGACCTTCTTCGCCGCGCGCGAGGCGATCCCGCACCTCGTCGACAGCGGCGGCGATCTGGTGTTCGTCGGGAGCTTCGCCGGGCAGTACCCCCGGCCGGGCAACCCCGTCTACGCCGCCACGAAGTGGTGGGTCCGCGGGTTCGCCCGCTCGCTGTCCGCCCAGGAACCCGCGGTCGGCGTCACGGTCGTCAACCCCGCGGAGGTCCGGTCGGAGTTCGGTTCGAAGGACGAGCCGCCGGCGAGCGAGCGGTGGGGGCCCGACGAGGCATCGAGTCCAGAAGAAGTGGCCGACGGCATCGCGTTCGCGCTCGGCCAGGCGGGCTCGACGGTCGCGCAAGTGGACCTGTACCGCGACGGGAAGATGGGCGACGAGTTCTTTTAGACCGCCAGGTAGCTGGCGATGGCGTCCTCGTCTTCGAGATCGTCGTCGCCCAGTTCGTCCACGAGTTCGCCGCGTTCCATGGCGTAGCAGCGGTCGGCCATCTCACGGATGACGCCGAGGTTCTGCTCGACGAACAGCACCGTCGTCCCGAGTTCGTCGTTGATCGCGCGGATGTCCTCGCTGATCTGGTCGACGATCGAGGGCTGGACGCCCTCGCTGGGTTCGTCCAGCAGGAGGAGGTCGGGGTCACCCACGAGGGCGCGACCGATGGCGAGCATCTGCTGTTGGCCCCCGGAGAGGGTGCCCCCGTCCTGCCCGGCGCGTTCTTCGAGCACCGGGAAGAGGTCGTACACCTCCTCGTAGCGAGTCGTCCCGCTGTCGGCGTTGACGTACTCGCCCATCTTGAGGTTCTGCTCGACGGTGAGGTCCGGGAAGATGTCCCGGCCCTGGGGGATGTAACCGATGCCGCTGTTGGCGCGAGCGTCGGGCGCGTCGTGGGTGACGTCGCGGCCGTCGTAGGTGATCGACCCCGTCGACGGTTCGAGCAGGCCGATGACGGTCTTCATCAAGGTCGTCTTGCCGACGCCGTTCTTGCCGACGACGCCGACGATCTCGCCCTCCTCGACCGCGAGATCGATCTCCCGGAGCACGGGGGTGTCGTAACCGACGGTGACGCCGTCGAGTTCGAGGATCGTCATTGTGCACCTCCATCGCTCTCGCCGAGGTAGATCCGCCGCACGTCGGGATCGGCCTCGACTTCCTCGATCGAGCCCTCCATGAAGATGTCGCCCTCGTTGAGGACGGTCACCTTGTCGGCGATCTCGCCGACGAAGTCAGTGTCGTGCTCGATGACGATGAACGCGATCCCCTCCTCCTCGTTGAGTCTGGTGACGCGGTCGGCGATCTTGTCCCGTTCGTCGACGGCCAGGCCAGCGACGGGTTCGTCGAGCAGGAGGAGGTCGGGGTCCAGCGAGGCGGCCATGCTGATCTCCAGTTGCTGTTGCTGGCCGTGCGAGAGCGTGCGCGCCTCGACCGCCTCGTAGCCGGCGAGTCCGGCCGCGTCGATCGACTCCTGGACGAGGTGGCGCCGCTCCTGGCCGTCGGCGAACTGCTGGATCGGCAGGCGGGCGTTCTCCCGCACGGTGAGGTCGCCGTACACCGACGGTACCTGGAACTTCATGCTGATCCCGCGGTCGACCCGCTCGTTGGGATCGAGCTCGGTGATGTCGTGGCCGTCGTAGTAGACCTCCCCGTCGGTCGGTTCCAGCGTGCCGGTGACGAGCTTCAGCAGCGTCGACTTGCCCGCGCCGTTGGGTCCGATCAGACATCGGAGTTCGCCCTCCTCGATCGAGAAGTCGACCTCGTCAGTGGCGGTGAAGCCGCCGAAGGTCTTGACGAGCCCGTCGGTCTGGAGGAGCGTGTCGGTCCGGTCGCCGGTCGCCATCTCGGCGGCCGTCTGGCGGACGTTCGCACCGAGCGACTCCGGTTCTGATTCGCTCACGACTCGCTCACCTCCGCGGTCGTCTCTGGGCTGTCCACATCGGGCACGTCGGGCGCACCCCGAGAGAGTTTCTCGTCGATCCAGGGGACGATGCCGCCGGGCAGCACCAGGATCGACAACAAGAGCAGGGCACCGACCGCGACCAGCGCCATCTCGCCGCCGATGTTCAGTCGGAGGTACTCGACGCCGATCGTGGCGACGACCGCGCCGAGCAGGCTCTTGCGGCCGCCGACGCTGACCCAGACGACCGGCAGCGTCGCGAAGTACAGTTCGAACACCGACGGATCGATGTACACGTTTCGCGAGGCGTACAGCACGCCGGACAGGCCGGCGAGGCCGCCCCCGAGCGTGAAGGCCACGAGCTTCGCGCGCTCGACGTCGTAGCCGAACATCATGGTGCGGTCCTCGTCCTCGCGAACCGCGACCAGCACGCGTCCGAAGTCCATGTTGACGAGGACGCGCAGGGCGAGATACGCGACGAGCAGGAGTGCGAGCGAGAGGTAGTAGAACGGATCGACCTCGGTCGTCCCGACGAAAGGCACGAACAGTTCGAGATCGTTGAACACGAACTGGAACGTGAAGAGCCCCTCGACGCCCAGATTCAGCAGCGGCATGCCGGGCATCCCGTTGAAGCCCCCGAGTGGGGCCTCACCGATCGTCCACTCGGAGCCGGCGGTCTGGGCCATGAACGTCAGCATCACCAGCGTCGAGACGAGCGTGATGATCGTCACGTACACGTCACGCACGCCCCCGTAGAACATGAAGTAGCCCAGCAGCGCCGCGAGGACGGCACCGGCCAGCGTCCCGGCGATCACGGCACCCGTGATCCCGCCCGGCGTCGGGAAGTTGATCGAGACGACGCCAAAGGTGTAGGCACCGACCCCGAAGAAGACCGTCTGACCGAAGCTGAGGATGCCCGAGTAGCCCCACACGAGCGACAGCGAGAGGCCGAGCAGTCCCAGCACGAGGAACAGCGAGAACTGGTTTCCCGTCGACCCGCCGACGAGCGGGAAGGCGACGAGGCCGGCCAAGACGAGCGCGAAGCCGATCCAGAACGACCGCGAGTTCCCGATGGTGTTGGGGCCTTCGAGACGGTTCCGGAGTCGGGTCAGCGCCGAGGGGGAACTGGACGGGGCCGATGCGGAGCCGGCGGACTCTGCGGCCATCTACGACCCCCCCTCCATGCGGTCGCGCAGATCGTCCACGACGCCGGTGATCCCACCGGGCAGGAACCGGAGCGCGAGCATCGCCGTCACGAGCAGCGCGATCCGGCCGGCGAACTCGCCGAACTCGTCGGAAAAGAGCGCGTCGATCGGTCCGAGCAGCAGACCCGACAGCGACGTGCCGACGACGACGCTCGCGCCGCCGACGACGACGGCGACGAACGCCTCGACGAGGAACTGGTCGCCCAGCGACGGCTGCATCGACAGCAGCGGGGCGAACAGCGCGCCGGTGAAGCCGGCGAGCCCGGAGCCGATGGCGAACGTGACCATGTACGTGCGCTCGGTGTCGATCCCCAGCGCTTTCGCGGTCTCCTCGTCCTGCATCGTCGCCCGGACGCGAGTCCCGAACGTCGTCTGGGTAAAGAGGAGGTACACCGCGAGCAACACGCCGGCAGTGATCGCGACGAGGGCGATCCGGTAGTCGGGATACCCCGCCGTCGAGCCGAAGGGGACGCCGATCTGGTCGATCGAGTTCCCGAAGACGATCCGCGAGCCCTGGACCATGACGAGGCTCAGACCGAACGTCGCGACCATCGAGTCGGCCAGTCGGTCGTAGAACGGCTTGATCAGGTCACGGCCGACCGTCCGCTGGCCGATCCAGTTGGGGACGAACCCCGAGATGATGACCCGCTCGACCACGAGGCCGAAGAGGGCCGTCACGAGCACGCCCACACCCATGGCGACGGGCAGTGGGAGGCCCAGCTGGGTCGCGGACAGCGTCGTCGCGTACGCACCGACGAGGATGAACTCCCCGTGAGCGAGGTTGATCACGCCCATGATCCCGAAGATGATCGCCAGTCCGATCGCCGCCAGCACGACGAACGAGACGGCGTAGTACACCCGAAAGGTCAGGTTCGGGGCCGTCTGGCTCCCGATGGCGAACAGTACCGCGACCGCCAGGACCGACGCGATGCCGTAGCGGGACTGTGACAGTGCCTGTTTCATCGTTCCGGTCGGCGTTCGCTACGGACCAGCCCTTTGCCGGTGGGGCAGACCCGTGAGTCGGTCTCATACTGCCGGCTGTAACTTCGTGAAGATATTCGCCACCTCGGGGTGGCGAAATCGTTCACAGATTTACAGCCGGTAGTATCACCCGGTACGAGCAGGCCGGTAGCCATCCTACTCGGCCTCCTCGAAGTAGTCTCGCGGGGTGTACTGCGTCTGTTCGTCTTCGCTGGTCAGGTCACAGCCGGCCGTGTTCGTGAGGAACTGCTCGGGGATCTTCTCGTTCGCGACCGACTCGACGTTGTGCTCCTCGTCGGCCTTCATGACCCACATGTGGTGGTCGACGTGGTGGGTCTCCGGATCGAGTTCGATCGACTCGCCTGCGGGCGCTTCGGGGGCCTGGTCGCCGCTGAGGCTGATCCCCGACTCCAGGGCCTCGATGACCTCCGGCTGTTCGAGCGTGCCGGCCTGCTCGACGGCCTGCTTGTACATGTACGTCGTGAAGTAGTTGGTCTCGGCCTCCTCGTTGAGGTAGGGCGCGTCGGGGTACATGTCGAAGTACCGGTCGACGAAGCCGCCCTCTTTCGTGTTGGCCTCGGTCGGGACCTCCTCCATGTAGTTGACGCCGGCGTAGATGTTGGCCATCGCGGGCGGGTCGATCCGGCGGTGCTCGTAGCCCTGGGCCATCGCCGTCGAGGTGCCGATCGGCACGTCGAGCCCCGAGGACGCTTTCTGCTCGTAGAAGGCCGTGTGGTTCGCGCCCACGAGCATCGACATCACGAAGTCCGGGTCGGCCTCCTGGATCCGGCTGATCGTCGAGCCGAAACTGGACTCGGAGAGTGGGATGAACTCCTCGCCGACGACTTCGGCGTCGTTCTCGTTGGCCAGTACCTTCACCCAGTCGGCCGACAGCTGGCCGAAGTTGTAGTCGGCGGCGATCGTGTAGATCTCCGGCCCGAACTCCTCGCGGAGGTAGGGCAGGACGGAGCCGAGCTGCTGGCGCGCGGTCGGACCACACGCGAAGGTCGTCCAGTCACAGACCCCACCCTCGTACTGCGTGGTGTAGAAGTACAGCTGTTCGTTACGGTTGATGATCGGGCGGATCGCCTCGCGCGTCGCAGAGGAGTAGCCCGCCCACAGCACGTCGACTTCCTCTTCGTTGATGTACTCGCGGGTCAGCTCTTGGTAGCGCTGGTTGTCGGACTGTGGGTCCGCCGTCACCGGCTCGATCTGCTTGCCGTCGATACCGCCGTTGGCGTTGATCTCCTCGATCGCGAGCATCGACGCCTTGTACTTGGGGTCGCCGACGAGCGCGAAGTTACCCGACTGGTCTTCGAGGACGCCGATCTTGACCGTCTCGGCGCTGCTAGCGGTGTCGGTCGCCGCACCGTCGCTGCTCCCGCCGCTGCCACCGTCGGTGCTGCCACCGCTCTGTGAACAGCCTGCCAGCCCGGCGACGAGTGCGGCCCCACTGGCACCGACGAAGCCACGTCGACTGATCGAACGCTTGCCGCTCATAGAGACACCTCCAGAGAACTCGAACATTTCGAGTTTTCTTCGCCCATATTACCACTCTTTACACCGCAATTGTACGCTGAAGTCAGACGTTCGTCCATCATCTGTTGACGTTCCTTGGATTTTGGAGATAGTAAATAAGGGTTTGCAAACCCATCTTATAGATGTCCAAGTATCTTTAAAGGTGTATTAGGTGGTCAATACTGTGCACAATTTTGTAGACGTTTGTGCTTTTACCCCGAAGTAATGTGGATGTTTTCGCTCTAGGGGGCAGATATCACACCCGGCGGACGGTCGGACCGATCGCCCGGAGAAGTGGTACTGATCGGTCGCGCTACTCGCCGACGACGACGACTTTCACCTGATTGACGCCACCCAGCGCACGCAGACGGTTCGACAGTTCGGTGATCCGCGACCCCGGTCCCTCGACGATCAGCGTCTCCATGCAGGTGTCGTGGGAGAGGTGGATGTGCTGGACCGACGTGATCAGGTCGGCCATCTCGTGCTGGATCGACTGGAGGTCGTCGGCGATGCCCCCGACGTGGTGGTCGTGGACGACGACGACGGTTCCGTGGTGGACCACCTCGTCGGCGGACTCCCACTCGTATGCCCCGAAGAAATCACGGAGTGCGTCTCTGATTGCCTCCGAACGGCTGGCGTACTCCCAGTCGTCGACGATGTCGTCCAGTTGCGTGGTCATCTCCGGTGGCAGCGTCAGGCTGATTCGATCCAGATCGTTGCTCATGTCGGCGGCTACGGCGGGGGATCGTATGAGCGTGTTCCACTCATACGGACAGTTGTCGGCGTTTCCCCAGTCGAGCGCACGCCGTCGTGCGGTCGATCCGGGACAGACCGACAACTTTCCGTATCACAGTGCGATAGCAACAGGACCGACTGCGGTGTCTGGTACGGATTAGGAGACGACGGCCGGGAGCGCGTCGAGCAACAACAGCCCAGCGAGCGCGACGACGAGTCCCCCGCCCAGTGCTCGCACCGTCCCCTGTACCCGGGGGCTGAGGGCCGCGACCCCGACGAGCGCGCCGACTCCCGCACCGATGGCACTCATCGTCGCGGTGATCGAAATCGCGTACGCGACGACCGCCAGCGCGACTGCGTCGGCCCCGAGACTGGGGAACAGCGTCGCCGAGAAGGCGATCATCGACAGCGGCGGCGAGAGTGTAAAGAGCGCGCCGACGAGGCCGGTCTTGAGGTAGCTCGCGACTCCGTGGCCGTGATCGTGGTCGCCGTGAGTATGCCCCACTGCAGGGGCTTTCTGGAGGTGCTCGCTCGCACTCTCGTCGCCGTGTCCGTGGTCTGCGTCGCCCAGCAGCGGGAGGTGCACGTGTGTGTGGCTGTGGGCCTCACTGTCGTGTTCGTGGTGGTGGGTGTGAATCGCCGAGCGGAGACCGCTGACGGCCATCACGGTCCCCAGTACGCCCAGCACGACGGCGACACCGAGCGTACCGACCGTGTCGAAGACGGCCGGGTACGACGTTCGACCGAGGACGACGTAGCCGACCGCCAGCCACGCGACCACCAGCGCGACGTGGCCGAGGCTGAAACACGCGCCGACGATCGCCGAGAGCCGTGCGTCGCCGTATCGGCTCGTCAGCGACGAGATCCCGGCGACGTGGTCCGGTTCGACCGCGTGGGTCACGCCCAGCACCCCGGCGGTGAGCAGCGCGCCAGCGAGCGTCACGCTCATCGGTCACTCCGCGCGATCGACTGTCGAATGAGAGTGCGTCGCATCTACCCGCTGTTACCCGGCCTGCCTCAAAATCGTTGCCAGTCGCGCAAATACTGTCGGCCGGCCTCGCGCCCCCGACCGTCGTCGACCTGATCAAACGACTCACTCAGGAGGGGACGGCCGAGGCCGCGCCTCAGAGCGACGGCGGTCGACACCCTCAGGTGACTGGCAGCCCTCGCTCACGGTATGTCGGGGATCGTCTTCTTCCGGACGGAACACCGCAGTGCAGTCGTCTCGTTTTACACCGACCGCCTCGGTTTCGACGTGTGGCTCGAACAGGAGGGTGGCTGTACGATCCTCACCTACGAGAACCTGCGTCTCGGCTTCTGTGACGGTGACGAGACGGAGACCGACGGCATCGTCACCGTCGTCCTCGACGACGAGGCGGCCGTCGACGACCTGTACGAAGAGCTCTCGGACGTGGCCCGTGGCCCGCCCGAGACGAACGACGCGTTCGATATCTACCAGTTCTTCGCGGCGGACCCGGACGGACGAACGGTCGAAGTCCAGACGTTCCAGCACCCCACGCCGCCGATCGACAGCAACGAGGAGTAACTGCGGCGACTGGCCGTCCGTCCGGCACGAGATTGCTCCCAGAAGTGGCCGATTACCACGATCCCGTCGCCGAGACGTGTGCGCCCTCTCGTTGGAAAACTGTTCGGACCAAACCAACCCTTTTGCCGGTCTCGTCCCACCACCCCGGTATGGAGCCAGATCTCGACCGGTTCGACTCGCGTCGGTCCACAGTGTACGCCAACCGCGGCGTCGTCGCGACGAGCCAGCCACTCGCGGCACAGGCGGGCGTCCAGATCCTCCGCGATGGCGGCAACGCCTTCGACGCGGCTGTCGCCACCGCGGCGGCGCTGAACGTCGTCGAGCCGATGAGCACCGGTATCGGTGGGGACGCCTTCGCCCTCTATCGCACGGCCGACGACGAGGTGGGCGCACTCCGGAGTTGCGGGGGCGCGCCCGGAAAGGCCACGCGCGAGGCTGTCCGCGATCGACTGGGCGACGATGAGGACGCCGAGATGCCCGACTTCGGCCCGCTGGCGATCACGGTGCCGGGCGCGGCGCGGGGCTGGGAGCACACCGTCGAGGAGCACGGCCGACTGAGCTTCGCCGACGTACTCGGCCCGGCCATCGAGTACGCCACCGAGGGCTATCCGGTCAGCGAGATCATCGCCGACGCGTGGGCCGTGTGTGCCGAACGGTTCGTCAGCGACGCCGGTCGCGAGGCATACCTCCCCGGCGGTGAGGCCCCAGACGTGGGCCAGACAGTCACCCTCTCCGACTTGGGCGAGACCTTCGAGACCGTCGCCGAGGAGGGGACCGAAGCGTTCTACGAGGGTGCGATCGCCGAGCAGATCGGTGACGCCGTCCAGGCCGAGGGCGGTCTCCTCGCGGCTGAAGACCTCGACGGCTTCACCCCGGACGTGGTCGATCCCGTCTCGACGACTTACAACGGCGCGACCGTCTACGAACTCCCGCCGAACAATCAGGGCCTGATCGCGCTGGAAGCGCTCAACGTCGCCGAGCGCCTCGACGCCGGCCACTACGGCTACGACACGCCAGAGCGGGTCCACTACTTCGCCGAGGCGATGAAGCGGGCGTTCCACGACGGCCACCACTACATCACCGACCCCGGCTTCGAGTCCGTCCCGGATCTCCACAGCAAGGACTACGCCGAGGAGCGCGCCGCGTCAGTCGGTCCCACGGCGGGCGACGTGTCCGTAGGCGGCCCCGGTCTACCCGACGAGGACAGCGACACCGTCCTGCTGACCGTCGCCGACGAGGCCGGCAACGTCGTCTCCTTCATCAACTCGCTGTACAACGGCTTCGGCAGCGGCGTCGTCGTCCCCGACACCGGGATCGTCCTCCAGAACCGCGGCGCGTCGTTCTCGCTCGACCCCGACCACCCCAACACGCTCGAACCGGGCAAGAAGCCCTTCCACACGTTGATTCCCGGCCTCGTGGAACTCGACGAGGACGACTGGGCGGCCTTCGGCGTCATGGGCGGGTACATGCAACCGCAGGGCCACGTACAGGTCCTCTCGAACCTGATCGACTACGACATGCCCCTCCAGCGGGCCTTCGACGCGCCGCGCTGGCGCTACCTGGAAGACGGCCGCCTCGCGCTGGAGGAACGGCTGGCAGGTGAGATGGGCGCGGCACTCTCGCGGAAGGAGCACGACGTATCGGTCCACCCGGCCCGGCAGTTCGGCGGCGGCCAGATCGCCCGCCGGGAACCCGACGGCACGCTCTCGGCGGCGACCGAACCGCGGAAGGACGGGAGCGCCGTCGGCTTCTGAAAGGGTCGGTGAACGCGCTGACACGTGCAGTAACGGTTTTCAGTCAGTGCCCGTTTCCCGTAGACGAATGAACGATAACGACCGGTCGATCGTCGCCTTTGCGATGCTCGCTCACGCGACGGTCCACACCTACGAGCTGTCGATCCCGATCTTCGTGGTGATCTGGCTCCAGCAGTTCCCGGTGACCGAGGCCACGCTCGGGATCGTCGTCGCCGTCGGCTACGCCCTGTTCGGGATCGGGGCGCTGCCGGGCGGCGTCCTCGCGGACCGACTCGGCGCGAAGAACCTCGTCGTTGCCTGCTTGCTCGGGATGGGCGGTTCGTTCCTCGTGCTGGGGTTCGCACCGGGCGTCCCCTCGATCGCGCTGGCGCTGGGGCTGTGGGGCGTCGCCGCCAGCGTCTACCATCCCGCCGGCCTCTCCCTGCTCTCGACGGGCGTCGACGAGCGCGGAACCGGGTTCGCCTACCACGGGATGGCGGGGAACCTTGGCATCGCCTTCGGTCCGCTGGTGACGGCACTGCTGCTGCTGGTGTTCGAGTGGCAGACGGTCGCGTGGCTACTCGCGCTCCCGGCCGCGCTGGCGGTCCTGTACGCCCTCTCGGCGGAGTTCGACGAGACTGCGGCAATCAGCACCGACGGGGGCGAATCCGGTGACGATGCCGACGCCGACCCAGAAGCCGCCGACAGCGGCGGCCTCAGGGACTTCCTCGCCGATTCGCGGTCGCTGTTCACGGCTGGCTTCGCGCTCGCCGTCGGTGTCGTCCTGATGAACGGGCTGTTCTATCGCGGCGTGCTGACGTTCCTGCCGGACGTGCTCGGGAGCTTCCTCCCGCCGATCACCGACTACGTGCAACTGTTCGAGCCGGGAAGCCCGATGGCCGAGGAGTTCGATCTGGCCTCCTACGTCTACGTAGCCCTCCTGACCGTCGGGATCGGAGGCCAGTACGTCGGCGGGAAGCTCACCGACCGCGTCCAGGTCACGAGAGGGCTGCTGGCCGTCTTCGCCGGGCTGGCGGTCGTCGCGGTCCTGTTCGTCCCGGCCGCAGAGGCCGGCCTCGGGCCGCTGCTGGCGATCAGTGCCACACTGGGCTTCCTGCTCTTTGCCGTCCAGCCCCTCTATCAGGCGGCCATCGCCGAGTACAGCCCGCCGGACGGCCGCGGCCTCTCCTATGGCTTCACCTACCTCGCGAACTTCGGCGTCGGCGCGGCCGGCGCAGCGCTCGCGGGGGTCCTGCTGTCGGCGGTCGGCACCGACGGCACCTTCCTCGCGCTGGCGGCGTTCCCGGCGCTGGGCGCTGGGCTGGCCCTAACTCTCTCGCGTGTCGGGACGCGCCACTCGTCCAGTTGATACGGACAGTTGTAGACGGTTCCCCAGTCGACCGCACGGCTGCGTGCGGTCGATCTGATAAAGACCGACAACTGTCCGTATGAAGCGCGGATCGGTGTCCAACATCTCACGTTTTCTGTATCGAGCCGGTGCTCGATGGACGGGTGTCCACAACCAGACCGGAGATAGGGTAATATTTCGCTGAACGATAGCTACTTACCCGATAGGTCGTAATTCTCGCGCAGATGATTCACAAAACGGTAGTTCCGACTCGTCAAACGAAACGGACGCCCATTCTCGGGAGGAGACCGTCGTGACCGACGACCTCGTGCCGGGTGAACTCCGGGCCGGCGAGGGGACGGTGACACTCAACGAGGGGCGCGAGACCGCGACAGTGACGGTCCGAAACACCGGCGACCGACCGGTCCAGATCGGGTCGCACTTCCACTTCTTCGAGGTCAACGCCGCGCTCGCGTTCGACCGCGAGACGGCCTACGGGATGCGGCTGAACGTCCCGGCCGGCACGGCTGTCCGATTCGAACCCGGCGACGCCAAGACGGTCGAGCTGGTCGCGATCGGGGGGAAACGGCGCGTCTCAGGGATGAACGGCCTCGCCAACGGCTCCGTCGCGGACGGTGCGAGCGAGGCGACCGAACGAGCCGAGGCCGCCGGGTTCGCGGTCAGCGACGAGGACGAAGCGGCCGACGGCGACGCGGAGGACACCGAATGACCCGCGAGATCGACCGCGAGGACTACGCCGAACTGTACGGCCCGACGGCAGGCGATCAACTCCGCCTGGGCGACACGGAACTGTTCCTCGAAGTCGAAGAGGACCTCCGGACGCCGGGCGACGAAGCGGTCTTCGGCGGCGGCAAGACCCTGCGCGACGGGATGGGGCAGGCTCCGGGCGTCACGAACGAGGAGGGTGCGCTGGACTGGGTCATCACGAACGCCACCGTCGTCGACCCGAAACTGGGGATCGTCGCCGCCGACATCGGGATCAAAGACGGCGTCGTCGCTGGCATCGGCAAGGCCGGCAACCCGGATACGATGGACGGTGTCGACATGGTCGTCGGTCCCGGGACGGACGCCTACCCCGCCGAGGGGAAGATCGTCACCCCGGGCGGACTGGACATCCACGTCCACTTCAACTCCGGCCAACTCGTCGAGCACGCGCTCGCGTCGGGCATCACGACGATGCTCGGGGGCGGCTACGGCGGTGGCGCGACGACCTGCACGCCCGGCCCCGAGAACATCGAGAACTTCCTCCGGGCCGCCGAGGAGTGGCCGGTCAACGTCGGCTTCTACGGCAAGGGCAACGCCTCCGAGCCCGGGCCGCTCAGAGAACAGCTGGAGGCCGGCGCGTGTAGTCTCAAGCTCCACGAGGACTGGGGCTCGTCCCCCGAAGTCATCGACACCGCCCTCTCCGTCGCCGACGAGGAAGACGTGCAGATCTGTATCCACACGGACACGCTCAACGAGACGGGGTTCCTCGAAAACACGCAGTCGGCCATCGACGGCCGAACGATCCACCTGTTCCACATCGAGGGCGCCGGCGGGGGCCACGCCCCGGACATCATGGCCGCCGTCGGCGATCCGAACGTCCTGCCGTCCTCGACGAACCCGTCGATGCCCTACACCGAGAACACCTTCGACGAGCACCTTGACATGGTAATGGTGTGTCACCACCTCAACCCGGATGTGCCCGAGGACGTGGCCTTCGCCGAGTCGCGCATCCGCGCCGAGACGATCGCCGCCGAGGACGTGCTCCACGACGAGGGCGCGATCTCGATGATGACGACGGACTCGCAGGCGATGGGTCGGATGGCCGAACTGATCTGTCGCACCTGGCAGACGGCGGACAAGATGAAACGACAGCGCGGTCGCCTCGCCGAGGACGAGGGGACCGGTGCGGACAACCACCGGATCAAGCGTTACGTCGCCAAGTACACGATCAACCCCGCGATCTCGGCGGGCATCGACGACTACGTCGGCACGCTCGAACCGGGCAAGCTGGCGGACTTCGTCATGTGGGATCCGGCCTTCTTCGGCATCAAACCGGACGTGACGTTCAAGGGTGGCTTCCCGACCTACTCAGAGATGGGCGAGGCCAACGGCTCGCTGATGACCTGCGAACCGATGAAACAGCGCCCGCGGGCCGGCGCGATGGGATCGGCGAAGACGGCCAACTCCCTGCGGTTCGTCAGCCCCGCCGCCGCAGACGCGGGCGTCGGCGAAGCCTACGACCTCGACACCGACGTGGTCCCGGTCCGGGGTGCCCGCACGGTCGGCAAGGCCGACATGGTCCACAACACGTACTGCCCCGACGACATCGAGATCGACCCCGAGACCTTCGAGGTCCGGGTCGACGGCGAGGTCGTCACCTGCGAACCGAGCGAGGAACTGGGGCTCGCCCAGCGATACATGCTATGAACCTCTCACCCAAAGAAGAAGAACGACTCACGGTCTTTCAGGCCGCAGAGCTCGCCCGACGCCGCAAGGAGCGCGGCGTCGTGCTGAACCACCCCGAAGCAGTCGCCTACATCTCGGACTGGTGTTTCGAACGCGCCCGCGACGGCTGGGACGTGGCCGAGATCCGCGCCGAGGCGACCCAGCTACTCGGCCGCGAGGACGTGATGGAAGGGGTCCCGGAGATGGTCGACATGATCCAAGTCGAACCGACCTTCCCAGACGGGACGAAACTCGTCACGGTCCACGACCCCATCCGCTCCGATAGCGTGGGCGGCGCTGAGGGAGGCGACGAGATGGGGGCTGACGAGGAGGCTGCAGAGTGAGTCTCACGCACCGTGACGTAGCGACGGTCGGGATCGGCGGCCCCGTGGGATCGGGCAAGACCTCGCTCGTCACCGAACTCGTCCCGGAACTCGTCGATCGGGGGCTGGACGTGGGCGTCATCGCCAACGACATCCTCACGCAGGAGGACGCCGAGGTGTTGCGCAAGCGCTTCGCCGGCGTCGTTCCGGAAGACCTCGTGGCCGGCGTCGAGACCGGCGCGTGTCCACACACGGGCATCCGCGAGGACCCGTCGATGAACCTCACGCAGATCGACGCGTTCGTCGACGACCATCCCGACCTCGACATCGTCATCGTCGAGAGCGGCGGCGACAACCTCGCGGCGACGTTCAACCCCGAACTGGCCGACTACTCGCTGTACGTCATCTCCGTGGCGGAGGGCGAGGACATCCCCCGCAAACGGGGGCCCGGCGTCGTCGAGTGCGACCTGCTCGTGGTCAACAAGACCGATCTGGCTCCCCACGTCGGTGCCGACCTCGACGTGATGGAAGCCGACGCCCGCGCGGTCCGCGACGGCCCCTACGTCTTCACCAACTGCAAGGCCGGCGAGGGCGTCGACGACGTGCTCGAACACGTCAGCGAGGGGGTGCTGTTCGCGTAGATGGCCGCCGACGCGCCCGGCTCACCCGACTCGTCTGGCGTCGCCGATACCCCCGAGAGGGCCGATACGACGACCGCACCCCATCCGGCCTTCGAGGGCTACGCCGCCGAACCGGTCCCGCAGGCCGCGGTCGGCTCGCCGGGCAAGGAGGGGCGACTTGAACTATCCTTCCGGCGCAACAGCGACGGCCGGACCGATCTGGTCAGAGACCTCGCCCGCGTCCCCTTTCACCTCAGCGGCACGCTCGACCACGACCCCCATCCCGACGCGACGACCGTCTTCGTCCAGTCGCCGACGGGCGGGATCGCACAGGGCGACCGCCACAACATCGAGATTGACGTTGGACCGGACGCCGTCGCCCACGTCACCACCCAGAGCGCGACGAAAGTGCTCTCGATGGAGTGCAACTACGGGGCCAGCGACGTGACCCTCTCGGTCGCACCGGGCGGGCACCTCGACTACGTCCCCGATCCGACCATCCTCCACCCCGATGCACGCTTCTGCCAGGACCTGACCGTCGACCTCGCCGACGGGGCGACGGCCGTCGTCGGCGACGTGATGGTGCCGGGGCGGCTCGCTCGCGGCGAGCACTTCGACTTCGAGCGGTTCGTCTCTCGGATCGACGTGTACGACGGCGAGGACCGGTTGCTCGCTGCCGACGCGACCCACCTCGCGCCCGAAGACGGCGACCCGACGGCACCGGGCGTGCTGGGCGACTGTGCCGTCTACGGCACGCTGTTCGTCCTCGCACCGGACGAGTCCGAGTCGGTGCTCGCCGACCTCGCCGATGCGATTCACGAACGCCTCGCCGACGAGAGCGACCATCCTGGGGCCGAGACCGGTGCGACGACGCTGCCCAACGGGGCGGGCGTCGCCGTCCGCGCGCTCGGGTCGGAGAGCGAACCTGTGACGGCCGCACTCCGCGACGCGTGGGACGAGGGTCGACAGACGCTGCTCGGCGTGTCGGCTCCGGAGGTGCGCAAGAACTGATGCTGGTCGCCGACAGCTATCTGGGTCACCGCGACGACCCCGACCTCGCCGACCGACTCGACGGCGGAGAGTGCCTGACCGTCACCGTCGACGACACCGAGCGCCGTCGCTCGCGCGTCCGGACGACGGCCGAGGACGGCACCGACCTCGGGATCGTCGTCAGTCGAGAACTCCGGGACGGGGACGTACTGGACGCCGACGGGACGCTCGTGCTCGTCTCGCTCGCAACCATCGAGGCGCTGGTTGTCGACTTCGACGGCGTCGAGGGCTCGACCCCCGCAGCACTGGCCGCGCTGGAACTGGGCCACGCCGCCGGCAATCGCCACTGGGACCTCGCCGTCGAGGGCGAGCGGGCCTACCTCCCGCTCGCGGAGAAACGCGAGCGAATGGAAAGCGAAATCCGACCACACCTCCCCGACAGCGCGACGATCAAGACCGACGACGTGTCCCCGGCACTGTTCGACGACGGGGACGACGGCCACGGAGAGCATTCACACGGCGCGGGCGGACACGCTCACAGTCACGGCGACGACGGGCACACCCACGGCGTCCGCGAGATCGATCCGGAGGGCCAGTCGTGAGCGACGACGCGACGCTGGCGGCGTTTCGGCTGGCCGATACCGCCTTGCCGGTCGGCACCGACAGCGTCTCCTACGGGCTGGAGCAGTTCGTGGCCAGCGACCGGGTCGAAGACATCGACGACCTGCAGGCGCTCCTGGAAACGTATCTTCGACGGCAACTCGGTCCCGGTGACCTGGTGGCATTGCGGGCCGCCCACGCAGCCGGCAGCGACGGTGATTGCGACGCCGTTATCGCCGCTGACCGACGGCTGACGGCCGTCACTCTCTCGGCGGAGTTCCGCGAGAGCGCCCAGCGAACGGGCGAGCGCCTCCTTCGTCTCCAGGGGGACCTGCGGGACGACGACCTGCTGGACGAGTACGCCGCAGCCGTCGAGGCAGGCGACACCGACGCGAACTATCCGGTCGTCCTGGGTGCGATCGCCGGCCGTGAGGGTGTCCCCGTTCGGGACGCCTGCCTGCTGGCCTGTCACGAGTTCGTCTCGGCGATGCTCGGGGCCGCCCAGCGACTCCTCCGGCTCGGTTCGACTGCGATCCAGCGCGTGCTGGACGAGTTGCGCCCGGTGGTGGTCGAGGCGGTCGAGACGAGCGCCGACCGAGAACTGTCGGCGATGACGCCCTTCGCACCGCTGGTCGAGGTGGCGTCGGCGGAGCACGAGCGGGCTGATCGGCGGTTGTTCGTGAGTTAACGAGGGCCCGAGCGTAGCGAGGGGCCTCGGAAGAAACGAACGGGGAGCGAAGCGACCCGTGAGTTAACGAGAGGCCGAACGCAGTGAGGCCTCTCGAAAAAGCGAGCGCGAGCGACTGGAAGGAGCGACACGCGAGGTAAGGAGATACCGAGCACAGCAAGGCCTCCCCAAACAGACGAACGGGCAGCGTCGCGACCGGCGTGCTACTCTTCAGAATTGGACGATCGAAGTTCTTCCTCGTCGGTGCCACCGAAGAACCCGACGATGTTGTCGTTCTCGCGGCAGTAGTGGTCTTTTATCGCACGGATGTCACGATATGTGAATCGATCGTCCATATTTGGGATTCTGTAGCAAACATATTAACTATTTCGGAAGTTCGAATCACACGCGTGTCGAGACTGGTGGAAATAGTACGCCTACCGTCGATAAGAGGGCGCATAACCGCCAGAATGTGAACAGCAGTCAGGCGCTGTCCAGATCGAGGTCGACGGCGTACCAGTCCAGCAGCAGGACGACGACCCCGCCGACGGCCGCGGCGGCGGCGAAGGTCCCGATGTTCGCGGTCGTCCAGACGACACCCTTCTCGACGGTGAGTTCGGTGATCGGGGCGCGGAGCGCGCCCACCACGAGCGCGACGAGGAAGGCGAAAGTCGCCCGCCGATTGGCGTCGAGCGCCCGGCGGATCACACGCGAGATGGTGAAGAGGCCAGCGAGGCCACCGAGCATGAACATCACGACGACGGTCCCGGTGTCGACTACCGCCGATACCGGACCGCCGCTCACGAGCGCCAGCAGGTCGTCGACGAAGTAGCTCAGCGTGTCCGACATCCGGGTGTACTGGCCGAGGATGACGAGCAAGAGCGACCCCGAGATCCCGGGGAGGATCATCGCGCTGACGGCGACCGCGCCGGCGACGAAGACGACGAGCAGGCCCCCGCCGTCGAGGAACTCGATGTGGCCCGAGAGGAGGAACGCGACGACGAACCCGACGACGGCCGCACCGGCCTGGAACGCCGTGTCGACGCTGAGTTCGCGCAGGAGGATGATCGCCGACGCGGCGATCAGGCCGAAGAAGACGCCGTACAGCAGGATCGGCACTTCCTGGTTGGCGACGTGGACGATCCGAGTCACCAGCACGACCGCGACACCGATGCCGCCCACGAGTGGCAGGAGGAACCACACGTCGACGTCTTCGAGGACGGCGACGGCCCGGCGCACCGAGATGCCGCCGTCGGCCGGCGTGAGCGCGCGCAGGAAATCGATCGCCCGCTCGGGCGTGACCGCGGTGATCGCAGCGATCAGGCGCTCGTAGATCCCGGCGATGAGGGCGATAGTCCCGCCGGAGACGCCCGGGACGGCGTCGGCAGAACCCATACAGAGACCGATCACGAACGTCTTGAGCCACAGGCGGAGCGGGGGGACGGACCCGAACAGCGTCTCCTCCTCCGTCGCCTGGCTCGACGAGGTCGTCATTGCCAGCCCCTTGGACCATCCACACAAAGGCTCTTGTGACTCTCCACGGCGTGGATTTTTGTGCGACCCTCTCCCTGTCCCGGTATGGACGTCGCCGACTTGACCCACGACCTGGTGTCGATCCCGAGCCACGAGGAAGAGACCGCCGCGGGGGATTTCGTCGAGTCGTGGCTCCGCGAGCACACCGACAGCGCGGTCCTCCGAGACGACCACGGGAATGTCTTCGCGCGCAAGGGGCCGGGCGTCGACCCTGCGGACGACGCCGTCGCGAGAGAGGGCGCGGGCGGGACCTCGCTCGCACTCGCAGGCCACCACGACGTGGTGCCACCGGACGAGAGTCAGATCACAGACGACGGCGAGTACGTGCTGTCGGAATCTGACGGCCGCCTCTACGGTCGCGGAACGGCCGACATGAAAGGGTCAGTCGCCGCGGCGATGCTGGCCTTCGGGTCGGTCGATGCTGCCGATCTGGACTGTGAACTCGTCTTCGTCTCCTTCGTCGCCGAGGAGTCGGGCTGTCTCGGCTCGGCGGCGGCGATCGAAGACGGGTTCGTCCCCGACTACGCCGTCGTCGGTGAGGGAACGACGGGCTACTCCAGCGATGGCATCACCGACGTCGCCGTCGCACACAAGGGCCGGCGGGGCAGCACTATCGAGGCCAGCGGGAAAGCGGCTCACGCCAGCGAGGTCGAGTCGGGCGAGAACGCCATCTACCGGGCCAGCGACGCCGTCGACGTGGTCCGAGCCCTCGAGTTCCCGTCGACGGAGGTCATGGGCCACGAGGTCGAGGGGAGCGTCGCCGTCACCGAGGTCGACGGTGGGACGGCGTGGAACGTGATCCCCGATGCCTGTACCGTGACCGTCGACGAGCGGACGGTGCCGGGCGAGCGCGCTCCCCTGGAGCAGGTCGAAGCCATCGAAGGGGTCGAGTGGACGATCGATCAGGACCTCCCGCCGATGGCCTGCGACGACGCCGGTTTCGCAGATCTAGCGCTCGATGCCGCCCGTGACGCCCAAGATGGCGATCCCGAGCACGTGATCAAGCCCCACGCGACCGACGCCGGCAACCTCGCGGGCGCGGGAACGGAGTGTGTCGTCGTCGGTGCCGCGGAACCGGGCGAGGCCCACACCGCCGAGGAGTCGGTGTCGGTCACCGTGCTGGAGCGGTGCGAGCGGATCTATCGAGAGGTCGCCGAACGGTTCGACGAGATCAGTCGGTGACGGCGGGGGCGCTCACTCGACGACGGCGCTGGCCTCGATCTCGACGAGCAGCTCGGGATCGACGAGGCGTTCGATCTCGTACATGCTCGTCGCCGGCCGCACGTCGTCGAAGGCCTCGCTGTGGGCGCGACCGACGGCGTCGTAGTGGTCGATGTCGGTGACGAAGCTGCGTGTGCAGATCACGTCCGCGAGCGTCGCGTCCGCCGTCGCGAGCGCGCGTTCGACGTTCTCGATCGCCTGATACGGAAAGTTGTAGATCTTTACCAGATCGACCGCACGACAGCGTGCGGTCGACTGGGTAAACGTCTACAACTTTTCGTATGTGCGGTCTGGGCGTAGGGATCGCCTTCGGCGACGATATCGCCGTTCTCGCCTGTCGCGGTCGTCCCCGAGACCTCGATCCGGTCGCCGACGCGGACCGCACGCGAGTAGCCCACCTCGTCCTCCCACGCGGTTCCGCTCGTGACGCGCTGGCGTTCCATACCGGTCGTTTCCAGCGGGACGAGCGTGTACCTTTCCCCCGACGCGGGGATTATAGGCCCGCGTTCGCTATGCGAGAGTATGGCAACGGAAGCCGACCCTGACGCTGAGACGCCCGACACGTACGAGCAGTTTCGCTCCCACGTCGAGCAACTGAACTACGTCGGCGACGCCGCCGGCGTTCTCCAGTGGGACCAGGAAGTGATGATGCCCGACGAGGGGACGCCCGCCCGATCGAAGCAGTCGGCGGCGCTGTCGACGCTGCATCACGACCTGCTGACCGACGACGACGTTGGCGAGTGGCTCGACCAACTGGAAGACGAGGATCTCGACCCCGAACAGCAGGCCGTCGTTCGCGAGGTCCGCCGCCAGCACGACCGCGCAGCGAAGGTCCCCGGCGACCTCGTCCAGCGGATCTCGGAGGCCACCTCGAACGCGCTCCCGGTCTGGAAGGAGGCGAAAGCCGACGACGACTTCGACGCCTTCGCGGACACGCTGGAGGAACTGATCCAGCTCAAGCGGGAGTACGCCGAGGCGATCGACCCCGACCGGGACCCCTACGAGGTGCTGTTCGAGGAGTACGAGCCGTATCTCGGGCTCGACACCGCCGAAGAGGCCCTGGAGAACCTCCGAGAGACCCTCGTACCGCTGATCGACGACATCAAGGACAGCGACGCCGAGCTTGCCGACCCCTTCGCTGGTGACACCTACGACGACGACACACAGGAGGAACTCGTCCGGTCGGCGCTGGACTATCTGGGCTACGACTGGGACCGGGGCCGTCTCGACACCGCACCGCATCCGTTCTCGACGGGAACGCAGTTCGACGCCCGCGTGACTACGCGGTTCGACCCCGAGGACCCGCTGGGGGCGCTGGGTTCGACCATCCACGAGTTCGGCCACGCGACCTACACGCTGGGCCTGCCCGACGAGCACTACGGGACGCCGCTGGGCGAGTCCCGCGACCTCTCGGTCCACGAGTCCCAGTCACGGCTCTGGGAGAACCACGTCGGCCGTTCGCTGCCCTTCTGGGAGGGCTTCGCGCCGACCGTCGAGGACGGACTGGGGGTCTCGGGTTCGCCACAGGAGTTCTACGAGGCGGCCAACACCGTCCACCCGGAGAACCTCATTCGGGTAGAGGCCGACGAACTGACCTACCACATGCACATCGTCCTGCGCTTCGAGATCGAGCGCGATCTGATCCAGGGGAACCTCGACGTCTCGGAGGTCCCGCAGGTGTGGAACGACAAGATGGAGGAGTATCTGGGCGTGCGTCCGGACACCGACGCCGAAGGGTGCCTGCAGGACATCCACTGGTGTCACGGCTCCTTCGGCTACTTCCCGACCTACTCGCTGGGGTCGGTGCTGGCCGCACAGCTCTACGCCGCCGCCGAGGAAGAGATCGACGACCTCGACGCTCAGATCCGAGAGGGCGACTTCGAGGCCCTCCACGAGTGGCTCACCGACAACGTCCACAGCCACGGCGCGCGCTACGAGACCGACGACCTGATCGAGGAGGCCACCGGCGAGTCCTTCACCGCCGACTACTTCCTGGAGTACGCCGACGAGAAGTACCGCGACCTGTACAACTGCTGATCCCAGAACACGCTTCTTATTGCGCTCGCCTGCCGATTCTCACCTATGGTCGATCTCGATCCCGAACAGCTCGACCGCTACTCCCGTCACGTCATCATGGACGACGTTGGCCCCGAGGGGCAGGCGGCACTGCTCGACGGGTCGGTCCTCGTCGTCGGTGCGGGCGGGCTGGGCTCGCCGGTCCTCCAGTATCTCGCCGCGGCCGGCGTCGGCCGACTGGGGATCGTCGACGACGACACCGTCGAGCGCTCGAACCTCCAGCGGCAGGTCATCCACGCCGACGACGACGTGGGTCGACCGAAGGTCGCGAGCGCTCGCGAGTTCGTCACCGACCTCAACCCCGACGTGACCGTCGACACGCACGAAACGCGACTCACGAACGAAAACGCCGCCGAGTTGATCGCCGACTACGACATCGTCGTCGACGCCTCGGACAACTTCGGGACCCGCTATCTGGTCAACGACGCCTGCACGCTCGCCGGCACGCCGGTCTCCCACGGCGCGATCTACCGCTTCGAGGGACAGGTGACGACCTTCTCCGGTGAAGGGCCCTGTTACCGGTGTCTGTTTCCGCAGGCCCCGCCCGAGGGCGCGGTCCCGGACTGTGCGACGGCAGGTGTACTCGGCGTGCTACCGGGCACCGTCGGCTGCTTCCAGGCGACGGAGGTCGTCAAGTGGCTGCTCGACGAGGGCGAGAGCCTCGACGGCCGCCTGCTCGTGTACGACGCCAGCGAGATGAGCGTCGAGGAGGTGCCGATCGCTCCGAATCCGGACTGCCCGGTCTGTGGCGACGAGCCCACCCTGTCGGCGGTCACCGAGGCCAGCTACGACGGGCGCTGTTCGCTCTCGGAGTGACTGGCGCCACGTCGTACACCGCCGTTATCATGGCCGATAGTGTGGCACTGGGGATTTATCTCCCGGAATTTCGAAGTTTCGATCAACTGATGGCCACCGACACCGCTGACGGGGGCGCTCTCTGGGACGCCCTGCACGAGGCCGCCGAAATCGAAATCGAGAAGCCCGGATACGTCGAGCTCGTCTTCTCGCTCGTGCTGGTCTGGGGCTTTGGCGACGCGCTGTCGACCCTGTTCGCAGCGAAGTTCGCCGGCGTCGGGCTGGAGGCCAACCCCTGGATTCGAGTGTTGCTGACCCACGAACCGCTCGCGGTGATCGCACTGAAGATGGCCGTCGCACTGTACGTCGGGATCGTCCTGCTGGAGTGTCGCTCGTTCGTCGAGCAGGTGCCGTGGTGGCGCGGCTGGCTACTCGGTGTCGTCGGGCTCGGCGCGACGGCTGTGCTGATCAACGTCTACGTCGGCTTGCTCGCGGTGTCGACGCTCGTTTAGGGGGTGCTACTGTCTGATTGCAGACAGCGGCTGGACGGCGTCGGTCGGCGGGCGCTCGAACAGGTCCGGGTGGATCGCCCATCCCAGATACTCCAGCGTGTCGACGAGCCGTGGGCCCGAACGGTTGACGTAGTGATGGCCGTCGACGAGGACGACACGATCGTCGACGACAGCAGTGAGGTCCTGCCAGCCCGGGCGGTCGGTCACGTCGCCGAGGTTCTCGCGGATCTGGGCCAGATCGAACCCGCACGGCGAGACGACGAGCACGTCGGGGTCGTACTCGCGGATCTCGGCCCATTCGCGGGGCCGAGAGTGTGCACCGGCGTCTTCCAGCTGGTACCTCCCGCCGGCGATCTCGGCCATCTCGGGCACCCAGTGGCCCGCGACCATGACGGGATCGGTCCAGTCGAGGACGGCGACGCTGGGGGTGTGCTCGACAGCTGCGGCGGTCGATTCGACGGCCCCGACGCGCGCCCGGAGGGTATCGACGAGGTCGGCTGCCCGCTCGTCGCGACCGGTGGCGTCGCCGATGCGCCGGATCGACTCGTAGAGGTCGGCGAGACTGTGTACGTCCAGCGTCAGGACCTCGGCGTCGAGACCGAGGTCCGCAACGGCGTCCTCAACGACAACGCGGTCGACGGCACACACGTCACAGACGCCCTGCGTGACGATCAGGTCCGGCTCCAGTCGTGCGAGCGTCTCGCGCTCGATCGCGTAGACACCGCCGTCGTCCTCGGCCGTGGCGACCTGCTCGTTGATCTCGGCGCTGTCCGCCGTCGGATCGACCCGCGAGCGGTTCACCGACGGTCGCTCGCTGGCCGCCGGCGGGTAGTCACACTCGTGTGAGACCCCGACCGGTTCGACCCCGAGCGCGTAGACGATCTCCGTCGCCGACGGCAGTAACGTGACGACGCGCATAGCCACAGTTCCGTCCCGGCGGCTATCAGCGTGTTGGTCGTCGTCACCAGCGTCGCCACGCCGGTCGCTGCCGCCGCCTCGCTGTCGATCACGGGCGTGACCGTCCCCGATAGCGTCACACAGGGCGACTCGTTCGACCTGACGGTGTCGGTGTCGGGCGAAGAGGTCCAGAACGACGAAGCCGACGTGAGCCTGACGCTGCCGGACGGCCTGTCGTGTTCGCCGGCCGGGAGCCAGACGGTGACGCTCTCCGGTGGCACCGGCTCCGCGACGTTCAGTTGCACTGCGGAGGTCGAAGGGGATTACACCGGCCAGATTACTGTCAGTGCGTCGGGATCGAACACCAACAACGGGGACTCGCTGAGCGACTCGGCCCAGAGTGGACTCGAAGTGTTGAGTCCGGCCAGCCTCACCCTCTCGACCTCACTGGACGACGATACGATCGACGAAGGGTCGTCGACGACCCTGACGGTCGTGGTCCAGAACTCCGGTGACGCGTCGACGAGCTATCAACTCGGCGCGCCCTCCGGGAGCGGCTACTCGACGAGCGTCGCCAGCGGATCGGGCAGTGGCACCGTCCGGGGTGGTGCGACCCGGACCGTCGAGTACACCGTCAGCGGCGATAGCGCGGGCGACTACACGCTCACGACCACAATGTCGGCTGGCAACGGCCAGTCGCTCGAAGAAGACAACGCACTGACTGTCGAGAGCACCGGCGGCGCGTCCGCCGACAGTATCTCCTATCCGACGGCCACACCGACGCCGACAGCGACAGTCACGCCGACCGCTACGGCGACAGCGACGCCTACGGCGACTGCGACCACGACCGACAGCCCCACATTGACCGCGACCGCCACACCGGCCGCGACGGACTCACCGACGCCTGACGAAGACAGCGACGGTGGCGGTGAGAGCACGGACAGTCAGTCCAGTCAGGACGACGAGCAGGACGGTGCCGACGAGGGCACTACTCCGACGCCCACGGCGACGGCCGCGATGGACGACGACCCGACCGAGGCCGGGTCGGACGGGACCGAAACGACGACGAATGGGTCTGGCCCCGGCTTCGGTCTCGTCACGGCGGTGATCGCGTTGCTGGCCGCAGCAGCCGCACATCGGCGCGACTAAACTCCGTCTCCTCGTCGCGATCTCTCGTTCGGTCACCGTCAGCAGTACCTCGACAGTGCAGTTCCGAGAAGCGTGATCGGGGACGGGGCACGTCCCCGGTCTGGTGGGTGGGAATGACGGATGACAGGTGGTTGGGGCACCGACCTGTCGCGGTTTCGACCGGTGACTGGGCAGCCACTGGTCAGTTCATGAGGTCCAGCTTGGGGCACGGACACTCACGAGGTAACATCACGAACGGTCCACACTGCGTTTCGGGGCACGAATCGCAGTACTGTGGCCGTGATTCCGCGGCCGTCGACGGGAGACTGTCCCACGAATCACCCCGTCCGTATCAGCACACACCGTGCAACGTTACCGGATAATTATACACGGTAATGATACAAAAATCTACCTGACCGACCTCGTTTCTTTCGGGTTCGTGTCACGATCGTCACGCTGCTGGAACGGATCGGACTGGCTTCGAATGGCTTAAGGGCGCAAGCCGGCAACGAACGGTAACTCGCTGGACGACGGGCACCAGTGGGCACCTGCATGCACCGTCTCGCGAGCGCGGGACGGAACGTACAGGTCGGGATGTGACTCCCGCGCGGTGGACGACACGCTGCACTCGCGGCGCGGTCTCCCCTGCGTGGGCGTTGAACCACGCAACGCCCGTGGTGATACACATGGCACGAAGTTCGTACTCGTACATCCGTGAAGCCTGGGAGAACCCGGACGACGGGAAACTCGCAGAACTCCAGTGGCAGCGACAGCAGGACTGGCGCGAACAGGGCGCGATCGAGCGCATCGAGCGCCCGACCCGCCTCGACAAGGCCCGCTCGCAGGGCTACAAGGCCAAACAGGGCGTCGTCGTCGTGCGCGTCTCCGTCCGCAAGGGCGGCGCACGGAAAGAGCGCTTCAAGGCCGGTCGACGCTCGAAGCGACAGGGCGTCACCCGCATCACGCGCCGCAAGGACATCCAGCGCGTCGCCGAGGAACGGGCCACTCGCACGTACCCGAACCTCCGCGTGCTCAACAGTTACTGGGTCGGGGAAGACGGTCGACAGAAGTGGCACGAGATCATCCTCGTCGACCCCGAACACCCCGCGATCCAGAACGACGACGACCTGGGCTGGATCGCCGACGACGACCACACCGACCGCGCGCTCCGGGGCCTGACCGGTGCCGGCAAGCGCAACCGCGGTCTGGGCAAGAAGGGCAAGGGCTCGGAACACACTCGCCCGAGCCTCCGTAGCAACCGCGGCCGCGGCAAGTAACGTCCGCGACTTTTCGTTTTCTTCACAAACGACGAGCGATAGCCGTCGCACTCGCCTCGTGACGGTAAATTCCGACCTCGTCGATCAAGCTTTTATAGCCGTCTGTTGATATATCCGCTGTGCTCGGCTCGGGACTCTTTCACGTGGGCCTGCTCTCGCTCGCAGCGCTCGTCACGAGCGCGCTCGCCGTCCACTCGTTGCGACACCGCGACCAGCAGGGGGCAACGTCGCTGTCGGCGGCGATGGTCGCCGTCACGTTCTGGACCGTCACGGAGCTCTTCGCTCTCTCGGAGCTCGGAGCGAGCCACCTGGTCTGGGAGCGAGTTCAGTGGACCGCCATCGCGGTCGTGCCGCTCTTTTTCTTCTTCTTCATGATCGATTTCACTGGTCACGGCTGGATCCTCTCGCAGCGTCTCAGCCCACTCTTTTTCGTGATTCCGGTCGCCACGATTCTGCTGGCGTGGACCAACCCCGCCCACCACCTCGTGTTGATCGACCCCTTCACGATCACGACCGGCGGGGTCGTCACGCTCGATCAGACGTTCGGACCGTGGTTCTGGGTGTACTTCACCTACGCTTACACGCTCTTGTTCGTCGGGTTCGTCCTGCTCTTGCGACTGGTGACGGTCTCTGAGTACCTCTATCTCGACCAAACGGTGCTGATCGTGCTGGGGATCCTCGCGCCGCTCGCGGGCAACGCGATCTCGGTGTTCGGGCTGGCGCCGTTGAAGGGACTGGACCTGACGCCCTACGGTTTCACTGTCACGGGGATCGCCTTCGGCAACGCACTCTTTCGTTACCGGCTGTTCGAACTGCTGCCGGCGACCCGACGGCTCGGTCAACAGTCCGCGCTCGTCGACCTCGACGACGGTATCGTCATCGTCGACACCGAGCGGACGACGCTGTATCTGAACCCCGCCGCCGGCGAGATTCTCGACTGCGATCCCGAAGCGGCGCTGGGTCGACCGATCGAGGCGCTCGTCGACACCGGCGCGGTCGACTTCGCTGCGACCGATCGACTGGCCGAGATCACACTCGACGGCCGGACCTTCGAGGTCGAGACGGCACCGATCGCCGACCGCCGGGGCACGCAAGTCGGCCACACGATCTTGCTGTACGACGTGACCGAACGAACCCGTCGCGAGGCGGAACTGCGTGCGCAGCGAGACCGGTTCCAGCGACTCGAACGCATCAACACCGTCATCCGCGAGGTGAACCAGGCGCTGGTCAGTGCCACGACCGTCGCGGACCTCCAGCGGTCGGTCGTCGAGACACTCGCCACGCCGGGGCTGTACGACGACGTGTGGCTGAGCACGACCGCCACCGAGGGACCGCCCCTGCGGATGCGGGCCGGCGACGACGCACCGGCGCCCGCCGATCCGGACACCGCGCCGTCGGCGCTCGAACCGCCCGACACGCCCGGTACCTCCGACGAAACAGTGCCGACGGACGCGGAGCCAGCACTGGACGGCGGGGGCTGGACGACCGTCCCCCTCGTCTACGGCCGGACCGTCTACGGCGCGGTCGCACTGCACACCGATCGCGAGACTGGGTTTGGGGAACGGGAGATCGACGTGCTGGACGAACTCGGCGAAACGGTCGGGCACGCACTGACCGCCATCGAGCGAACACACCTGCTGGTCGCCGACACACACGTCGAACTCGATCTCCAGTCGACCGACGAGGACGCGCTCCTGGTCTCACTGGCCGACGAGACCGGCACTGAGTGGTCCCTCGACGGGCTCGTTCCGGCGAAAGACGGGGATCTCGTGGCCTATCTCGCGACCGAAAGCGACGATGTCGATTGCGTCACGGTTGCCACGGCCCATCCGGGCGTCACGGACGTTCGCTCACTGGCCACCGACAGCGGGACCACGCTCGAAGTGCGCGCCAGTGGCGGAACACTGTCTCACCCGCTCGTGGAGTCCGGTGCAAACGTCAGGTCCGCGACGACGACCGACGGGCGCTGCCAGTTAGCCGTCGAGCTCTCGCCCGACGCCAACGTTCGCACCGTCGTCGAACGGGTCCAGGCAGAGTTCCCCGCTACCGAGCTACTGGCCAAACGAGAGGTGGAACCGGCCGAGCAGGAGACGGTCCCCGACGAAGCCGAGATGACCGACCGGCAGCGAGAGGCGCTGGAGGCGGCCTTTCGCGCCGGCTACTTCGACTGGCCCCGCGAGTCCACTGCCGAGGATGTCGCCGACTCCCTCGACATCGCCTCTTCGACCCTGCACAGCCACCTCAGAAAAGCCGAGGGACAGTTGCTGGAGACGTTCTTCGAAGGAGATGAGTGAGCGATGTGGCCGACCTGGCGTGGCGGCCGATCGAGCGGAGTGACCGGTCAGGCGGGGTGGCTCGACTCCTGGACGCCGATCGGAGCGTCGGCCGCCGATGACGGTTCCGGGATGGCGCTCACGGCGTAGAACGCCGCCTCCGGGTCGCGATGGCGTCGCCAGTGCCACCAGGTCCGCGCGAGCAGCCAGAGGCGACGCCGGCGGGTCAGCTCGGGCGTCTCGGTCAGGACGTCGAACCCGCGAGCGCGGATCAGTCGGTGGTGTTCGGCGTACAGCACCGCGGAGACGAGCACGCCGAACTGGCTGTCCTCGGGCAGGTAGCGGATACCGGCGACGCCCTCGTGGTAGCGTCGTTCCGTCCGGGCCAGTTCCGTCTGCATCACCGCCCGGAAATCGTCGGTGACGTTCGCCTCCCGCAGGTCGTCCTCGGTGACGCCGTGTTCGTCGAGCGTCTCCTGGGGCAGGTAGACGCGGCCGTACTCGTGGATGTCTTCGCGCACGTCCCGGAGGAAGTTGGTCAACTGGAACGCCTCGGCGAGGGCCGCTGCGTGAGGGCGCGCCGTCTCGGGGTCGTCGACGTCCATCACGTCCATCATCATGTTGCCGACGGCGACGGCCGAGCCGCGCATGTACTCGGCGAGGTCCTCGAACGTCTCGTAGCGAGCCTGCGCGATGTCCATCTCCATCGCGTCGACGAAGGTGTCGATCTCTTCGTCGGGAATGTCGTGGCGCTCGCGCAGTTCGGCGAAGGCATCGAGGACGGCGGCGTCTTCGCCGTCGGCCGACGCGCGGCCCAGTGCGGCCTCACGTATCTCCTCCAGTCGCTCGTGCTGGACGGCCGGCCCCGGTCCGTCGGGCTGGTCGACGACGTCGTCGGCGACCCGGAAGAACGCGTAGAGGACGTACGTCGCTTGGCGAATCCGCTCTGGGAGGACTCGCGTCGCCACGTGGAACGTCCGGCCGGTGCGCTGCTGGATCGCTTTGCTCGCTTCGATGTCGTCTGTGTCTACCATTGGGGATACAGTTTGTCGGAAGTCTGCAATCGGTGCGATCGTGGAAGTTTGCTCGTCTCGCCGCGAGTGAACTGTTCGAACGGCGAGCGTACTCTGGTCACGTTGCTGTTAGGTACGACGACGAGGCTCATAAAACGTGTGCCCAACCAGGTAGGACGACGAACCAGATAACTGCCTGTTGCGAACGTTCCGGTTTCCGTTCACGTCACGATCCCGGCCGGCCCCGGCCGATCGCGAGTCAGACGGAACGTTGTCGACGTTCCCCAGTCGACCGGACGTAGTTGTGCGGTCGATCTGGGACAGACCGACAACGTTCCGTATCACGTACCCTCTGTCGGTGGATTGAAATACAGTCCGTCGGCGAGTGCGAGTGCGCTCACGATCGAACTCGCGGGCAACGTCGCCCTGAGTGGTACCGAAAACACGGCGTTCACGAGCAGTGCAATCGCGAAGGCCGCGGGAATGACGGCCAGGACGAGATCGTAGCGCGACGGAGTCGATCGATCACGTTGCCGAGGTAATCCACTGTTCGTACTGGCAGTCATTTCTGTCCACCTCTTCGTGTCATATTAGACTCAGGTACCCACTAAAATGTTACGCCGATGCAGTTCTCCGAACACACGGAAACGCCACAGCAGTGTTGAAAATATCCTACTGATATTATTTTTCAATTATCTCACTGGCACTCGACAGGTCTGTGATTCGGTCGGTGACACCAGGTGGAAAAATTACTCCGAGAACTGCAGTATTTATTTGCGGGGGGAACGCCATACACTGCATGGACAACACGGGGGACGAGCGATCGATGGGCGACGGGGGGAGCAGGGAGAGCCCATTGACGGTGACGGCGGAGATCGTCGGGAAGAAGTGGCACCCGCTCATCGTCGTCGAACTCATGGAGAACGGACCGCTCGGGTTCAACGACCTGAAACAGAGCGTCGACGGGATCTCCGACAAGGTCCTCTCGGAGAGCCTCGACGACCTGCAAGAGCGCGCGATCGTCGATCGGACAGTGATCGACGACAAACCGGTGCGCGTCGAGTACTCGCTGACGGAGTGGGGCGAACAGCTCGAACTGGTCGTCACCGCGATGGACGAGTGGGGAGAGCGCTACCTCGACGCGATGGCCGAGGACGAGGCAGAGAACAGCGGGTAATTACTCCTCACTCGCAATCTAATTCTCTGCGCGCGCCCGAACGCGCTCGCTGGGCCACTCACTCCTCACTCGCAGTGATTCGCTCGACGACGATGTAAACGTCGCCGCGTGCGAATCACTCCTCTTCTACGACTTCCAGTCCGCGGTTGTTGACTGCCGACGGGTCGAGACCGATCTCTTCGAGGAACTGCTTGTACTCGCGCTCGCAGGTCTCGGCGGCCTTCTGCTTGTCGCTGGCCCGGTCACACAGCGCGATCAGGTCCTCTGGCACGTCGTTCGAGTAGACGATCCAGTGGTTGATCAGGTCCGAGAGTCGTCGGATCGGCGAAGTGAAGTGGCCGTATATTTCGAAGTTCAGCGCGTGGTGGCCGCCGAAGGGGTCGTTCATGTACTTCGCGCGGGGCATCACTTTCATCACGGCCCACTGGATCTTGTCCAGTTGTCGACCGGGTGCCTGCTCCAGAGTGGCGTTGACAGCCTTGCGCGGGTCGTCCCACGCCTCGCCGGGGATTGAGACGCCGTCGAGTTCCTGGATTTCGACGAGGGCCTCGTCCCACTCTTCGGGACTCGGCTGGGGGTGGACGCGGTACATCGCCTCGACCCCGCGGTCCCACATCAACTCGTGCGTGACGGCCTTGTTGGCCTTCAGCATACACTCCTCGATGATAGTGTGGGCCCGGTCCCGCGCTGGGTTGAGCACGAGCGAGCCGTCCTCTTTGCGCTGCTCGTGCATGCGATCCGCGAGCTCCCAGATCAGTTCGGTCTTCTCGGCGAGGTCGACGCTCGTGTCCTCCAGCAGGTCGTCTGCGGTCTCGGGCTCCTCGAGGATCCGTTCGGCCTCGGTGTAGGTGAGGCGGGCGTCGCTGCGGATCACGGACTTGTAGATCTCGATGGTCTCGTAGGAGAGGTTCTCCTTGTCGAGGTGCATCTCGACGGTGTGGGCCAGTCGATCCTCGTTGGGCACGAGCGAGCACACCGTCTCTGCGAGGATCGGCGGCAGCATGTGGATGGTGTAGGCCGGCAGATAGACCGTGTTGCCCCGCTCGACGGCCTCCTCCCACATCGCCGTGTCCGGGTTGACGTAGTGGGTGACGTCGGCGATGTGGACCCAGAGAACGTACTCGTCGTCCCGTTCCTCGACCGAGATCGCGTCGTCGAAGTCCTGGGCGTCGATCGGGTCGGTCGTCCACGTCGTCATCTCCCGGAGGTCCTCGCGCTCGTCGACCTCGTCTTCGATCTCCTGCTGTACGTCCGTAGTGCGCTCCTCGGCCTCTTCCATCACTTCGGGCGGGAACGCGTCGCGGATCTCGAACTTCTCGAACAGTTCCTCGCGTTTGTTCTCCATGTGACGAGCCATCTCCTCGTCGATCTCGACGGGGCCTTGCCCCTCGGGCGTGCCCGCCGCGGCCTGGGCGTCCTCGTTGGTCATGGAACGGAGTTCGGGGAGTGGGTAGTTAGGAGTTGCGAGGCAGGAGACGCGTGACGAGCACTGCGAGTCACGGGTCTCCGACTGACCGAGCGGGAGTGACCGAAGGGAACGACACACGAGGAACGAGATGCGTTGCGAGCGAAGCGAGGGTCCTCGTTATTGCGAGCGGTACAGAGCGCAGTCGCTGGTCGTTCGTAGATGAGGCGGCGAGAATCGCCTACCGCTGGTTCTCTCTGGCCAGTTCGACGTAGCGCTGGAGGAACGAGTCCCGGTCGTCGGTGTCGCTCTCGACTGTCTCCAGCAACGCTTCCAGTCCGGCCCGCGGCTGGTGGGTCAGGTCGCTGTGACAGGGCTTGCAGAGGTACTCGAACTCTTTGTCCGAGCGGTCCCACCGGTTGCCGTGCTTGTCGTACTCGCGCGCGTCGGACCGGGAGACCGACTCCCCGCAGGCGATGCAGGTGACGACATCCCGGGAACTCCGGGAACCGAGCATGAAAGAGGGTTACACGGCATCGCACTTATACTAACTGCCACTCTTGTGAGGCACCCTCCTTTCTGGGGCCTGATGCGTTCAGATCGCAGTGACGGCGACGTAGACGACGGCCGTGACGACGACTGCCGCGAGGGCTGCGTAGGCGACGATCTGGAAGGCTCGCTTGCGGTCGCGACGGACGGCATCGGCGTCGGTGACGCTCCCGGCGTCGTCGCCCGAGCCCGCGAGATCGTAGCGCGCAATCGCGGCGAAGCCCGCACAGAATCGGAAGTGGTCCTGCAAGATACCGATAAAGCCGCCGAAGACGGGTGCGAACACGCCGAGCAGGTACGGATCCGGGAGGTCGAGCCAGAGGAAGACCGCGAGGTACGCGACGGCAGCCGCGAAACTGGCGAGCCCCATATTGCGGCGCTTTCGCTGTTCGGTTCGCCCGATGTTACAGACGCCGGGCTGGTACTCTGTCATAGCTGTAGGTGAGGGTGCGAACGAGAAAAAGCATCTGCCAACACGATGCTCGGGCAGTCGGTACTCCAGTGAACGCCCTCGGCACGCTCCGGAGTTTCAGCTGTGATCGACGGCTGAACGCCCTCGGCACGCTCGGCAGTCGAAGTCGTTCCTCACAACTGAACGCCCTCGGCACGCTCGGCAGTCGAAGTCGTTCCTCACAACTGAACGCCCTCGGCACGTTCGACGGTGCTGTCGTCCGAGAGAGCAGAGCCCTCTCGTGATGACGAGAGACGCCGACGGCGTCTCTCGAACCATGCGGGATATTCTCGCTCCCTAGGTCGCTCGAATAGTGCCCGCGCAGCACCGTCGAGGCGAGCCTCGCCCGTTCATCCACCAGGCCGTACCGTACAACACTGCACCACAAACCTCCCCAACCGATTCGCTCGCCCCGCTCGCTCATCCCTCGCACAGTGTCGTCGCGCCACGAGGGCGCGACAGCGCGCGCCACTGTTGGCTGTTCCGTCGTTCGACGGTGCCATCGTTCCTTCTCTCCGAAGCGGGAACACGTGAGCCGTTCGGCGACGCTCGCAGACAGTCACTACTATGTTGTCGCTGCCCAATCGTCGGGTATGTACGATTTCGTCGTTGTCGGCTGTGGGCCTGCCGGCTCGCGCTTCGCTCGGCGGGCCAGCGAGGCCGGCCACGACGTGCTGGCCTTCGAGCAGGGGACGGTCGGCGAGCCCCTGGCCTGTTCGGGCCACGTCAGCACCGACATCTGGGAGTTCGTCCCCGACGGTGCGCGCGAGGAACTGTTCCAGAACGAGATCCGGGGCGCGCGCTTTCACCGCGGCGGGCCCGAGAGCGAGGCCCACCCGTTCTACAAGGATGAGACGGTATCGAACGTCATCGATCGCGTCGGACTGGATCGCTGTCTCGCCGAGCAGGCCCGCGAGGCCGGCGTCGATCTGCGCGAGGACCACACCGTGCTGGATGTTGTCGAACACGACGATCGCGTCACCGTCGAGGTCCGCGGTCCCGACGGCACCGAGACCCACGAGGCGAAGATGGTCGCCGGCTGTGACGGGCCCAAATCCCGGGTCCGTCGCGCGCTCGACCTGCCCGAACCCGGCGAACTGCTCCACGGGGTGCTGGGCTTCACCGACGAGGTCGACCACCAGGAGTTCGTGGACGTGCACCTGTCGGTGCCACGCTTCTTCGCGTGGCGCATCCCGCGGGGCGAGGCCGGCGTCGAGTACGGGCTGGCGATGCCGCCCGGTCACGACGTGCGCGAGCGCTTCGAGTCGTTCACCGCGGACTACGGCGTCGAGACCGGCCACCGGTGCTCGGGACTGATCCCGATCGGGCCACCCAAGCGCGTGACCGGCAGTCGATCCCTCCTGATCGGTGACGCGGCGGCCCAGACGAAGCCGTTCACCGGCGGTGGGATCCTCTACGGCATGACCGCCGCGGACCACGCCGCCCGCGAGATCGACCCCGACGATCCGGGAACGCTGGGCGACTACGAACGGGCCTGGCGCGACGACCTGCGCACCGACATCCGACTGGGTCACCTCGTCCGCGCGGGCTACTCGCTGCCCGGACCGATCCAGACGGCCGGGATGAAGGCCTTCGAGGGCGAGATCGGCGTCCACATGGACCGCCCGTCGACGATGTTCTCACGGGAGCAACTGAAGGCGCTGCTGTCGCGGTAGTCCAGCTTCCGATCCCATCCGCCGCCTAGAGAAATCGCCAGCGCAGCGAACGGAGCTTGTAACTCAGCGAATCGTTCTGGTACCCGGTCCAGCCGCTCATCCCGCCCAGCAGCGTGGTCGCGTCGTACCCCTCCTCGTCGAGGAGGGTCGTCGCCCGCTTGGCGACGACGCCCATCTTGCACACGACGACGACCTCGCGGTCCGTCGGTATCTCGTCGAGTCGATCGCGGAGCGCCGCCTCGTCGCCCCCGCGAAGGTCGTCGTAAACTGGGAGGTTGTAGCTGCCGTCGATCGCGCCCGTGTCGAAGGCAGACGACGGGCGGATGTCGAGGACGAACGGTTCGTCGTCCGAACCCGATCCGAGGCGGGCGTCGAGTTCCGTCGGGCGAATCTTGCTCATCAGTGTCGTATTGTACTCCGTTCACAAAACTGCGGTGCTTCCGGTCGTTCGGGAGGCCGACCGGAGCCGCGCAGACGGACAGTTGTCGACGGTTCCCCGGTCGACCGCACGACTTCGTGTGGTCGATCTGGGACAGACCGACAACCGTCCGTACCACGGCCTCACCGACGTCACTCTTCGTACCGGGGGACGCGCGCCGACGCGTCCGATCCCTCGACGAAAGGGAGCGCCGCCACTTCGGCCGCCACCTCGTCGCCATCGACACGCACAGAGAGTCCGTCCTCGGGCAACTCGTAGTCCACGGCGGCGAAAGCGATCGGCTCCTCGCGGGTGGGGCTCTCGACCGCCCGCGTCACCTCGCCGACGGCCGCGTCGCCGGCGAAGACGGCCGCGCCCGACTCGGGGACGGCCTCGCAGGTCAGGCCGACGAGTCGCTCGGGCGGCCGCCCGCGGTTGTGGATGCGCGAGACGACTTCCTGGCCGACGAAACACCCCTTCTCGAAGTCGACGCCGTTGCCCAGGCCGACGGCGTTGGGGATGCGCCCCTCGATCTCGGTGTCGAACAGCGGCGTCCCGGCTTCCAGGGTGAGCGCGTCCCAGGTGTCGTAGCCGAAGGGCGCGGCGTTGAGCCCGCGGTTCTCCAGCGTGTCGTACACATCGGCGGCCACGTCGGCCGTACAGACGACCTCGTAGCCCTCCTCGCCGGTCAGGCCGTCGCCGCGCACGACGGTGACCCCGTCGTCGACCATCGATCCGCGGACGAAAGAGAGCTGTCGGTCCGGCGAAGCAGCCTTGTTGAGGACGCTGGCGATCTTCTCGGTCGCCTTCGGACCGTGGACGCCGAAGACGGCGAACTGGTCGGTCGCGTCCGTGATCTCAACGTCCTGGATGAACGTCTTCTCGCGCCAGTCCGCGACCAGCGGTTCGGCCCGAGCGGGCGGGACGAACAGCAGCAGTCGCTCGCCGGCGTTGTAGACGTACAGCTCCGTCTCGACGTGGCCCTGCGGGGAGAGCAACAGGGCGTAGACGCCCTCGCCGTCGGCGGTCGGGACGCGGTTCGAGACGGCGTTGTCGACGAAGTCGACGCGGTCCTCGCCGGTGATCGTCACGACGCCGTACCCCATCTCGATGACGCCGACGACCTGGCGCACCGCGCGGTGGACGCGAGCCGGGCGACCGTAGTTGGCGACGACGCGGTTTCCGCCCAGCTCGCGGAACGTCGCCCCGCGGTCCTCGTGAACGCCCTCGATGACAGTCATCGCTCGTGGATGCGTGCCTCGCAGAATTAAGGGTGGCGCACTCGCGTGCCCGCTACCGGCGTTGGCGTCGGCGGGCGAGCAGAGCGACGGCCAGTAGCCCGGCGACGAGCGCACCGAGGCCGGTGAAGCCCGGTCCGGTGAGACTCGTCGGCTCGGTCGTGGTCGGCGGCTCCGTCGCGGTGGCGGTCGCCGTCGGCGTCGCAGTGGGCGTCGGGGTCGCCGTCGGCGTCGCGGTCGCAGTGGACGTCGGCGTGTCGGGGTTGGGATCGACGCCCTCGACGGTCGCGTTCGCCGTCAGATCACCGCTGGTAGCCACGATCTCGACCTCGCCGGCGCTGTCGATCTGGACATCGGCCTCGCCGTTCTCGTCGGTCTGGCCGACAGTCTGGCCGGCGACGGAAAGCGTGGCGTTGTCGACGACTTCACCGTACTCGTCGGTGACGGTCACCTGGACGGACTGGCCGACGACGACCTGGGTCTGGGTCGGTTCGACGGAGATCGCGTCGGTCCGCCGGATCGAGATGTTCTGCTGGACGCGGTCTTCCCGGACGCGCAGCGAACTGGTAACGGTCTCGTAGCCGTCTCTGGTCACCTCCACGTCGTAGTTGCTGTTGACCGGGAGCTGGATCGTCGCCTCGCCGTTCGAGAGCGTGGTGATCGTGTTTCCGGCGACCGTGATCGTCGCGCCCGAGAGCGATCGGGGCTCGTCGAAGTGATCGTCGGTCACGGAGAACGTGACCAGCCGCGAGGCCTGCTCGATCCGGACTCGCTGGCGCACGTCGCCGTCGACGGTGAGGCTGGTCCGGTTCCGGAGGTAACCGCTCTTGAACACGGTCAGGGCGTAGGTACCTTCCTCGATCATCGGCGTCGTGTAGAGCCCGCTCTGGTTGACCCGCGTGTTCGTGACGTAGGTGCCCGAGCGGTAGATCTGGACGACCGCTCGATCGACCGGACCCTCGCTGTCGACGGCTTCGATGGTCGCCGTCCCACCTTGCGCGACCGGCACCGACACGCTCTCGGTGCTCGCGTCCTCGACGACGAACGGTTCGTTGCGGACGTACTGGTCGTCGTGGATCGTGATCGTCACGCTTGCCCCGCGTGGCACGTCGATCAGTACCTGTCCATTCGCGCGTGTCGTCTCGTTGGTGGACTCGTCGCCGGCGTCCCACGACGCAGTCAGGTCGATGTTTCCGAGCGGTTCGTCGTCGCCGTCGACGACGGTGACCGTCAGCGTCACCTGCTCGGACGACTGTGCCCCGACGGTCCCCACCATCCCGGTGGACACGAGGAGTGCCGCAAGCAAGAGGGCGAGACCGCGGCGAATGTCGAACATACGTGTCCCCACACAGAGGGACGGTAAATCAGTATTGGGAGCGTACCGCATGGAACGTAGCCGACAAACAAGTATCAGTATCGGCGACAGTCAGTGTCGGTATCGAACGGATTTTGAGTAGCCAGTCCGAAGGAAGCTTCACGTGCCGTTTTCCTGGAACCCAGTTCGTATCGTCTTGCTAACTGTCGGCAGGTTGCTCTCTCGACTCGGACTGATCGAAGCCGAGCGCGTCGATCGCGCGGTGGACCTGTCCTGGCCCCGAATCGTCACCGGGCTCGCCCGGATGTCGAAATCGACGGCCGACGTTGCGATGGTCGGGATCGCCCTGGGGTCACAGGCGATCGCAGGCATCGGCTACGCCGCCCCGTTCTGGGGACTGGCGTTCGCGCTGGGCGGCGGCGTCGCCGGCGGGACGATCGGGATGGTCTCCCAGCGGTTCGGTGCCGAGGCCTACGACGAGCTCGCACGCTCGGTGACAGCCAGCGCGCTGCTGACGGCGGTGATCACGATCCCCGTGGGCGCGCTGTTCGTGCTCGTCCCCGGGCGGCTGGTCGACCTGATCGGATCGGGCCAGCAGGCGACCAGCTACGGTACCGACTACCTCCGGATCGTCGGCCTCGGCGTCCCCTTTGCCGCACTGAACCTCGTCGGGAGTCGTGCCCTCGTCGGGGCCGACGACGCCTGGTCGCCGATGATCCTCCGGGGCGGGGGCGCGATCGTCAACATCGTCCTCAACGCCGTCCTCCTCTTTGGCCTCCAGATGGGCGTCGTCGGCGCGGCGATCGGCACCGTCGTCGCGAACGTCCTCGTGTTCGCGGCCTTCGTGGTCGGGCTCCCGCGTGGCGGGCTGCCCGGCGTTCCGTTCCCGATCCACATCCCACTACACCGCCCGCTGCTCGACCGTGACCTCCTCTCGGACCTCGTCGAGATGGCGACGCCGCTCGTCGCCACCAATCTCGCGCGCAACGGGTCACAGTTCCCCAAGACGGCGATCGTCGCCATGTTCGGGCCGAACGTCGTCGCGGCCTACGTCGTCGCGATGCGCGTGCGAGCGCTGATGGACACGCCCAACTGGGGCTTCTCGCTGGCCTCGTCCAGCCTCGTGGGACAGGCGCTGGGCGAGGGCGAGGAACGACTGGCCGACCTGTGGGCACGCGACGTACTGCGGCTCTCGATGACCGTCTACGTCCTGATCGCCGCCGGCGTGTTCGTCCTCGCCCGGCCGATCAGCCGCGTGTTCGTCGAGGAGCCAGCGATCCTGCCGCTGGTGACCGTCTTCGTCGCGGTCGCCGCGGTCAGCGTCGTCTTCAGCGGCGTCAACGGGGGCGCGACTGGGCCGCTCCGGGCCAGTGGCGACACCCGCTGGCCGCTGTACTCACAGCTCGTCGGGATGTACGCCGTCGCGATCCCGATCGCCTATCTGGGGACCGCCGGCGGGCTCGGGCTCGGACGGCCCGCGCTGTACGCGGCGATCGTCCTGGAGATGGCCGTCCCGGCGGCGATCACGTACTACCGGTACCAGACCGGCACCTGGAAGATCGTCAGTCGGGGCTTCCGTCCGGACGCCGCGGCCGGTGACTAGCCTGCACAACGCCTATCAGGCGGCCGCTGTCACTGTCAGACATGCCCTGGTCCAGACGCGCCCTCCTCGCAGCGACCGGTGTCGCCGGCCTCGGATCACTGGCCGGCTGTAACGCCCTCGACTCGCTCGGCGACGACCGCCAACTGTCCTACGGCCTCACTGTCGACGACGAAGGGGAGTCACTCGCGGACACCGTCTCCCTCGAACCGGACGACGACCGCGCGCCCTGGGGTGCCGAGGAACGCCGGTTGTACGACGCCGTCGTCGACGGGGAGCGCTACACCACCACCGGCTACGACCTCGTCACCGACGACGAGTACGCCGAGGCCGACGGTACCTACTACAAACTGCAGTCGGTGACGACTGGGGTCGAACCGATCGAGCGCTCGGTCCTGCGCCTGGCGTGGGTCGGCCGGCGCGACGAACTCGACGATCCGCCCGAGGCGATCGAGCGCGACTCGCTCCCGCCGCTCGACGCCCGGGCCGTCTTCCCAGCGTACGTCGCCGCCCGTGCACAGCAGTACGACGGCGGGGCACCGTGGGACATCGTCGAAGAAGGCGGCTACGTCTATCGGTTCCTCGACGACGCCGAGAGCGAGCTCGCGCCCGACCCACAGCACGACCACGTCGTCGTCAACGACACGATTCTCGAAGTGTCGGTCACACAGGAGACCCTCGAAGAGCCAGTCCACACCGCCGTCGCCATCGAGATCGCCGACTCGGAGCGGGGCTTCGAGCGCGCGCTCGACGGCGCGATGGTCGACGCCCGCATCACCGAGCCGCTCCCGGAGCCACAGCAACGGATCGTCGACCGGGCTCGCGTGGAGACCTACGAGGAGACGACGCCGCTCTCGGACCCGTACACGAGTCTGCTCCGCGCGCTCGGTCGCCACGACCTGCTCGACGCGGACTCCGGAGACGCCCAGCCGCGTGGCACCAACGGGCTGTATCTGAAGTACGACGATCGGTTCTACCGCTTCGGCGTCTACATCAACACGGTCGAGTGATCAGACGATGCTGCCGTCGTCCGACCCGCCGTCCCTGCGGTCGGGCTGGTCGCCGTCGCTCTCCTCGCCGTCGTCCTCGTCGTCACGCATCGCCGCCACCGCGCCGACACCGACGGCCAGCCCGATCAGGATGGCGCTGTACAGCACGAAGTGGACGGGGCTGTCCGGGACGAGCACCCACTCGACGACTCCCATCGCCAGCAGGTACGCACCGGTCGCGCCGATGGCGAACGAACGCGGGGCGACCGGCCAGCGACGCGCGAACCCGGCCCCCAGGAGGACACTTGCGAGCACGACAGGCACGACGACGGCGTCGCCCAGCGGGGCCAGCGCAGTCCAGTACAGCAGCTCTTCGACGGGCGGCCAGACGACCGCGCCGGCGACGAGCGCGAACAGTGCGCTCGCGAGGATCTCGCGCGGATGAAGTGACACGACGACAGCTCCGTCGCCCGGACGCTTCAAGTTCAGGGATCGTTCGACATCTTTTCACCGGCCACAGCGCTCGAAGCTGCCTGTCACCAGACGAACCCTCAAGGCCGTCCCGATCCGATCGTCGAGACGATGGTACAGAACCAGAGCGACACGTTCGAGATCGGCGGCGAGCTGACGGTCAACCGACTGGGCTACGGCGCGATGCGGCTCACCGGCGAGGACATCATCGGGCCGCCCGAGGACGAGGACAACGCCCGCGAACTGCTCCAGCACGCCGACGAGATCGGCGTCGACTTCGTCGACACGGCCGACTCCTACGGTCCCGGGGTCAGCGAGCGCCTCATCGGCGAGGCGCTGGACACGGACCGCGACGATCTCGTGGTCGCGACGAAGGGCGGGCTGCTGCGCAACACCGACGGCGACTGGCCCCGCCACGGCGACCCCGACTACCTCCGCAACGCCGTCCTCTGCAGTCTCGATCGGCTCCGGACCGACCAGATCGACCTCTACCAGTTCCACCGCCCCGATCCCGAGGTGGACTTCGAGGACTCCGTGCAGGCGTTCGCCGAGTTCGTCGACGAGGGGCTGGTGAACCACGTCGGCCTCTCGAACGTCACCGTCGAGCAACTGGAGACGGCCGAGGAGATCGTCGACGTCGCCACCGTCCAGAACGAGTACAACGTCGCCAATCGCGAGGACGAGCGCGTGCTGGCGGCCTGTGAGGAGAAGGGGATCGGCTTCATCCCGTGGTTCCCGCTGGCCGCGGGCGATCTGGGGGCGAAAGAGCAGGTCATCGAGGACGTGGCCGACGCCCACGACGCGACACCGTACCAGATCGCGCTGGCGTGGCTGCTGGAACACTCCGACGTGACGCTCCCGATTCCGGGCACCTCCAGCATCGACCACCTCGAACAGAACGTCGCCGCGTCGGCGATCGACCTCTCGGCCGACGAGTACAACCGACTGACGGAGTGATTACAGGTGATCCGGCGATTGGTGCCGGATCAGGCCGACTCGCTCGCCCACTCGACGCTGTTTTGCAGGAGTCGCCGGAACGATTCGTCTTCGAGCGCGTCGTCGGTGTGGCCCAGCGAGACGTAGGCGACGCGGCCGGCGTCGCTGGGTGCGGTCCAGACGACGGGGTAGTCTTTCAGGACGGCGTGGTCCATGCGTGCCAGCACGGTCACGTCGTCGTCGACGTCGACCTGGTAGGGTTCGTCGTACACCCGGAACTCCGAGATCCCCTCGGTGATCGGGTGCTCGGCGAGGATGTCGACGCCGTACTCGGCCTGTTCGGGGTGGTTGATGAAGTGGCCGCCGAGTCGCTCGCGAAGCGCTGGAATCGGTTCGTCGAGGCCGTCGATCAACTCGTCCGGATCCTCGGCGGCCGTCGAGGTCAGGTCGGCCGCGCAGTGGACGCCGACGTACCCGCCGCCACGCTCGATGTGGTCGCCGACTAGGTCGGGATAGTCGTCGACCGAACTGTCGGTGACGTAGTCGACCAGGACGTCGCCGGGTCCGAGATCCGCGATCGCCGAGCGGTCGGTCGTGACGGTCACGTCGAGGTCGCCGAGAGCATCCTCGAACTGGGTGCGTTTCTCCTCGATGTCGTGAAACGGGAACGTCGTCTCGCCGACGACCAGTACGCGTGATGTGGCCATGTGCTGGATCGATAGGTCTGCGGGGCCGAAATATGCTGGGGTCTGCGGGCGTGTGACACGGCGTCGTCCGCCGTGCGTGTGTCTGTTTCACAAACAAGATAAACATTCATTAAGGACCAGTGCAATTGGGTATATATGGCGACACGCCAGTCGACCACGACGACAACGTATCACACGTGCAGCTGTGGTGAGCAGTTCGATACCACGGAGGAGCTCCTCGAGCACGCACGAGATGCACACGGGCTCTCGGTATTCTGAGGTCGCTGGCGAACACTATCAGCTGTCGTTCTGTGACGCGTTCCGCCACCCCGAGGTGGCGGAGCTCTCGAAACAGTACCAGCCGGCAGTACGAATCGACGATCAAACACCGGTTTTTCCGGATGGCTGTCGGGCAGCGGCGTCGCCGCTCCCTGGAGAGCGTCGATTTCGGGTTCTGGCGACGACTCGGGCAGCGAGACCACCGTGCCGAGCGCCGAGAGCGACACCGTGATGTGGATCCGTCGCTGGGCGACGAGCAATCGGCTCCTGGAGAATCGGCGTGGCATGGAGGGGAAAATCCCCTCACCCTGTCATAGGTCCGTCCCACCTCGGGAAGCGGACACACAACAGGTCACACGACGCAAATAAATGCCTTGTGGGGAATCGCGGTCCTGCAGGGCTGGGGAACTGTTTAGTGGCGTCGCACGAATCGACGTTGTATGGAGGACGTGGACCGCGAGGCGATGCCACGGGCGATCGTCGAGGAGTTCCTGGACCGCGAACGCGGGACGCGTGCGCTGCTGGACGAACTCGAGAAACTGGCCATCGAGGGCCGGACGGACGAGCTACACGACCGGATCGAGCGACTCGCGGCCAACGACGAGGCGGTGTTCTACACGGTCGCGTTCAGCTTGGCCGACTCGGCACAGTTCTTCGGCGACGTGGAGGCCCAGCTCGACGTGACGGCGGCCGACCAGCTGCGGGACCTCGCGGAGACGTACCCGGCGCTCGCAGAGCCGTTCGCGATCGTCCGCACGGAGTTCTCGGAGGATCGCAAGAACCCGGTGACGGACGTCAGCTACAGCGTCTCCTACCACCGCGGGATCGAGTCGCCGATCGTCACCTACCGGCCGCTGTCGGGTGATCGGGAGCTGTACGAGTCGCGGGCGACCCCGTCCGAGGTCCTGCAAACTGCCGGCGACCTCGTGGCCGCGACCACCGACGCGCTGGACGTGGCACTGGACAGCGACCACTCGGTCAACACCGAGGAGCTGAGCGAACTGATCGACCGCCGTGAGGAACTGGAGTCGGAGCTGTCGCGCCTGCGCGACGACCTCGACGAACTCCGGCGCAAGCCTGTCACCGACGAGTAAGGTCGCGTATCGGTTGCGTTTATGTTCCCCCGGCCAAAAGGTCCCATCGATTTATGGGACTGGACCGACTGGCCGATCAGGTCGAAAAAGAGAGCCGCGACCTCCGCATTCTCGAAGCCGTCATCGAACACGGTCCGATCGGGATCGTCCGACTGTCCGAGGAGACGGACGTACCCGAGCACAAGGTCCGCTACTCGCTGCGAATGCTGGAGAACGACGAACTCGTCCAGCCGACGCCACAGGGCGCGATCCCGGCCGACGACATCGAGACGCGCGTCGCCAACCTCAACGAGGGGTTGAACGGGCTGCTGGAGCGGGCGAATGAACTGAAGGCGATTCTCCCCGACGACGAGTAATGGGTCGTCTCGCTACGCGCGATCGAGCGCCGCCAGCAACTGGTCGATCTCGTCGGCCGTGTTGACGGCGTGGACCGAAGCGCGGACGGCGTCCGGGTGGGGGAGCGACCGGACCACGATCCCCGCCTCGGCCAGCCGATCGACCGTCGCTTCCGGGTCGTCGGCTGCGAACGTGACCAGTCCCGACTCGTAGTCGCGAGGACTCAGGCAGCGCTCGCCGAGCCCCGCTTTCAGCCGGTCGGTGAGTCGCTCGACGCGGGACTGGATCGCGTCGTAGCCGATTCGCTCGACGGTGTCGATCGCCGTCGCCAGCGCGACGTAGGGCGCGGGCGTGGTCGTCCCGACCTCGAAGCGTGGCGCGCCCCGTCTGTACTCGTAGCCCTCGGCGCTCGGGTCCGTGACGCTCCGGTAGCCGATGCGGCGCTGATCGAGGCGGTCGTGGGCGTCGTCGGCGACGTACAGCAACCCGGCGCCCCAGGTACCCAGGAGCCACTTGTGACCGGCCGCAGCGACGAAGTCAGCGCCCCACTCGTGGACGTCGACCGGGTGCTGGCCGAACGACTGGACGGCGTCGACCAGCACCTGCGCGCCGGCATCGTGTGCGATGTCGACCACCTCGCCAACCGGCAGGCGCGTCCCGTGGGTCCAGGTCAACGAGCTGAGTGTCACCAGCCGGGCACCCTCGACGGCGGCTCGCAGGTCGTCCAGATCGAGTCGTCCGTCGGTCGTCTCGACGACCCGCACCTCGATGTCGCGACGGTCGGCCAGCCGCCGCCAGGGCAGCGTGCCCGCCGGGTGTTCGAGATCCGTCCGGACGACCACGTCGCCGGGCTGGAAGTCGATCGCGTCCGCGACGAGGTTGACGCCGTCGGCGGTGCTACGGGTGAGCGCGATCTCGTGGGAGTGGGCCCCGACGTGTGCAGCGACCGTCTCGCGGGCCGCTTCGAGCGCGTCCCAGGCCATCCCGTAGGGTCCCTCGCCGCCCGGCGCGTCGAAGGCGTGGCGTTCGAGGAACGACGTCGCGGCCGCGACGACGTGGCGCGGACTCGGCCCGCTCGCGCCCGTGTTGAAGTAGGTACACGTCTCCAGTGCGGGCACGTCCGCCCGTAGCTCGTCGATATCCATGTCCGAACCAACGGACGGGGCGGACTTGATACGGACGGTTGTCGACGGTTCCCCAGTCGACCGCACGACTGCGTGCGGTGGATCTGTAAAGGACCGACAACTGTCCGTATGAAACCGGGCCGCCGTTCCACCGTCCCCGGAGTCCCTTATTCGAACGTGATCCCGGTCACCTCGAACCGACAGCCACCGCCGGCGCTCTCGACGACCGACAGCTCCCAGTCCAGCGAGCTGGCGATGATCTGTGCGATCGTCAGCCCGCTCCCGATGGCGTCGTCGACGGTGGTGTAGCCGTACTCGAAGACGTGGCGGCGCTCCCCGGGCGGGATGCCGGGGCCGTCGTCGGCGACGAAGAAGCCGTCCTCGAACTGCTCGACCGTGACCTGCACGTCGGGACCGCCGTGGACGACGGCGTTCTCGAACAGTTCGTCCAACAGCTGTTCGACCTTGTTCGGGTCGGCCCGGATGATCCCGTTGTAGGTGACAGTCATCGACGCGTCGTCGGTGTCGAGACGCTCCCACGCCGCCCGGGCGAGCTGTTCGATGTCGACCAGTTCCGTCCCGAGTTGCTGTTGGCCCTCCTGGAGGAGCGTGTCGACGACCGCGACGTGATCCTGGACCTCGCGAACCGTCGAGGACAGTTCCGGAACCGGTCCTTCGTCAGCCGGCAGTTCGTCGACGATCCGTCTGACCTCCTCGATCGAGCCGGTAACCGGTTCGTCGAGGACCGCCTGCATCAACCCGAGGACGTTGCGCTGGTAGTCGACGGTGTCCTCGTATCGCTTCGCGTCGGTGATGTTGGCCGTGATCCCGACGATCCCGTGGATCTCGCCGTCCGGCCCGTACCACGGCGCTTTCGACGTGGAGAGCCGCATGAGTTCCTGCTCCGGCGTGTAGGTGTACTCGGTCTTGTTGATCACCGGCTCGCCGGTCTCGACGATCTCCTGCTCGTCCTCGATCGTCTCCTCTGCCAGTTCGGAAGGGTACAGATCGAAGTCTGTCTTACCGACGATGTCGTCGGTCGTGTGGTGGACCTTCCCCTCGGGGTTGACGATCTTGCCGTTGGGGTTCATCCGGGGCAGGTAGTCGCTGACCGCGACGTGTCGCCCACCCCGGTCCTTGAAATACACCGCGAGCGGGATTTGTTCGAGAATCGAGTCCAGCATCTGTGCGCGCTGGCGGAGGTCTTCGTCGTCACCGCTGCCGACCGGCTCCTCGAAGACGACGGTGAGGGTGAGCGACGAGTCGGGCAGCGACACCTGCCGGAGTGTCACGTCGTCGCCAGTCCGTGGGAGGCTGGCACGCGTCGCCCCGTCTTCGGCCGAGGCGTCCTCGATGTCGAACAGTTCCGCGACCGGACGACCCACGAGTTCGTCGTCGCTGGCCAGTGCGGTTCGCGCCGCCTCGTTGGCGTAGTGGACCCGGTCGTCGCCCAGCAGTGCCGGAACCGGGAGGACATCGAGCGGAGAGGGCCCGACCGGATCGACCACCTCGTCGACGATTCGCCGGAGCCGGGCACCGAACAGCTCTGGCGACTCGGCCGGCACTGTGCGCGGCATATAATCGACGGCACCGGCATCGAGTGCCCGATCGGCAAGTTCACCCGTCTGGCCCGGGCCGACGATCACGACCGGTGCACTGGTGTGCTCACGCAGGCGGCGACAGCACTCGAACCCGCTTTCCTCGGGCAGTTCGGTATCACAGACGAGACAGTCGAACTCCCCGTCGAGCAGGTCACGGCCGTCGCTGGCCGTCGGGGCGACGGTGATATCGAGACCACCCTCCCGTTCGAGTCCCGGCACCGGTGAGACCCCCTCGTCGAGTCCGTCGACGTAGAGCACCCGGAGCGGCACGGCAACGTCGACCATACGCACGTTCAGTCGGCCCGCAGTAAAGAGTGGTTCGCACTCGACAACGTGCTGGCAGAGAATTACAGAGCCGGGCACCCACTCAGAAATACCCCGCCAGAGACAGTATATAAAGTCATAATTTGGACTGGAACAACATTCACAACCAAATTACTGTCTAAATCAATATTTTATATTTGAGTGTGCCCAATTTGGGTTTTAAATCCCCAAGACACTTACAGAAGACATACATAATATCCAAATTCCACTATGCAATTTCAAATAGATGTTTCTGCCCGCATATCAACCACCTTGGTCATAGAAACTGCTATTCGACGGTGAGTTTGTCGCGAAAATCCACCGTGAGTGTGGGGAACTCACGTGATAGCAGTGGGGCTATTGTTGTGGATGGGGCTACAGGTTACGACTGCGGTCTGAGACCGCGTGTTACAGTGGGGCTGTAGTGTAACCTAGCGTGGCCATCTATCTGGGGAATAGTGGGCCACACTTGAGAATTATGGCATCCAGTTAATAAACATTTTGATCGTCATCGCAACAGGTAGCCGATCACCCGTCGGAGAGTACTCCAGCCAGTGCCAGCCGGGCCGCGGACGGTTCCACGGCGAGGTGGTAGCGGTAGTAGTGTCCGGGTGTCCCCGAGCGGTGGGAGGTGACCGTGACCAGTCCAGCCTCGCGGAGCGCTCGGAGGTGGTCGTGGAAGCCGCGCTTGCTGATCGGGTCGATGTTCTCGGCCTCGCACTGTTCGCGGTACGTCGCGTAGAGGTCGTCGATTCGGGGGGCATCGCCGGCGGCCGTCACACGCTCTGAAAGGGCACGGAGACAGGCCGCCCGGTGGATCGAAGCGTCGGCGAGGTGGTCGCTGATCCGCTGGCTCACGAGTCGATCGCGAGCCCGGGTGACGTGCTCGGCGGTGACGTATCCCGCCCCGTCCTCGTCGGCGACGACCGCCACGAACGCCAGCAGTCGAACCCCCGCGCCAAGATCGCCGTCGAGATCCGACTGGACGATCTGGGTGCACTGATCGAGCGCCTCGGGTGAGACCGCGCCTGCCTCGAACGCTGCGTCGACGCGCGAGTCGAGGATCTTCCGAACCACCTCATCGTCGTACCGATCGACGGCGAGTTCGCGCGCACAGAGCCGCCGACGGATCGGATACGACAGTTCGTTGCGGAACGTGTGGTCGTTCGCCACGAGGATGGTCGCCAGCGTCGTCTCGCGCGTCGCGTCGGCGATCGTCGGCAAGAGCGGGTCGGTCGCCACCGTCTCCACGTCGTCGAGGACGACGACCGCCGCTGTCGTCTCGGCGAGGCGATCGGCCAGCGTCTCCATGACTGCCTGTTCTGCGTGCCCGGTCGGAGCGAGCGACGGTGCCGACGGGTCGAGGGCGTTCGCGAGTGCGACGGCGACGCCGTAGGCCGTGTCGTGCTCGGCACACTGGACGACGACCGAGCGCTGGTCCGCCGTGAGTGCGTCGTCGAGGACACGGCGAGTGAGCAGCGATTTTCCCGTGCCGCGCGGCCCAGCGACGAACAGACCGGGGCGGTCCCCACCGAGCATCCCGGCTACTGCGTCGCGGTAGGCCGCCGCGATCGACTCCCTGTCGACGACCGGCCCGTCCTCGAACGCCGGCTCCAGTGCTGCCGGCACGGCGAGCACCGCGTTGTCCTTTCGGGGATTGCTCATGACGCTGGTGTGCCGTGTTTTAGCATAAATCTTGGGCCACAGAGCTGAGGCGACAAAACTCATGGAACCAATTCGACTCGATTGCGATGGCTCGCTATCGCCGAAAGACCGGGATCTCTTTGCAAGCAACCACGATTTCAGTCAGTCGATATTTCTGGCTCTTGGAAGTCCCAGTACGACAATCTCTGCCAGCGTAACCACGACCTCAGTCCTGACTATCGGCTGGTCGTGGTGTTCACTCACGTAAGGAAGGGATCGTAGCTGAAAGTGGACCATGACAGCGACGGATCCCAGTGCTCCGCATTGGAGCGTGGCTGACGTACTACTCAGCCGGGTAGAGTGTCACAGCATGCCCCTGTTATTCTGGGCAAGCAGATATTGTAATCCGGAGACATATAATATAGTCGGTTTTCGGCGAGCACATCGCCACAGGACGAAGAGATCCAGATGAACACTACCTATTCGGCTCTCAGGATGCGCCAATCCAGATGAAGCTATGGTTTTCGAGACCGATCGCAAACATACCGGCAAATACAGTGTGTGAAGCGGAGTCAGCCATCCATATGAAATTGTGGTCTAGGTATAACGGAAGTACTTCTGTTAATCTCGGCAATTATCGACAGACCACAGTCTGTGACCGTCTCTCGCACCACAGAGTAGACCACGGCTGCCGACGATCCCAGAGATCGACCACGATGGATGCGCGAACCACTGATCTGAAAGAGATGGACGCCAGCAACTCCGCCGAAACCAATATACCCCCATATTCGATTTTTTGAATTCATAAGTAGACTTTTGACACCATATACTATTTTCTACCCGATATGAGAGAGTTTTCACTTTCAAATGGCGATATATGTAACCAAATTACTGTTTTCCTTATCCAGCCACGGCCATATAGGCCGATAGTCTCCCATAAGTGACCGAAAATCGAGATACGGGATGAATAGTGTCCGGAACGTCTTTAGGAGCGTAAACAGTATCCAGACAACGGATAGTCCCGGATCCACACGGGTCCAGACTCGATCAGTGAAACTGTCATGAGCAAGGCCCACCCACTCGTTACACTGGAGACGATCGTGCTCGTCGGGATCGGCGGCTTCGCCGGGTCGAACCTCCGGTATTTCGTCGGTCTGTTCGTCCCCGGACTGGAGGGGACGCTGCTTGTCAACGTCCTCGGAAGTTTTGCGCTCGGATTCCTGCTCTACGAGGCCATCCACGTTGGAATCGTCTCCAGCGAGACGAAGATGGCCGCGACGACCGGATTCCTCTCCTCGTTTACGACCTACAGCACCTTCGCGGTCGAGACGGTCCAGCAGACGCCTGCGCTCGCGGTCGCCAACGTCGTCGGGAGTTACGCGCTGGGTTTCGCGGGCGTGCTCGTCGGCCGAGCACTCGTCCACCGACTCGACAGCAGGTCGAACGGCAGGAGGACCTGATGGTCGCTCTCGATCCCGCTCACCTCGTCGGGATCGGCGGCGCACTCGGCGCGCTGGCGCGCTACTACGTCGGGCAGGCCGTCGACCGCAAGTCGTTCCCGCTGGGGACGCTGACGGTCAACGTCGTCGGGAGCTTCGTGCTGGGTCTGGTCACGTTCCTCGCACCGCGCGAGAGCGTCGCCCTGCTGGTCGGCACTGGAGCCTGTGGCTCATTCACGACGTTCTCGTCGTTCTCGTTCGACACCGTACGGCTGTGGGAGCAGGGGCGGCCCGCCGTCGCCCTCGGCAACGCTGTCGTGAATCTCGCGGGCGCGCTCGCGGCGATCGGACTGGCGTGGGTCGTCGCGTCGGTGTGAACGGGTCGTGGCGGCGTGGCAACATCTTTTTCCAGTCGCCATCGGTCGAACCGAGTGATGCATCGTCCCCGTCTCGCCGTCCTCCTCGTGGTCACCGCCCTCGCGAGTCTGCCTGTGGCCGTCGGCATCGTCGCCCCGAGTCCCTCCCCCACCCAGACGGCCACGCCAGCGAACGCGACGTTCGACGTGTCGATCGAATACGGTGGCAACATCGCCCCGCCTCAGTCCCCAGCGGAGGCACCGGAATCGTACGCCGTGAACGTCACCGGAACAGACGCCGACACCCTCACGGTCACGTCTGCCGACCTGAACCGGACCCTGCTGGCAGCGATGTTCGGCGGGGAGACAACACCCGACGGGGTCCGCGTTCCGGTACCCGAGAACGGCACGCTCACGATGACGTTGACCGCGTACTTCGACTGTCATCCCGGAATATACGACCTGCAGTTTCGAACTGGGGACGGACAGATCGACACCGCCCAACTGTCGTTGACCGAACCAGCGGACCTGCCCGTTGAGTTCCGCGGCGGGCCCTCCTTTATCGCCGCGCCCGGTGAGGTAGTCACGATCCCACTCCGCCTGGACGCCTGTGCCGACGATCCGGTGTCGATCACAGTCGCGGACGAAGACGGTGACCGGCGGTGGAACGCGACCGTCGTCAGGTCCGGGCCCGGTGAGCCGGCGACCCTCTGGTTCGCGACGAACGAGACGACGCGCCGATTCGTGGCTGTCGACGGAAACGCAACGCTACGCTCGCAGTCGACAGCAGACGCACCCGGAGACCCGCTCCCGACTGGCCAGTACGATACCTCGCTCTCTCAGGGGGGCAGCACCCTCGTCTTCGGAACGATCGCGATCAGATCAGCCAGCGATCGAGAGACGACAACCACTGCGTCGACACCGACGGAAGCCCGATCCCCAACACCCACCGAGACGAGCACCCGAACCCCCTCTCCGACGCCCACTGGCTCGACGACGACAGGTATCTCCACCGTGACGACCGGGGAATCGACCGAGCGGACGACACACTTCGATCGAGAGACAACCACCGAAGTACCGTCGACAGCGACGGAACCGGTCGATGCAACCACTTCGGCGACGCCCGCACGGAAAGCGTCGGCACGGGAGACGACGACCGCCGCGACTGGTGACGCACGATGGCTCGTCGCTCTGGTACTCGTCTCCACACTCGTCGTCGTGAGACAGCACACGCGGTGAGGAGCCACGTCGTCGTCGCGCTCGTCCGAGAGTTCATATACCGGGACGGGGCCACGGGGATCCATGTTCGAAGCCCTGTGGCGCGACGACCGTGCGATCGAAGGCCTGCCGATCAGACTCGTCATCGCCCTCGTCGTGGGCGTCGCGAGCCTGAGCGTGATGATGAACACCATCTCTGGTGTGGGGTCGATCGGGGTCAGCGAACTCGATGTCGACTCCTCGGCCGAGGTAGTCGGAGCGGAAGAGACCGAGCTGACCCTGACCGTCGTCGATCCGGATGGGAATCCTGTCTCTGGGGCGACGGTCGTCGTCAGCGGTGGGACGGCGACGCTCGACAGCACGGCGACGGCCACGACCGACTCGGGTGGTAACGCGACGGTAACGATCGACCCCAGCCTCGGACCGAACCAACAGGAAGGGACGGTGACCGTCGACGTGAAACCGCCGGCCAGCGGCGGGTACAGCGACCGGCGGCGCAACACCGAAATCCTCGTCATCGACGAGGAGGGGTAAGCCGGCACTGAGATAAGGTCAGCGTACGCCGCTGGCTGGCTGTCGCCGGCGCTCAAGCGTCTGCCATCAGTCCGGTGAAACGTCCAGCGAGGGATCCGTGTGCCCACGGCCGCTAAGACGGGACTATTACCGGATCGCCGTCATAAACGGGTTTATAATTATCCGAACGTGGGCCAAGGACCACCCCATGAACCTCGCTGCTATCGGGTTCGGCAACGCGGGCGGCAAGATCGTCGACCGGTTCGTCGAGTTCGAGGAGGCCTCGGGCCGGACGCTGACGACGGACGTGCTCGCGATCAACTCCGCCGAGATCGATCTGGCGAAGCTCGACGTGATCCCGCCCAAGCGGCGGCTCATCATCGGTCAGACCCACGCGCAGGTCAAGGGCCGGGGCGTCGGTGCCGATCCGGAGCTGGGCGCAGAGATCACCCGCCTCGATCTGACCGAGATCGAGCGCCAGCTCGACGACGTGCCGGTGCACGACACCGACGGCTTCTTGATCGTCGCAGGACTGGGCGGTGGAACCGGCAGCGGCGGCGCGCCGGTGCTTGCCGAGCGACTCAACGAAGTCTACGACGAGCCGGTCTACGGGCTCGGAATCCTTCCCAGCGGCGACGAGGGTGGGCGGCCGTCGCTCAACGCCGCCCGTTCGCTCCAGACGTTCGCCGACGCGACGGAGAACCTCATGGTGTTCGACAACGACGCCTGGCGACAGACCCAAGGCTCGGTGTCAGCGGGCTACGAACGGACCAACTGGGAGATCGCACGACGGTTCGTCACGCTGCTGGCGGCCGGTGAGATCGACGGCTCGACGGTCTCGGAGTCGGCGATGGACGGCAGCGATATCCGCCGAACGCTCGACCCCGGTGGGCTCAGCACGATCGCCTACTGTCAGGCAGACCTCGAACGACAGACCCGCGAACAGCAGGGGCTGCTCGGCCGCCTGCGCACGAACGGTCACACCCACCCCGACGAGGGAGACCTGGCGATGAAGATCCACGGCCTCGTCCGCAACGCCGTCCAGTCCCGGCTGACCTGTCCGGCCGACGTGTCCTCGGCCGAGCGGGCGCTGGTCGTCGTCTCCGGCCCGCCCCGTGAAGTCTCACAGAAGGGGCTCCAGCGGGCCAGACAGTGGCTCGAACGGGAGACCGGCAGCGTCGAGGTGCTGGCCGGCGACGATCCCCGCGAGAGCGCCGACGCGCTCTCGGTCGCCGTGTTGCTCTCCAACGTCACCGACGTGCCACGGGTCGACGAACTCCAAGAGCAGGCCGTCGCGGCACAGGAGAGTACCGAGGAGCAGGCGGCGTCGCGCGACGAAGCGATCGACGACTTGCTCACCGACGACGAGAACAAACTCGACCCGCTCTAGGATTTCGGAGAGCAGTCGAGAGATTCCGCAGAGCTTCACCACCGAAAGCACTGCTCCGGACCTTCATCTGCCGGCTCGTTGACGATCCCACCGACCACGTCCTGGCGTCCTCGTGAACGAAGTGAACGAGGGCTCAGGAGTCGAGCGAAGCGAGTCTCCTGGTGGAATGAAAGGGCGAGGGTCGCTCGGGGGTTCTGTGCGGGCCCTATCCGAGCGTTAGCGAGGATATCCCGCACAGAACCCCCGAGCGGACCGAGGGCTTTCGAGTTCTCGTGATTCCGTTCGACCGCGATCCCGACAGAACACTCTCAAAATTGTCCTAGTAGGAGTCCCAGTCGATCCACTCTTGCTCCCAGCCGGTCCGCGACTGGGCAGCCTGCCGGGCGCGTTCGCGGTCCTCGCGGCGAGTGCGGTTGCGCTCGACGGTGTCGGCCTGTTCGCCCTCGACGAGCATCGGCTGGAAGGCGACGCCGCCCAGTCGCTGCTGACTCCCGTCGGCCCCCACGACGGTCAGAGTCTGCTCGCCAGCTCCGATCGGCATCACCAGTTTCCCGTCGTCAGCCAGTTGCTGGACGAGCGCGCGCGGCGGCTCGATCGCCGCGGCCTCCAGCAGGATCCGATCGTAGGGGGCGTACTCCGGGAGGCCGTCGATCCCGTCGCGGCGATCGACCAGCACGCCCTCGTAGCCCGCTTTCGCGAGGTTCGAGCGGGCGTCGTAGACGAGTCGCCGCGTGATGTCGATCGCGTGGACGTTGCGCGCGCCGACGATCTCGGCGACGACGGCGGCCGTGTAGCCGACGCCGACACCGACGATCAACACGTCGTCGCCTTCCTCCGGTGCGAGCGCTTCGAGCAGTCGTGCCGCGGTGCTGGGCGCGAGCACGCGCGTCCCGAAGCGCTCGAACGCCCGGTCCGAGTAGGCCGCTCGCTCGTCTTCGACGAACACCTCGCGGGGCACCGTGCGCATCGCCTGCGCGAGACGGCCTGTCCGCAGACAGCCCTTGCTCTCGTGTGCCAGGCTGTCGACCATGTCCTCCCGTAGCACCGCCGGCTCCATACCCGAGGTTCCGGCCGGAGCTATATGAATGACGCGCCCCGCCCCGGAATCGAGACACTCGTCCACTACTGGACGTCCTGGGCCCGTTCATCCGGTAGGAACTCGTAATTCGGTGTAGCAAGATTGACGCACCCCTCGGGCGAACCAGGGGACGATGCAGGGAACGCCCGATCCGGTACTGGGGAGCGAACCACTGACGCTCGCGGTCGCCGTCGTCATCGGTACCTTCGTGGGTAGTATTCCGTTCGTCGTCGAGCGTCGACTGTCGCCGCGTCGCTACGCTGCCGTGGGTGGGGCACTCTACGCCGCCGTCGTGACCACGCTCTGGGCGCTCCCGCGGATCGGCGTCGAGGGGCTGGGCTGTTCGCTGCCCGGAGATCTGGCGACCTGTGGGCCGCTGGCGCTCGTCGGCGTGGCGGTGCTCGTCGGGCAGGCCGCAGTGGCGCTGTACGCCTACGCGGAGTACGGTTCTGTCGTCCCGCTGGCGGCGACGGTGGTCGTGACTGTCCTGCTCTCGTGGACGTTCCTGCGGATCCGCGGCGAGAGCGATCCGATGGCGCTGTACGCGCTGTTCTTCGGGCCGGCGTTCGTGGGATTCACGGTGTTACTTGGCATCGCAGAAGCACTCGTTCGGCGGGCCGTCGCCAACAGTTCCTGATACGGACAGTTATCGGTCCTTCTCAGATCGATCGCACGCAGTCGTGCGGTCGACTTGGGAACCGTCGACAACCGTCCGTATGACGTATCGCGGACTACTGCATGGCGACGAATCGGACGCCACCGTGTCGCTCGCGGTCGAGCCTCCCATCAGCTCGCCTGCGCGCTCTGACGAGCGTCTGTCGGCGGTCACCCAGTGGGCCCAGCAGGAGGCCGCCGGGGCGGACCTGCTCGACGACCGCTCGCGGGAACGACTCGGCTGCACAGGTGAGGTAGGCACGGTCGTAGGGGGCATGGTCGGCCCAGCCCGCTCGGCCGTCGCCGTGACGGACGCTGACGTTCTCGTAGCCCAGGTCGGCCAGTCGCTGGCGAGCCTGCGCCGCGAGCTCGGCGTGGTACTCGACGCTGTACACCGCGTCGACCAGTTCGGCTGTCACGGCGGCGTGGTAGCCACAGCCGGTGCCGATTTCGAGGACGCGGTCGTCGGGCGCGAGGTCGAGCAGGTCAGCCATGATCGCCACCATGTGTGGCGCGCTGATCGTCTGGCCCTGACCGATCGGGAGCGGGCGGTCGTCGTAGGCTCCGTCGCGTCGCTCCTCGGGAACGAACGTGTGGCGCGGCACCGACCGGAGAGCGTCGAGGACCCGCTCGTCGTCGATCCGATCGCGTTCGGCGAGGTCCTCGATCAGTCGCGCCCGGCGGGCCGCCCAGTCCATGCTACCACGCCGACCAGGCGGTGGTCGACTCGTCGCGGACGTACAGCCGTTTGATGTCCTTGGCGATGGCGCTGTCGCGGTCCTGATCGTACTGTTCGCGGTCGTAGCCGTGGGCGTCGTCCCGAACGTGGAACCCCTCGACGGTGAACTCGTTGTCGCCGAAGTCGTCGGTCGCACCGACGACGAACTCGTAGTCGCCGGGGACGTTGAGCTTGAAGCTCTCGGTGCTGTCGTGGCGGCCGTCCTTGGGGTGCATCGTCACGTTGACCGCGACGTTGCCGACCGCGCGGGTCCAGATGGTCTCGACTGCCTCGGCGGTGGCCTCGTCGACGCGGCCGCCTTCTTCCTTCTCGACGGCGGTGATCCGCACGGTCATCAGGGCCTCCTCGGTGTCGAGCAGGAACTCCTCGCCCTTGGCGAGGTCCTCGTCGGCGGGCACGTCGACGGTCGTGCTGAAGGAGTCTCCGTCCTGCGAGACGACGACGCGGCGCTGGACCTCGTCGTCCTCGGGCAGTTGCTCCTTGTGGGTGTGGTCACACTCGGTACAGCGGACCGTCACGTGGCTGCCCGGGGACAGCACCTCGTGGACGGTCTCGAACTCCGGCGAACACGCCGGACAGGGGAGGGCGATGCGATCGCCCGGTGTCGCGTCTGTCATGGCCACGAGTACTCGGGCCGAACGTAAATGCGCGTCGTCACGCCAGTGATACGGACAGTTGTCGGTCTGTCCCAGATCGACCACACGACTGCGTGCGGTCGACTGATACGGAGTATTGTAGCCGTTTTCCCGGTCGACCGCACGTCGATGTGCGGTCGATCCGGTGAAGATCTACAATACTCCGTATGCGGAAACGTCGACAACTGTCCGTATGAGCGCGCGAGGAGCGCCGCATGGTCGACGGCGTCCTCGCGCTCGTCTCGTAGCACTGCCCGAGAGCCGGCGCTGCGCTGCTGTCGGTCAACACGGTCGGCAACGCGCTGTGCTGAGACGAACTGATGTCACACGGCCGATCCAACCGCGGACCACCCGTCGATCGCACGGTCAAATTCCGATTGGAGCGTACACAACCGCCATGGAGAGACAGCCCCCAGTATATGATATGACGCCGATCGAACGACGCCGCTTCCTCCAGACGAGCGCCGTCAGTCTCGGGACGCTCCTCGCTGGCTGTGTCGACGGACCAGACCCTGCCGGCGACACAGAGCCAACCGACACCGACGAACCAGCACCTCGGTCGACAGACACGTCCACCGGGACCCCGAGTGACGGGCCCAACGCCACGCCGCCGTCCGCGACAGAGCTGACCGACGTCGCGACTGCACAGATCGGCCCGAGGGCGGCGACCCCTCGCTGGTACCGGTCCGACGAGTCCGTCGGCCACGTCACCCTCGCGACGACCGCCGAACGAGCCCACGCGATGGTAGATACGGAGTCTCTCCCGACCGAACGCCGGGACACCGTCACCGAACTCGTCCGGGAGACCGATTTCGACAGCGCCCTGCTCGCGCTCGTCGAGACAGTCGGGCCGAACACGTGCTACGAAACCGTCGAACTCTCCGATCTCGCGCTGGACGGCGATCGTCTCGTCGGTAACGCCGCAGCCGTCGACACGAGCGGCGACGACACCGCCTGTGGGCAGGCCCTGACGTACCCGATAGTGCTCGTCCGCGCCACCTTCGACGGCGCACCCCCGGAAGCGACGACGCTTTCGATCACCGACGGCTGGGGAGCGACTGCGGACGTCTCTGCGAGCGTCGACGACCGGATCGGTCCCGACCCGACCGATCTACCGGGCCACGTTCGCCCCGACGACGACCCGGTTGTCCGGGCACCACTTTCCTGTGACCAGGCCGACTTCGACCGTCACGAGAGCTGGGCGTCGGAGCCGCCCTGGGGACGCGTCACCGACGGCGGCGAAGCGACGTTCGCGCTCCGGATCGACACGCTCGAAGCCGCGTACGGCGAGACGATCACCGTCCGGTTGACGAACGTCAGCGACGCCCAGCAGTACACGGGCAACCGCCACAAACACGGGATCGAGACCCTGACCGAGGATGGCTGGCAGTCAGTGTGGGGGACAACCGACAGGGACCACCCGCTGGCGTACACCGACGAAGCGATCGCTCACCGCCCCGGCGACGGATTCGAGTGGACGCTGGAACTCACCGAAGAGGGAGTCCTCGCCGGCCACACGCACGCCGACAGCCTCGTCGTCTGTCCCGACCTCGAACCCGGTCGCTATCGCTTCGTCTTCTGGGAGCCCGATGTCGCCGTCGCCTTCGACCTCGTGGCATGATACGGACAGTTGTCGGTCTGTCCCAGATCGACCGCACGCAATCGTGCGGTCGGCTGATACGGAGTATTGTAGCCGTTTTCCCGGTCGACCGCACGTCGGTGTGCGGTCGATCCGGTGAAGATCTACAATACTCCGTATGCGGAACCGTCGACAACTGTCCGTATGAGCGTCGTTCGCGATTCGCTCACTCTGCGTGTGGAAGATGAACTTCCACACCGCCCTCACGTGTCGCTCACTTCGTTCGCTCCCGTTCGTCTTGTGGGAGATCTACGACCTCCCCATCCGCCAACACGGTCGGCTCCGTCAGGATGCCGTCGAGGTGGATCGGGGCCGTCGTGTCGCCGCCGATGGCGTGGTCGTCGCCGATGGCGATGTGGACGGTCCCGCCGGCCTTCTCGTCGAGCAGAACCGACCCCACCAGATCCGTGACCGCGACGTTCGTTCCGATGCCCAGTTCCGCGAGGTTGTAGGCCGCGTCGCCGACTTCCGCGGCAGCTTCTTCGACCTGCTGGCGGACGGCGTCGTCGCCGATCTCGGTGACGGAGCCGTCCTCGACGGTGAATTCGAGTCGCTGGTCCTCCAGCTGGCCGTGGGGCATCATCGTCCCGTCGACGACGAAGGTGCCGTCGGCGCTCGTGGGACTCAGGAACACTTCGCCCGCGGGGAGGTTCGACATCTCACCGGCTTCGTGGACGATCCCGGTGTCGAGTCGCCACTCCTTGCCGGTCACATCGAACGTAATGTCGGTGCCCTGCGGCGAGGTGACACGGATCTCGTCGGCGCCCTCGACCTGTTCGAGGACGTCGCGGCAGTGCCGGGCGATCGACTCGTAGTCCGCGTCCAGCCCCATCAGAAAGACGCCCTCGGTGATCCCCGGGAGCGTAGCGACGCGGGCCCCCGAATCGTTGGCCGCGCTGCGGGCCTCGGTGTGGCTCAGGCTCTTCGTGGTCGGGGCCAGCACCACGTCCGCGCCGGCCATCGCCGCCGCGACCGGGGCGGGGGGCTCCGCCCCGTGCTGGTCACCCGGCGGATAGCGCAGGAGGACGGTGTCGTCAGTGATCTCGCTGGCGACGCGGTACAGTGCCTCGCCGATGGCCTTGCGCTTGTCGTCGGTGACGATCGCACACGACTCGTCGGACTGGAGGTTCATGCACTGCTCGACGGCGGTCGCGGCGGGCTTGCGGAGCGACGAGTTCATGCCAGGTACTCACCGCCCGACGCACGTAAAGTTATAGCAGGAGCAAGCGCCGCCACCGTTATCGCAGGGCCGTGAGTGAACGCGAGTATGTCGATCCGTCCCGCGACGCCAGACGACGCCGGCGCGATCGCCGACGCGTTCGCGGCGTCGGCCCGCGAAGCCTACGCGGATCTGCTCGCGCCCGCAGATCTCCGCGAGGCCTTCCTAACCACAGATGTGAGCACCCTCGAAGCGGTCCTCGCCGAGGCCAGCGACGACGAGCAGATCGTCTATCTCGTCGCGACGACCGACGACGAAGTCGTCGGCTTCGTCCAGTTGCTGTGGGGCGAGCGTCGACCGGACGACGTCGAGTCCGGGGTCGCGTTCCTCCGGTCGCTGTACGTCGTGCCAGAGCGGTGGCACGAGGGCGTCGGGAGCGATCTGCTCGCCCGGGCCGTCGGTCGACTGCCGTCGTCGGTCGATGCGGTACGCCTCGGCGTGTTCGCCAACAACGACCTCGGTCGGACCTTCTACGAATCGCGCGGATTCGAGCAAACTGGCCGTGGCACCTTCGATATCGGTGACACCGACTACGAGACGACAGTGTACGAGCGACCGGTGACGTGACTGTCACGCGCCGATTCGCAACAGGGAACTCCGAACCGAGTTAGTTTTTATTACTCACAAGCATAAAGGATTTAACCGACTCGTGAGAACGGACGTGTATGCTCCGCGTGGGCATCAACGGCTTCGGCACCATCGGGAAGCGGGTCGCCGACGCCGTTCGTGCACAGCCAGACATGACGGTCGCGGGCGTCGCCAAACGAACACCGGACTACGAAGCGGAAATCGCCCACGACCGGGGCTATCCGCTTTTCGCTGCCGAGGACGAGCGCCCGTTCGCTGCGGCGGGGCTCGACGTGTGCGGCAGGGTTCGACAGCTCGTCGCCGCGAGCGACGTGGTCGTCGACGCCACGCCCGCCGGCGTCGGCGCGCAGAATCGTGAACTCTACGAGGATCTGGACACGCCAGCCGTCTACCAGGGCGGTGAGGACGCCGACGTGGCACCGGTGAGCTTCAACGCTCGCGCCAACTACGACGCCGCGGTCGGAGCCGACGCGGTGCGAGTCGTCTCCTGTAACACGACCGGGCTCTCACGCGTGCTCGCGCCACTGGACGAGCGCTACGGAATCGAGAAGGTCCGCGCCACGCTGGTCCGCCGGGGCGGCGACCCCTCCCAGACGGGACGGGGGCCGATCAACGACACACTCCCCGATCCGGTGTCGATCCCCTCCCACCACGCACCGGACGTACAGACTGTCTTCCCCGATCTGGCCATCGATACGATGGGGATGAAGGTGCCGTCGACGCTGATGCACACCCACGCGGTCAACGTGACGCTGGAATCGATGCCCAGCACGGACAGCGTGCGAGACCTGCTGGCCGACGAGGACCGTCTTCTGCTGGTCCCCGAACGACTGGGCATCGACGGCGCGGGCAAACTCAAGGAGTACACCCGCGACGCCGGCCGACCCCGGGGCGACGTGTGGGAGAACTGCATCTGGGCCGAATCGCTCACCGTCGAACCGCTCGCCGACGGCCGGGCCGACTGCTACCTCTTTCAGGCGATCCACCAGGAGGCCGACGTGGTGCCCGAGAGCGTTGACGCCGTCCGCGCGATCACGGGCGTGGCCGACCGCGACGTGAGCGTCCGGCGGACCAACGAGGCGCTGGGGATCGGCCGCGGGCTGGCGGGGCTCGACCCCGGACACAGTGTTCGGCCACGAGACGCCGCCAGTGACGATTGATCCCGCCGGCGCACCCGACGAGCGCTCGTCGCTCGCCAACACCAGAGCCGGCGTGGGCGACTGATCTCGCTGGCGCATCCGACGAGCGCTCGTCGCTCGTCGACACCAGAGCCAGCGTGGGCGATTGATATCACCGGCGAACCCGCTGACAGTCTTGTCTGGCAGCAAAGTCAGAGCCGGGGCGGGCGATTGATCAAGCCCAGCGAACCGACTGTCGAACGATCAACGTGGCGCGCACTGTCGCGCGTCTCGTCGCGCGACGGTACTGTGCGAGGGATGAGTGAGCGAGGAGTGGAACGACGAGTGAACGAATCGGCTGGGGAGGGGAGTGGTTGTCTGCGGTACTGTGGCGTGCTGTCCCTGGTGGAATGAACGGGCGAGGCACGCTTGAGGGGTTCTGCGCGGGCACTATCCGAACGACGTGAGGATATCCCGCACAGAACCCCTCAGCGGGCCGAGGGCGTTCAGTTGTTGCTGACTCCACCGACTCCAGGGCAGGTCGAAGGCGTTCAGTCGTTGCTGACTCCATCGACGCCAGAGCAAGCAGAGGGCGTTCTGCGCTCCGTCACGCAATCGAGAGTGGCCCCGGATGAAGCGGCGATTGATCAGAGCGGTGTGAAATCCACGTCACCGGCCTCAGTATCCAGCACGGCGACGGTGGGTGGCTCCGGCGCGGCGTCGATGGGGACGCCCCCGGGGTTGATTCGCACGGTCCCCTCGTGTTCTTCGTAGCCCTGCTGGTGGGTGTGACCGTGGCAGACGTAGTCGTAGTTGCCACACTCGACCAGCGCGTCGACGATGGCCCCGCTGGTGCCGTGGTAGACGGCGACCTCGACACCGTCGAAGGTGAGTTCTCCCATCTCGCCCAGGTAGGTGCCGAAATCGTCGATCTGGGGCTGGAGTGCCCACTCGCCGTCGTTGTTCCCCCGCACCGCGTAGAAGTCGAAGTCGGCGTCGAAGGGCGCCGCCGAGAACGGCGCGACGAAGTCCCCGCAGTGGACGACCGCGTCGACGCCCGCTGCTTCGAACTGGTCGATCGCTGCCTCGACGATCTCGGTGTCGTCGTGGGTGTCTGCGACGATGCCGATCTGCATATCTCTACGGCCGACGGCCCGACAGATATTCTTACCGGCCCGGTCGGCCGGTTTTGCGAGTAATCTCTCGGCAATGAGTGGACAGTCGGACAGTTTACTCGGTTCCGAGTTTATTCTTTTCGTAATTCTTCGCAAAGAATTTAATGAGACGGAACCTATCCGGTGGTATGCGACGCGCACCGAACGACCGCGACACCGCCCGTGCAGTACCAGACACCAGTGGCGACGGCTCGGTCCACGGTCGTGACGACTGGATCGCGCGCCACGCCCGGACCCGGGGGTCAGCGGATGGCACCAACGTCCGGGCCGACGATCCGGGTGACGACTGGGGCCGGCGGCACCGACGGACGCGTCGCTAGGGACACACTGCGTTCCGCTCCCGCCCTTCCCACACCATCCACTCCTTCACACCATCCACCCCTTCCACCACTACACCTCCCACATTCTACCCCTCTCCGCGACGATCTCGTTCGATCCGTTCAGCAACGTCGAACGACAGTGCCCCTAGTTACTCGTCCTGCTGGAGCACTTCCACGCCGATCAGCTCCGCGCCCGTCAGCGCGCGGATGTACGCGCCGCCGGCGATCGAGACGTGACCGAACTGGTCTTCGCTCATGCCGTACATCTCGATGGCTCGCGAGGTGTCACCGCCGCCGACGACGGAGAAGCAGTCAGTCTCGGCGATCGCTTCGAGGACGGTGACCGTCCCGACGGAGAATCGTTCCTCCTCGAAGACGCCCAGCGCACCCTTGACGAAGACGGCCTCGGAGTCGCGGATCACGTCGGCGTAGCCTTCGGCAGTGTCAGTGCCGACGTCCATGAACGAGACGGTCTTCTCGTCGATATCGGCCACGTCTATTTCGGCGCGCTCGCCGCCCTCGTCGGCGTAGGCCATGTCCTGCGCGACCGTGATCTGGTCGCGGTTCTCTTCGAGGATCTGCTCGATGAGTTCGTGGTTCTCCTCCCACTGAGAGTCGTACAGATCGAGGTCGGGGTCGAGGTCGAAGCCCACCGGTGCGCCGTCTGCGCGCAGGAACAGTTCGCCGGCGATCCCGCCCAGCAGGAAGTCGTCGACCGTGTCCCCGAGGTGGTCCATGACGTTGATCACGTCCGTCGCTTTCGTCCCGCCGACGGCCATCGTCACCTGCCCGTCGAACTCCTTCTCGGCGATGGCGGTGTTGGCCTCGTACTCCGTCTCCATGACCCGGCCGGCGTAGGCCGCCAGTTCGAGCGGGAAGCCCACGAGCGAAGCGTGCGAGCGGTGGGCCGCCGAGTAGGCGTCGTTGACGTACGCGTCGAATTCGGGGGCAAGGGTCTGAACGAACTCGGTTTCTGCCTTCACTTCGGGCTCTTCTTCGGGCAGTTCCTCCTCACACATCCGGGTGTTTTCGAGCAGCAGCACGTCGCCCGATTCGAGGTCGTCGATCGCTGCGAGGGCGTCGTCGCCGAAGGTGTCGGCGACGAAGTCGACATCCTGCCCGACGTGTTCGGCGAGGATGTCGGCGTGCTGTTCGAGCGAGACGAAGGTATCCCGGCCCGGTCGGCCCTGATGGGCCATCAGCGCGGTCTCGAACCCGCGATCCGCGAGTTCCGAGACCGTCTTGGCGTGGCGTTCGAACCGTCGGTTGTCCTGCACCTGGCCGTCCTCGACCGGCGAGTTCAGGTCGAGGCGGACGAGGACGCGCTGTCCGTCTTCCAGATCGTCGAGCGTGTTGAACGAGGTCATCTACTGGACGGGTCGCGCGTAGCAGAGAAAAAACTGCGTGATCCACTGCTAGGAGAGATTGGTGTGATTGAACGTGTAACCAATTCCAGTATGAGGACACTGAAAGGGCGAGGTTCGGCCGCGCGTTCTGCGCGAGCACTATCCGAACGCAGTGAGGATATCCCGCACAGAACGTACGAACGGGCCGAGGGCTTTCGGTTTCATCCTTTCTGTGGGAAATGAGAGTGTCGTCCCACAGTCCATCTTACCGAGTCAGTTTCGCGTCCTCTTTATCGGGATCGAGTTCCCGGAGCCGATCACCACACTCGCCGCAACTCACGGCGATCACCTGGTGGACGCCACAGCAGGACTCGACAGTTTCGGGACTGGCCGTGAGGTCGCCCCCACAGACCGGACAGGTGCCGACCAGTGCGCGCAGGGCCTTCCGGATGGTGTCCCGTTGTTCGACCGGCACGTCGGCCCAGCGGTCGGTCCACTCGGAGAGTGCAGCGTCGACGCCCACGTCCGCGAGCAGTGCGGCCTCGCTGGGCCACTTGCGGATTCGGTTGTCGATACGAATAGCGGGGTACGCCCGGTCCTGCATCTCGACGGCGTCCGGGTCGGCATCGAACAGGTCGGCGAGCGTCGCCCGGTCGGTCGTCGCATCGCGATGGACGCCCAGTTTCCGCTCGTAGACGGCGCCGAAGTCGTCGGTGAGGCGGTCGTCGTCGTCCTCACGGTACTCGACGACGCCCTCCTCGGCGATGAACGTCTTCGGGTCGACGGCGTTCTCGCGGTGTTCCTCGACCTTTTCGAGCGTCTCCCACTCCGGTTCGTCGGTCTCGTGGTCGTCGAAGCGGTCCCGGATCGACGCGGGCAGGTAGCGTTTCGTCAGCTGTGGCGTGCCGGGTACGAGATACCCCCGGAGGTAGATCGAGAGCAGGGAGACGACCAGCAGCGCCGCCCCGGCCGGCGGGAACAGGACCGCAACGAGGCCGCTCAGGACGACCGCGATCGCGACGTTGAGAACGGTACAGGGGACACAGCGGTTCGGGCCAGTGTACTCTGGCCGGCGTATCCGGTCCAGTACGGAAGGCGTGAGATCGGCCATACGCCCCTTTGGAGGGGGACCGTCAAAACTGGTGTGGCCTCACTCGTTCGTCGACAGGTCACTCGTCGACGAGTCGAATCGTGATCTCGTCCGCGAGGCGCTCGCCCGCCGCGCCGCCGACGTTGACGTTCGCGCCGAGCGCGTACTCGCCGGGATCGGCCGGTTCCCACTCGCGTTTGGAGCGTTGAAACAGCTGGGTCCAGCGGCCGGTGAACTGCTTTTCCTCGCCGCGTTCGAAGTGGAGTTTGCCGGGTTCGTCCGGTGGGTCGTACTGCTCGACGTGTGAGGCCTCGACGAGGCCGTCGACGGTCCAGGTCCACAGCACCGGCGAGCGCGTCTGCAGCGTGACCGGCAGCGGCAGGGCGTTCTTCATCGTTACCGAGAACGGAACGGCCGCGTCGAGTGGATACTCCGTCTGCGGGGTCGAGATCGACACCGAGATCGCGCGCTGGCGAACCCAGCGGGGGACGAGCACGCTGCTCACCAGTCCGCTGTCGGTCGAGCGTGCCGACTGGCGGTTCGGTCGGTCGTCCTCGTCGTCGGGAGTGAATGGCTCGTCGTCGCTGGGCCGTCCCATGCCGAGGAGTCGCATCGACTGTACAGGGGGACGGGACGAGCAAAAACCTTGGTGTGGGAGAGTGATCCGACTGTTCAATCGTCCGCCGTCTCACCGTCGGCGATGACCGCCGGCGGGTCGGGGTAGTCGTCCTCGTACAGCAGGCACGCGATGTGGTGCGTGCCGCCGGTCCCCTGCAGCGGCGGATCCCGCTGTTCACAGGGCGACTCGAACGCGTCACCGGCCAGCGTCCGTGCGGCGTCGAGATCCTCGTCGGCGATCCGATCGATCACGTCGGCGAGCGTCGACTCGGCGTCGGCATCGCTCAGCGGAGCCGGGAGCCCGAACTCTTCGCGGACGAGGTCGTCGATCTCGGGTCGCGACGCGTCGTGCGGATCGAGGTTCTCGTCGGCCGGGACAGCCGTCAGCGATTCCAGTGGCCCACCCTCTGCGAGCCTGAGTTTCAGGTCCATCACCGAGCGCCACTCGGGTTGTGGCAGGTCGTACTCGTCGGGCTGGATGACCTGCGGACACCGCGTGTGGAACCGACAGCCTTCGGGCGGGTTGATCGGTGACGGGACGCTGCCCGACAGCAGCGTCTGGTCGGCCTCCCACAGCGGGTCGGGTTCCGGGATCGCCGACAGCAGCGCCTCCGTGTAGGGGTGGTTGGGTGGACTGTACACCTCTTCGGCCGAGCCGATCTCGGCCACTTCGCCCAGGTACATCACGGCGACGCGGTCCGAGATGTGCTCGACGACGCTGAGGTCGTGGGCGATGAAGATGTACGACAGGCCGAACTCCTCTTGCAGGTCCTCCAGCAGATTGAGGATCTGGGCCTGGACGCTCACGTCCAGGGCCGACACCGGCTCGTCGCAGATGATGACCTCGGGGTCGACCGCCAGCGCTCGTGCGATGCCGATACGCTGGCGCTGGCCCCCGGAGAACTCGTGGGGGTAGCGGTTGGCGTGACTGGCGTTCAGCCCCACCGTCTCCAGCAGGTCGTAGATGCGCTCCATGCGGGCCTCACCCTCGGCGATGTCGTGGATATCCAGCGGTTCGCCGATGATGTCCCCGACGGTCAGGCGCGGGTTCAGGCTCGAGAAGGGGTCCTGGAAGATGTACTGGAGGTCCTTGCGCAGCGATCGGAGCTTCGAGTTGGAGATGTCGGTGAGGTCAATCTCCTCGTCGCCGTTGTCGTAGTACACCGATCCCGCCGTCGGCTCCACCAGTTGCAGGATCGAACGGCCCAGTGTCGTCTTGCCACAGCCGCTCTCACCGACGACGCCGAGGGTCTCGCCCTCCCGCAGTTCGATGTCGACGCCGTCGACGGCCTTCACCTGCTGGGACTGCCCCAGCAGCCGATCGACGAAACCCTCGTCGGTCTCGTAGTACTTCGATAGTCCCTCCGTCCGGAGGATCGGACGAGACTTACTCACGCTGATCACCCAGCTGTGCGCGGGGGTCCTCGCCCTCGACCTCGACGGTGTAGTCGAGTTCGCCGGTCAGATCACCCGTGTACTCCAGGCAGGCGGCGGCGTGTTCGTCGACATCGCCGGTGGCCTCGCGACCCGTCTCGGGGTCGACCAGCGGCGGCTCCTTGCGCGTACAGGCCTCCTCGGCGTAGGGACACCGCGGGTGGAAGCTACACCCGGTCGGTACGTCCACGAGATCCGGCATCGTCTCCGGAATCGTCTGGAGGCGCTCGCGTGTGTCGCCGATCCGCGGGATCGAACTCATCAGCCCGACGGTGTAGGGGTGTTTCGGGTCGTAGTACAGGTCCTCGACGGTCGCTTTCTCGACGGGCCGGCCGGCGTACATCACCATCACGCGATCACAGACCTGCGCGATCACGCCCAGGTCGTGGGTGATCAGCTGGATCGACGTGTCGAACTCGTCTGCGAGCTCCTCGATCTCGTCGAGGATCTTGGCCTCGATGGTCACGTCCAGCGCGGTCGTGGGCTCGTCGGCGATCAGCAGGTCCGGATCACACGACAGCGCCATCGCGATGACGGCACGCTGTTGCATCCCGCCGGAGAACTCGTGGGGGTAGTCGGAGTACCGGGTCTCGGCCTCCGGGATACCGACCTGGTCGAGCAGACGGATCGTTCGGTCGCGGGCCTCGTCCTCGTCGTAGCCAAGGTGGTGACGGATCGCCTCCGAGATCTGCTCGCCGATGGTGTAGACCGGGTTGAGCGCAGTCTGGGCGTCCTGGAAGATCATCGCGATCTCGTTGCCCCGAATCGCGCGGACCTCCTCTTCGCTCATCTCCAGGAGGTTCTCGCCCTTGAAGAGGATCTCGCCACTTTCGATCTGTCCGGGCTCCTCGATGAGACGCATCAGCGACATCGCGGTGACGCTCTTGCCGGCCCCGCTCTCACCGACGACGCCGAACTTCTCGCCGCGCTCGATCGTGTAGGAGAGGTTGTCACACGCCGTGACGACCCCCTCCTCGGTGTAGAAGTTGACCGTGAGGTCGTTGACTTCCAGCAGGGCCATCAGTTCGCACCTCCCTGCTCGACGTCGACGTTGCTCTGGGCGTCCAGCGCGTCGTTGACACCGTCACCGATCATGTTCATCGCCATCACGAAGATGAAGATGGCCCCACCGGGGAAGACAGTTGCCCACCAGGGGATCGAACCGCCCGGCCCCTGGATGATCGTCTCGCGGGTCGCGTCGAGCATCGTCCCCCACTCGGGCGTACCCGGCGGGAAGCCGAGACCGAGGAAGCCGAGCGCGGCGACCCCGATCACGACGGTCCCGATCGACAGCGACGCCTGCACGACCAGCGGCGCGATGGCGTTCGGGACGACGTGCCGGAAGATCACCGACCGGTCGCGCGCGCCGAGCGCACGAGCGGCCGTGACGTACTGGTTTTGCTTGACCGAGAGGATCTCCCCGCGTATCAGGCGAGCGTAGCCAGCCCACCCGGGGAAGACGAACGCGGCGACGAGTTGCCAGTAGCCACCGCCGAGGATGGCGATGATGACGAGTGCCAGCACCAGCGCGGGGAAGGCGAAGACCGTGTCGACGATCCGCATCAGGACCTCGTCGATCCAGCCGCCGTAGTAGCCCGCGATCGCGCCGTACACGAGTCCGAAGCCCGCCGTGATGAACACGACGACGAAGCCGATCGAGATACTGGCGCGGCCGCCCACCAGTACGCGGGAGAAGAGGTCCCGGCCGGATGCGTCGGTCCCCATCGGGTGGGCCAGCGACGGCGGATCGTACCGGCCGATCGACGGGTCCTCCAGATAGAGGATGTTCTGCGGGTCGTACGGTGCCAGCGAGATCGGCTGGACAGTGATCCCGGAGATCTCGATCGGCCGTGCGAAGATCGTCAGGACGGCCATCGCCAGGATCACGTACAACCCGATCATCGCCGTCCGATTCTGTCGGAACTGTTTCCACGCCCGCTGCCAGCGCCCCTCGGTCCCACTGCCGGTATCCGGCGTCCAGTCCGAGAGTGGTTCACGTTCCGTGACCCGCTCCGTGTCGAAACCGCTGATCTGTATCCGTCCTCGTTGCGTAGACATAATTAGTCGTATCTGATCCGTGGATCGAGTACCGCGTAGACGATGTCTGCCAGCAGGTTCGCGATGACGAGCGCGAACCCGGTAAACAGCGTGATCGCCAGGATGAGGTTGATCTCCCGAGACGTGATCGCCTGAACGAACTCTCTACCCAGTCCGGGCCAGCTAAAGACGACCTCGACGACGACCGAGCCAGCGACGATGTTCGCGGTGAGGAACGCGGCGACGGTCGTCACCGAGATCAGCGAGTTACGCAGGACGTGCTTGAGGACCACGGTCCGCTCGGGCAGTCCCTTCGCCCGCGCGGCAGTGACGTACTCCTTGTTGATCTCCTCGCCCATCGACGAACGCATGATCCGCATCATCGTCGAGGCCGACGCCGTCCCGATCGTGAGCCCCGGCATCACGAGGAACCACAGCGTATCGGGATCGAGGAGCGGTTTCCGCGGGGGCAGGACCGGCCAGATGTTGAACACGAGCGCCCCGAACAGGATCAGCATCAGGCCGAGCCAGAAGTTCGGGATCGAGATCCCCGACAGCGCGACGAAGCGACTGACGTGGTCGCCGAGTTCGTCTTTCCGGACGGCCGCGTAGATCCCCGTCGGGATCGCGATGACGATCGCGAACGCCCACCCGAACAGGCCCAGTGCGACCGTCTCTGGCAGGCGCGAGGCGATGACGTCGTTGACGCTGACGCCGGCCCGCGTGATGACCGGCCCGAGATCACCCTGTAACACGTTGCCGATCCACCGGAAATACTGCTGCCAGACCGGGAGGTCGTACCCGTACCGTTGGCGCATCTGTGCCTCCTGGGAAGGCCCGATGTCCGGATTGAACGACACCAGTATATCGATCGGATCACCTGGCGTCAGGTGGACCATCCCGAACGTGATGACCGAGACACCGAACAGTATCGGGATCGTCAACAGCACCCGTTTGAGTATGAAACGTCTGAGACCCATGCGTTAGTAGTTGTGAAAGGTGGTGAGAGGCGTTAACGGCTCATGTAGGTGATCTGTTCGTCCTGCGGGGAGTACATCGCGTAGCCGATGATGTCCTGTGTGCTCGGATACGTGTTGAACCCGTTGACTGCGGTGTCGTCGAGGACACTGACGAGTGTGCTGTGAGTCCCGTAGGAGTTGGCGTTGAGCTCCAGCACGCGGTTCCAGACCTCGTCGTAGCGCTCCTTTCGGAGTTCGGGGTCCTCTGCGACATCGACGCCGTAGCGGGCGTCGAGCAGGAGCTGATTCAGTTCGTCGTCGTCGATGTTCTGGAAGTTACAACACTGCGCGAAGTTGTCCGGGTGGTGGACGGACTTGGCGTAGCCGTGGGGGTTGAAACCACCGGAGAGGCCGATGAAGGCCACATTGCCGTCGTCGTAGTACTCCGTACTCAGCAGTTGCCCAATGAAATCGAGGAACTCGTAGGTCTCGAGGGTCGCGTCGAAGTACTCGGACTGGTTCAGCGACTCCTGAATCAGTTCGACCGTGCGCACGCGGTCGTCGTTGTCGGAGTTCGTTTCGAGCTGGACCTGGATCGGCGTCTCCCAGCCGTTCTCGTCGATCGCTTCCTCGATCAGTTCAGTGGCGCGCTCGCGGTCGTAGCTGTTGTACTCCTTGCCGTCCTCGGTGAGCTGGTCGTAGTCGGTCGTCCCGGTCGCCGCGGCGACAGGTGGCAATGGGGTCCACGCCGGATTCTCCCACCCCGAGAAGATGTTCTCGGCGATGCTCTCACGCGGGATGAGATGGTTGATCGCCCGGCGGACCCGCGAGTCCGTGAACGGCTCGACGGTCACCGGGTACTGCATGAACGTGTAACCGGCCCCGTTGGTCGCGGCCGTCCGGTAGTCCTCCGAGGACTGGTAGTCGTTGAGCGTACTGGCCGTCAGGCCGTAGCTCATGTCGATCTCGCCTTCCTGCAGGGCCGCCGATCGGGAGGCGTCCTCCGGGATGAAGGAGATGTCTACTTCGTCGACCACCGGGCCGTTGGGGAACTCCGAGGGCCCTTCGAACCAGTCTTTCATTCCGGTTTCGAACCAGTAGTCGTCGAAGCTCGTGAACACGACGTACTCCTGATCCTGGAACTCCTCGAGCTGGAACGCGCCGGTTCCCATCGGCGTGTTGCCCTGTCGTGGGTCCATCTCCTGGGGTGGCAGCGTCGCCGTCTCCTCGGGGTAGACCGGTTGCCCGGCGAGTTCCCGGAGTGCCGCGGCGTCCGGTTGCTGGACGTAGAGATTGACCGTGTAGTCGCCGCTGGCCTGGATGTCCAGCAGTGAATCGTACACCTGCCCCGAAAGCGAGGAGTTCCGGATCCGCTCGTAGGACAGCACGACGTTGTCGGCCGTCATCTCGTTGCCGTTGTGGAAGGTGACGCCCTCGTGAAGCTCGAACCGATAGTGCATCCCGTAGGTGCCGTCCTCGACGGCGTCGGCGGCCTCGTTGACTGTCAGCACCTGCGCTTCGTCCATCGATTCGGGATCGTTGTCCGGGTGTTCGACCACGATCTGGGCGTCGGTGTCGATGACCATCGTTCCCTCTTCAGTCTCCGTGTACGGGACGCTGGTCATGTAGTCGTTGTAGTCGCCTGCCATCGGATCGACGTCGTTGACTTCGACCTGCTCGATCGACTCGGCGAGCCACGGATAGATCTCGCCCGACGCGGAGGTCGTGATCATCCCCTCGTAGATGAGGTTGTGCAGGATCGACGCCGACGCCGAACTGCTGTACGGGAAGTCGAAGGTGTCGGGTCCGCTGCCGATCGCGGCCCGGAAGGTGCCGCCCTCTTCGATGTCTGCCGGGTCGACAGTCACTCGTTCCTGGACGGGGTCGACACCGCCGTCACCGCCATCACCCCCCTGCCCGAGACCGAGCTGATCCATGCAGCCCGAAAGTGACATCGCTGTGAGGCCAGCGGCGCTGCTGAGGACACGTCGTCGTGAAATTCCGTTCAGTCCGTCGTCGAAGTTGAATTTTGACATTTTTGAACCACCAGTGGAAGCTTACGCTACCATATCATGGGTGATCAAAAAGGATTGTGGCATGCACCCACATATCAGTCCACAGGTCGCTAAATAATATTCATGATCCGTTGAATTATAAGATTGTACGGCAAGTACAGTTGCAGTATATAAAACTAACATTGTTAAAATCGGTTGTGCAGAGATGCGCGTGACTCCACGGTCGTCCACGAGGCGAGCGATATCGACTATCACAACTCCGACACTCTTGCAGTGCTACACGGCTTCTTCGACCACAGCACGGGCGAACGACTGCACGAACTGCGATGAATATTGTTAATATATATTGCTGAATCTCTACCATCGCTCATTCACGCGATCGATCGTGCATCTGCGATTCGGCGTTTGATTTTCTGTACTGTGTCTGTAGAAAGTACTGCGCGTACCAGTGATATTAAATATGTAACAAATATTCGCCAGCGTTCTGGGGAGCGAACAGTCGACCCGTTCGAGACCCGTACCAGAAGCGTATTTCCTGCGTAGTCCCTAGGGCGGGTGATGCCACCCACCGAGCGCGGTGTCTCACGGCGCGAGTTCGTCAAGGCCGCGGTCGCGATCGGCGGATCGGCCGCCCTGTCGGCCTGCCTCGACCGGGAATCGCCGGATCTGCCGACCGGCGAGCCCGCGTCGGTCCCCGCACGCCAGCACGACTGGAACGAAGCGCTTCCCCGGGACGACCACGGCAACGTCCGGAACGCCCGACACCACGTCGTCGTGCTCCTGGAGTACGCCGGTACGGGGACGCCCAGCGCGACCGATCGGGAGACTGTCACCGACGCCTTCGAGTCGCTCGAGCGGGCCTATCCGTGGAGCAACGAGGGACTGCTGTTCACCGTGGGCTACTCCCCTGCCTATTTCGCTCGCTACGACGACGACCTCGCCGGGGTCGACCTGCCCAGTCCCGAAGCACTCGCTCCCTTCGAGGACCCCACGCTGGACGAGCCCGACGCGATCGTCCACCTGGCCAGCGACTACGGGAGCGTCGCGCTGGCAGCCGAGGAAGCGCTCCTGGGCGAGCGCACGACACTCAACGGCGTCGACGTGACCGGTCTCGACGCCGTCTTCGACCGTGCCGACAGACGGACGGGGTTCGTCGGTGCGGGACTGCCCGCCGACAATCAGGACGTGGAAGGGATTCCCGACGACGACCCAGTCGACGAGGACGCGCCGCTGTACATGGGTTTCAAGTCCGGTTTCACGAAGAACCAGGCGACCGAAGACGCCGTGACGATCGGCGACGGCCCCTTCGCCGGCGGCACGACCCAGCACCTCTCGAAGATCCAGCTCCACCTCGACCAGTGGTACGACCAGGACAGTCGCTCCCAGCGCGTCGCCAAGATGTTCTGTCCGGCCCACGCCGCCGAGGACCGCGTCGAGGGTGTCGGCGAGAACCTCGGTGACGGCAGCCAGCTCGGCGAGTGTCCGGCCCACGTCGACGAGGACGCCCGGACGAACGGCATGGTCGGCCACTCTCAGAAGTCCGCCCGCGCACGCGACGAGAATGATGACCCCCTGATTCTCCGCCGGGACTTCGACTCGACGGACGGCGGCGAGGCCGGCCTCCACTTCCTCTCGATACAGGCGTCGATCGCCGACTTCGTCGACACCCGCGACGCGATGAACGGCACCGACGTGAGCGAAGACTCCAGTGTCGGCACCCGCCTCAACAACGGTATCCTCCAGTACATGACTGTCCAGCGCCGCGGCAATTATCTCGTCCCCCCGCGCGCGATGCGTGCGCTCCCGCGACCGAACCCGTAGCCAACTCTGGTTCGACGATCCAACCACATCGCTATAGGGGCACTGGACACAAGCGTGGATATGGACAGAACGCCCCCCACGCGCAGAGCCGTCCTCGGCGGGATCGCCGGCCTCGGCACGGCGTCGCTGGCCGGCTGCTCCGGCCTCCTAGAGCGCCAGTCGGTCGGTAACCCGCCGGTCGTCGAGGACCGTCCCAACGCCGTCTACTACCCGAGCCACATCGAGGGCATGGGGATGATCGGGACCGAGCAGGCCGGCGACCGCACGATCGGCCTGATGTACTCCTACGCCCACCGCTTCTGGACGATGAACGTCGGCGGCACCACGGAGCGCGTCTCGCCCAGCGGTGACGCCCACCTGATGGTCAGTGTCTGGGACGGCGAGAGCGGTCGGGTCCTCCCCATCCGCAGCGGGCTGTCGGTGACGATCGAGCAGGACGGCGAGGAAGTCGACAGCCGGACCCCCTGGACGATGCTCTCCCAGAACATGGGCTTTCACTACGGGGACAACGTCGGGCTGGACGGCGACGGCACCTACACCGTCACCGTCGAGACCGGCGGGCTCTCGATCGACCGGCTCGGAGAGTTCACGGACCGGTTCGGCGACCCCGTCACCGCCGAGTTCGAGTGGGAGTTCAGCCAGAGCGCCCGCGGCGAGATCATGTTCCGCCAGCTCGACAACGCCGGCGAGACGGGCGCGGTCAGCCCGATGAGCGACATGATGATGCCCCTCTCGATCGCCCCTGCCGAGGGAGACATGCCGGGGCGAGTGCTCGCGACTGGCGAGAGCGGCGACGCCACGTTCGTCGCGACGGCGGGCGAACGCGAGGGGAGCCAGTACCTCGCGATCTCCCCCCGGACGCCGCACAACCGCTACGTCCTCCCCCAGATGGCGCTGTCGGCGACCGTCACCCGCGGTGACGAGACGGTGTTCGACGGGCCGCTCTCGCCGGCGATCGGTCCCCGGCGGGGGTACCACTACGGAACCGTGATCGACAGCAACGTCGAGAGCGGCGACGGCCTGACGATCACCGTCGACTCGCCGCCACAGATCTCCCGCCACGAGGGATACGAGACCGCGTTCCTCTCGATGCCGGACCTGTCGCTGACCGTCGAGTAACCGATCCGATCCCGGTCGCCGGCCGTCGCGGTCGGGCGTGCCGGGAGACGATCCGAACCAGAGGACGGAACATCGACACCCATTGGCAGGATGGCAGCGGTGATTCGACGTGCCATCGCACGACTCGTCGGCCGGCGGAGGGACCATTGGGCTTTGGCCTGCACGCCGCAGACGCGCGTACGGAAAAGTAATCGTTATAGGTCGCCGCTTCCGACCGTCTGAACATGCAACGACGAGCCGCGGCGATTTACTTCGTGTTCTTCCTCGTCGTCGGTGCGGGGGCTTACGCCTACATCGGCGTCGCCGAGCAGACCCACCAACCACAGTTCGAGCTCGACGGGACGACCATCGAGAGCGAGGGCGCCGGCGCGATCGGCGGGGCGCAGTACAACCTCTCCGAGATCACCCACACTGAGGGCGGCGGCCACGGTGGTGGCGGCGCACTGGTGTCGGAACTGTCCTGGACCAACGAGTCGTATCGCTACACCGGTGCGATCTCGAACAACTCCACGACGACAATCGAGAACGACAGCTACCGCGTGGTCGTGCCGAACGAGTCCGGCGTCTCTCAGTTCACGCTTCAGGCCGAACAGAACGTCACGGCGATCCTGCGCGACGATCCCGCTGTCGAGGACTCGGTGGCCACGCAAAACGGCACCAGCTACGTCGTCTATCGTGACAACGACACGCTACGCCCACTGAGCGAGTACCTCCCCGAACCCGGGACCATCGAGTTCGCCGAGGGCGACACCATCCCCTTCGAGAGCGACGACGGCACTGTCGAGGCCACAATCTACAACGTGACCTCTTCCGAGGTCCAAGTCGAGTGGATCGCACCGCAGGAGAACACGGTCGAACTCTCCGAGGGACAGAACGTCACGCTCGCGAACGGGCAGCAGTACTTCGCACACTACGAACACGGCGGTGACTCCGTCCAAGTCGTCCCGGCCGACCAGTACGGCCAGTACGCGACGACCAACGACGAACAGCACTCCTTCCAGCAACGGCTCAACGGGCTGTGGATAGTCGTCATCGTCAGCGGGACCGCAGCGGTCATGATCCTCTCGTCGGCGTACCTCCCCATTCGGGGCTAGGCGTCGACGCACCGTCCCGTCGCGTTCGGAAAAAAGTCACCGACACGTCGTTTCTCGTCTCACACGTAGATGGACAGTCGTCGCTCTGTCCCGTATCGACTACACCACGACACACGCTCGCAAGCACCCCTCGTCAGCTGTCCGACCGCCCGGACCGTATCACCGACGACCGACGTAGGCCAGCCCCACACCCAGTCCGATCGTCAACAGGGCGCCGACGATCTGTAAGGCCGACGCGACGATGTCACCGTTCGTCGTCCAGGGCATCCCCGAGAGCGTGCCCAGGCCGATCAGGACCAGCAACACACCGATACCGACACCGAGTGGCTCCGTCAGGTCGTCGAACCGATCTGTGAGTGCGTTCATAGCTGTCGTCTCGTCACTGTGCGTAGTAAGTCTCGTGGTTCTCGGTCGACGAGTCGCAGCGCTCCGCGGTTCATTGCACGGGCCGGGAGGGACTTGAACCGGACCCAGACGTGCTCGCTTTGCCGCGCACGACTGGTAGGGTTCAACTCCGTCGTGGCGTTGTCACTGCTCACTATCGTTCGCAGGACAACGGGCCGGGAGGAACTTGAACCACCTCCACTTCGCTCCAGCTGGTCGCTCGTGGCGTAGTTCAAGTCTCACCGTAGCGCATTTGCTGCTCGCGTAACGCTCACAGCAAAATGCTACGGGCCGGGAGGGACTTGAACCCCCGACCGTCTGGTTAAAAGCCAGACGCTCTGCCAACTGAGCTACCGGCCCTCGAACGACAGTGGGGCAACCGTCGGCTAAGGGCTTTCGATTACTCCTCGTCGAAGGGGAGTTCGATCTCGTAACCGACGGCCTCGATGGCGGCCGACAGCACGCCGTCGACGTTGTCCTCCTCGGTGACGCTCATGTAGTGGTCGGCCTCCACGTCGGTCGACACGTCGGACTTGTTGGCGATCGTCAGGACCGGTGCGTCGAAACGGTCTTCGATGGCATCGCGCAGCTCCAGCTGGACCTCGATGGGGTAGCCGCAGTTCCCACTGGCGTCGAGAAACACGAGGACAGCGTCGGCGAGGTGCTCGACGGCGCTCACGGCCTGGGACTCGATGTCGTTGCGATCGTCCTCGGGGCGGTCGAGCAGGCCCGGCGTGTCGACGAGCTGGTAGCGGATGTGGTCGCGCTCGTAGTGGCCGACGCGGATCTGCGTGGTCGTGAAGGGATAGCTCGCGATCTCGTTGCGGGCGTTAGTGACGAGGTTGACGAACGAGGACTTGCCGACGTTGGGGTACCCGGCGACGACGATCGTCGGTTCGTCGGGGCGGATGTCGGGCAGGGTCTTCAGCGCGTCACGGGCCGCGGAGATGCCCGCGAGGTCGTCTTCGACTTCCTCGACCACGTCGGCCATGCGAGCGAAGGCCTGTTTGCGGAGCTTCCGGGCGGTGTCGGCGTCGCTGGTCATCCGACCCTGATACTCGCTCTGGATATCCTTGGCCTTGCGGGAGGCCCACTGGACCTCCGAGAGGTGCTGGCGCAGGGCGTCGATACCGCCCTCGCCCTCGACGTTGCTGGTGATGATGGCGTCGGCCAGCTCGACGTAGAACGGATCGAGTATGTCGATGTCGGGCCACGACGTGACGACGTTCTGGAGGTTGTCCGAGACGATGTTCGACGCCGTCTGGAGCATCGACTGCTGGCCCTCGATACCGGTCTTGGCTTTGCCGGCGCGGGCCGCTCGCGAGAAGGCCTTGTCGATGACTTCCTCGGCCGTGGGCGTCGTCGGAAGATCCTCGAAGGGATGGCTCATTGGACTCGCTTACACGGCCTGCGCGTAAAAGCACGTTCGTTCGGTGGTGGTCAGGTTGGGAGTGTCAGACGGAACGTTGTCGACGTTTCCCCAGTCGACCGCACGCGGTCGCGCGGTCGATCTGGGACAGACCGACAACGTTCCGTATCACTGCAACTCGTATGGCTGAAGATCGTCAGTTCCCTGGACCAGATCGCCGTCGACGTAGATCCGCCCGTCGCCCGTGACGATCACCTCGTGGCCAGGAACCTGAAACGTCAGCTCCCAGGTCGCCCGTTCCATCGCCGTCAGCGCAGAGAGGGCATCCGAGTCGACGTACTCGTGGATCGAGTAGTCGAGTTCCTGGGGCGCGCAGTGCTCGGCGGCTGCCAGCGCGTCGACGACTGCCAGCGTGAGAGCGTTATTTCGGGTCATAAGTTCTGTCTCTGTCGATGCGCTTCGAGACGCTGACAGCCCTCGCTCAGGGATCGGGGCAGCTCGTCCGCGTTGGCGTGGATCGACTCGATGACCGACGCGGCCTCTGCGAACTGCGGACCGCGTCTCGCACACAGCGGTTCCCGTTCCCACTCGATCAGTCCGGCGTCCTCGAGCACCGGGAGATGGACGTGGATCAGTTCGCTGTACAGCGTCGCTGGCTCCATGAGGAGAGACGGTGGATTCGCGGCTTCCGGAAGCGACAGCTCTCGATCCTGTGGCGCCTCCATCAGGGACACGACGAGTTGGCGGCGTGGTTCGGCCGCGAGCGATCGAAACACCGTGTCCCACCGCTCGATCATCTCTCGTTTGTCGAGAGTGCTAGTCCCTGTCATAGTTACGTAAGAGTTGTTGTCCAATACACATATCTCTATTGTACTTTTGGAGACAGTTGGCCACGAGAATACGAGTTCCCCACGAGCGACGACCAGGCCCACTGTGGTCGTGCTCTGATCGCTCGTTTCGACGCCACTTTTCCCACTCGCGCTCCAGTAGCCGGTATGGCACAGATCGACGCCGGCGAGGTCCTGCCGAACGAACGTATCCGCCAGATGGCGGTCGAGGGGACCATCACCCAGATGCACCGCGGTCACGAGTACGCCAGCGAACGCGACACCTTCGAGATCGACGGCCAGCACTTCGAAGTCACGGACGTGACTCACCGGACGCTGGGCGACCTGACCGACGAGGACGCTCAGCGCGAAGGGTCCGAGGATCTGGCCGCCTACAAGAAACGACTGGAACGGGTCCACGACCACTTCGAGTGGGATCCCGACAGCGACGTGGTCCGCCACCGTTTCGAACTGATCGAGGAGTAGGGTTCCTGCGCTCGGTTCTATCGCCGCTCAGCCAGTTCGTCGCGCAGATCTTCCAGTTCCATCCCGTTACCACCTTTTTCTCCTCGGGATCGCTCGCTCCGCTCGCGACCCACTCGTACAAAAACGTGGGCGAAAAAGCCGGAATCCCCAAGGCGATTCCGGTGAACCGCGGCGCGAAACGCCGCGGATGCTCCTCATCGCTACCGCCGCTCAGCCAGTTCGTCGCGCAGATCTTCCAGTTCCATGTCTTTCATCGCCAGCAGGACCAGCAGATGGTAGACGATGTCGGCACTCTCGTGAGCGATCTCCTCGTGGTCGTCGTCCTTGGCCGCGAGAACGAGTTCCGTCGTCTCCTCGCCCAGTTTTTCCAGGACGGCGTTCTCGCCTTTCTCGTGGGTAAAGAGCGAGGCCGTGTAGGAGTCCTCGGGGAGGTCGGCCTTGCGCTGCTCGATCACGCTGAAGAGGTCGTCCAGAATCTCGTCGGCGTCGGCGTCGGTCATATCCCAGTCAGCGTGGCCGACCGTCTTGAGGGCATCGCTCCCTGTCCACGGGGGGCCGGACCCCCTCGCTACGCTTCCACGCTCTCGAAGAAGGCCAGATCGTGGATCCGCGGATCTTCGGTCAGTTCCGGGTGGAAAGAGGTCCCGACCACCGACCCCTGTTTGACCGCGACGGCGCGGCCGTCCCACTCGGCCAGCACCTCGACGTCGTCGCCCACGTCGTCGATGACCGGGGCGCGGATGAACACCGCTGGGAAGGAGTCGTCGAGGCCAGTCACGTCCAGTGGCGCTTCGAAGCTGTCTTTCTGGCGGCCGAAGGCGTTGCGCTCGACGGTCACGTCGAGTAGGTCGAGTGCGTCGACCCGGTCGTCCTGCGGATCCGTCGAGGCCACGATCAGGCCGGCGCAGGTCGCCAGCACCGGTTTGCCGGCCTCGACGTGGGCCACGATCTCCTCGTCGATGCCTTCCTGAGCGAGCAGGCGGGAGATGGTCGTCGACTCGCCGCCGGGCATGAGGAGGACGTCACAGTCGGGAACGATGCCGGACTCGCGGATCTCGTGGATCTCGCTGTCTTCCCCGTGGGCCCGCGCGGCCCGCTCGATGGCGGTCGCGTGTTCGGACACGTCGCCCTGTACGGCGATCACGCCCGCAGTCAGCGTCATGACCGTACGTAGGCGATTCCCAGAGGTAAAGCCCTCGTTTCGCCGTGGGTGGGACCGGTCGATCGCGCTCGTTTGGACCAACAGTTAGGTGTGGGCGACCGCAAGCAGGGGTATGGCAGACAGGCGGCAGGATCCTGTCGCGGCGAACGACGACGGCTCGCAGGATCTCTACGGGATCGCAGACTGGGAAGTCCGATCTCTGCTGGACCGGATCGCGTGGTTCTGCTACGCGGCGCTGGTCTACTCGTTGCGGGTGGTCGTCGTGCTGGCGGCGATCGCGATCCTGGTCTCCCAGTTCGTCGTGGGCGGGCTGGGTGCGGTTACCAATCCCGTACTCGGGGCCTTCACGGTCCTCTCTGCGGTGCCGGCACTGGTGCTGGCCGGCTACGTCTGGTACACGGACGTGACGACGAAGGAACCGCTCGATCTCCTGGTCGCGACGTTCGTCCTCGGGGTGCTGTTCGCCAGTTTCGCCGGCGTCGTCAACACCGAGATCGGCCCCACAGTGCAGGCGATCGGCTCCGGGTTCGGACTGGTCCCCGTCGTCGGCACCGTCGCCTACTACTTCCTCGTGGTCGGCCCCGTCGAAGAGGGTGTGAAACTCCTCTCCGTGCGGCTGGTAGCCTACCGGAGCGACCAGTTCGACGCCGTGATCAACGGCGCGGTGTACGGCGCGGTCGCGGGGCTGGGCTTTGCGACCATCGAGAACGCGCTCTACATCACCCAGAACGCCGATGCCGGCGTGTCGGCGGCGAACGCGATCATGGAGGCCGGATCGGTCACGGTCCTGCGGTCGCTGGCCGGGCCGGGCCACGTCATCTACTCGGCGTTCGCGGGCTACTACCTCGGGCTGGCGAAGTTCAACCGCGAGCACGCCGGGCCGATCGTCATCAAGGGCCTCATCGTGGCGGCCGTGATCCACGCCACCTACAACACGCTCGTCGGCGTCGTCCCGGCGGTGCTCTCCGTTGTCGCCGGCGTCCCCCCACTCGCCGGCTTCCTCGTGTTCGTGCTCGTCTACGACGGCCTGTTCGGGGCACTCTTGCTCCGGAAGCTCAACGCCTACGAGCGGGCGCACAAGCAGGCTCACTCGGCGGATCTCGCCCCGGAAGCCGCCGATAGCCAGCCGGAACTGACGGAGTTCGACCCCTGACAGACGGTGCGACCCCTAACAGAGCTGTTCGACGTACTTGGCCACTACGTCGACCTCCAGGTGGACCGGATCGCCCACCGACTTCGCCGAGAGGGTCGTCACGTCGTATGTCGTCGGAATGATCGCGACGGCGAAGTCGTCGTCAGTCCGGTCCGCGACGGTGAGGCTGATCCCGTCGACGGTGATCGACCCCTTCTCGACGACGTAGCGCTCGACATCGGCGGGCAGCGAGAATCTAAAGCGCCAGTCGCCGTCGTCGCCACCCACCTGTTCGATCCCCTCGATCGTCGCCGTCGCGTCGACGTGGCCCTGCACGATGTGGCCGTCGAAGCGGCCGTCGGCCGGCATCGCGCGTTCGAGGTTCACGCTGTCGTCCTCGTCGATCACGTCGAAGAAGGTCCGATCGATCGTCTCCTCGGCGAGGAACACGGAGAACCACTCGCCGTCGACGGACTCCTCGACGGTGAGACAGGCCCCGCTGACGCTGATCGACTGGCCGTGTTCGAGATCCTGGAAGTCGGTGCCGATCCGGAGGCGTCGCCCGTCGTCAGTGTCCTCGACCGCACGCACTTCGCCCGTCGTCTCGACGATGCCAGTGAACATATCGGCGCTTGGCGGAGTTGTCACAAGAGAGTTATGGATACCAGATGTGGAACGGTGGCGAGGGCGCGACGACTGGAGCGCCCTCGGAAAGGCGAGCGGGAGCGAATAGCGAGGCGCTACGCGCCTCGACAATGTGAACGGCGAACGGAGTGAGCCGTGAACAACAGGAGCGACACGCGAGCACCGATGCGGACGGCTTTTGCGCCCCGCCGACGTACGCCAGTGTATGCCACGGGGGATCATGGAGACGATCGGACTCGCAGGTTCGGTGCTACTGGCAGCACCGGTCGCGCTGTACGGCGGCGAGACGCTCGCGGCCGGCAGCACCGCCGCCGGGATCGGCTACCTCGTCGTCGCAGCGGGGATGGTGGCCGTGCCGTACTATCTGACGACACCCGACGACGTGGCGACCGGGGCCGTCGAACGAGCAGTCGGCCGCGTCGTCGAGGTCGACGACGACTCCGGCGAGGAGTAGGGAGCCGAAGCCGGCCGACGCACGGCGACGAACGTGTCGCTACTTCTCGGCCCGCCACCGCTCGTCTCGATCGACCGCGAGATACTCCCGGAACAGCGGCGGGAGCTTCCGCCCTTTGAGATAGCGCAGGCCGAAGTCCTCGGCCCAGTTGATGATCCCCTGGTCCTCCGTGACGACGCCGGCGTCGAGTTCTCTGGCGAGGATCAGCAGATCGAAGTCCTCCCGCGAGTCCAGCACGCCCTGCCGGAGCGCGTCGCGGTACTCGTCGCGGAGGTCCGAGATGACCTTGTCGACCTCGGTCATGTGGTCGTGCTCGTCGAGTTGCTCGGCCCGCGATTCTTCGGCCTTCCGGACGGCCTTCTCCGACACACGGAGACCGCGGTTGACTCGCTCCGACATCTCGTCGATGAACTCGTAGACGATCTCTGCGGGGATCATCACCTCGTAGTGGGCCGGTGACTTCGTGATGACCCACGTGTCGAGTTTGTCGAAGACGGCGTCGTCGATCTCGCGATCGGCCAGCATCGTCGTCAGTTCCTCCTTGATCGACGGGGGCATGTAACAGGAGATGTTGTGGACCAGTTTGGCCTCCGCGATCAGGTCCAGCAGGTCCAGACAGGCGTCCTCGACGGTCTCGTCCGCACCCCTGATCTCCGGCGTGAGAAAGACCGAGGTGTCGAGGACGAACCGCTGTTTCAGCGGACGGTCGACCATACCGACAGTTGGTCCGCTGTGTACAAATAGCGTTGGCCCCGGTCTCCCAGTTCCGGACTCGCCGTCGCACTTTTCTCTCGTCGGTGTGTCACACTTCCACATGGGCCGCGACTGGCACGCGGTGTTCGAGCTGGACTGTCCGGCCGAGGACCTCCTCGAACACTTCGAGACGGAGACCGACGACGGGCGCGAGTACCGCCACCTGCCGGACGCGCGTCACGGCATCGAACGCGGGACGGCCATCGTCGACGGCACGGTCGTCCGAGGATACCCGTCGATCCCGCGGACGCTCGTGCTCGATCCGGGGCTCCCCGATTTCTTCGACGGGCCAGTCGCGATCGAAGAGAAGCTCAACGGCTACAACGTCCGACTCGCGTACCTGCCCCACGACAGGGAGGCCACGAACGACGACGACTTCGATCCACGTGACGTGCTGGCCTTCACCCGGAGCGGCTTCGTCTGCCCGTACACGACTCGGCGAGCGACCGAACTGCTCGATCTCGGTGCGTTCTTCGAGTCGAACCCCGACGCGATGGTCTGTGCGGAACTGATCGGGCCGGCCAACCCGTACACCCAACACGACTACGGGGGAGTCGACGGGGACGAACTGCGCGTCTTCGACGTACGCGACCGGGAGACGGGAGACCCGTTGCCCGTCGAGCGCCGCCGTGAGCTCTGTGACCGGTTCGACCTCCCGCAGGTCCCGAGCTTCGGTGTGCACGACCCCGAGGCAGCCGTCGACGCGGTCCGCGAGACGATCGCGGACCTCGACGGTCGCGGTCGCGAGGGCGTGGTCTGTTCCTCGCTCGACGGGCGGCGCCAGCTCAAGTACACCACCAGCGCGATCCACCGCTCGGACCTCGAACACGCCTTCTCGATGCCGTTCGACTACGGCCGGGACTTCGTGTTCTCGCGGATCGTCCGCGAGGCGTTCCAGGCCGTCGAGTTCGAGGAAGACGAGGCGGCCGTCCGCGAGCGCGCCCGGGAACTGGGCGAGTCGATCCTGCTGCCAGCAGTCGAAGCAGTCCGGACGGTCGAGCGTCAGGAACCAGTTGGCGACTCACACACCGTCCGCGGCGATCCGGCCGCCATCGCGTCGCTCCTGGCTCACTTCCGCAATCAGGGCCTCGAACTGGTAGTCGAGCGCGACGAGCGCGACGGCGGCCAGCGCGAGGTCGCCTTCACGAAGATCGCGTCGACGACGCGAGACAAGACGGAGCACTACCTCGACGGTGGGCTGATCGACGAGTGAGAACGGTGCGGCGCGTTCGCGAGAATCAGGGCGCAGGCAGCGGTTCCTGGGCTTCGAGCAGGAGTTCCTCGGGCGAGTCGGGCTGGGGCTCGTTCTCCAGCAGCACGTCGACCGGCAGCGTCGGCGCGCCGTCGACGAGGTTCTCCATGAGGACGAGCCGTTCACGCGCACGGCTCATGCCGACGTAGAACACGCGGCGTTCGTTGTCGGTCAGCGTCGGAATCGGGTCGGTGTGCTTGGTGAACTCCTCGTCGCCGGGGACGTGGATGTCGTTTTGCTCGGCCTGGGCGGCCATCTGTTCGACGACCTTCTCGGTGAGGTCGGTGCCGACGAAGACGTGGTCAGCCTCACGACCCTTGGCGGAGTGGATCGTCCCCAGTCGGACGGCATCCGTGGCCATCCCCTCGTAGTCGCCCCGGAAGTACGCCTCGACGGTCCGCTCCTGGAAGTTCGTCACCTTTCGGAGCATATCCGCGGCCGCCCGCGGGTCGGGCGCGAAGGGGGCGTGGTCGCGGATCACGTCGGGGTCGATCTGGATCTCGGCCAGGTCTTCTTCCTCGCTCGCCTCGTCGATGTCGTCGAGTTCGTCGAAGAGATCGTCGCGCTCGCCGGTGCCAAAGGCCGAATCGGCCAGCATGTCGGCGAGTCGTCGCCCTTCGAGGACGGACAGGGGCTCGTCGGCGTCGAGTGCCTCGACCCCGCGAACGTACTCGGTGAGTCGGTCGGTCCACATCCGCTGGTCGGTCAGGCAGGTGAAGGGGATCCCCTCGCCGATGAACTCGTCCATGAACTGGAACATCTGGTAGCGCGCGCGGAACAGGACCATCACGGTCCCCTCGTCCTCGTCGACGGTCCGGCGGATCTCCCGGACGAGGTCCAGCATCGAGGGGTTCAACATTGGCAGGACCTCGCCGCCCTCCTTGCGCGGATTGAGGTCTTTCTCCTGGCGCTTGTCGATGTGTCGGACCTCGCGGTTGACGACGTTGAGGATCGACGATGGGAGGCGGTAGGAGTTCGGGAGGATCTCGTCGACGTCGACGTCCTCGTCCAGCAGCAGGTCGGGATCGGCACCCTGCCAGGCGTAGACGACCTGGTCGTCGTCACCGGCGATGAGGATCTTCGTCATGTGCGGTTTCCACTCCTCGTACACGTCGTACTGCAGGGTCGTGATGTCCTGGAACTCGTCGATGATGAGGTAGTCGACGTTGGGCAGCAGCGAGCGCTGCTTGACGCGTTCGAGCATGTCCGCGAACCCGGTGAGTTCGTTGTCACCCTTGTGCTGGCGCCAGGCACGGATCGCCTCGGGCACGTCGAGTCGGTCGTCGTCGCCGGGCCACGTGGGCGTGTACTTGTTGCCGGTCTGGGCGTTGTCGTCGATCTCGGGCGGCAGGCGGACCTCCTCCTCGTTCCACTGGAAGGGCACGTCGTACCAGTCGGCCACGTCGCGGCGGGTCCGCTGGAGCCACTGGCTCGTCGCGATCACCTTGTTGCCAAGCGTCGTCGAGCGAGCCGAGCGGCGTCGCGACCCCTCGTACTCGTCCTCGAAATCCAGGCCGAAATCGTCACAGAACTCCTCTTTGTCCGACTCGCCGACCACGTCGCCCCGCGAGAGGTTCAGCAGCTCGTAGGCCTTGGCGTGCATCGTACACACGTTGCCCTTGAGCGTGCGTGGGTTGATGTCGAGTCGCTCCGCCAGCCGTTCTCGGATCTCGGCGGCAGCAGCGCGCGTGTACGAGACGACCAGAATATCGCGAACGTCGACCTCGTCTTCGGACAGCAGTTCTTCGACTCGATCGAGTAGCGCCGTCGTCTTCCCGCTCCCCGGACCACCGAACAACCGGACGACCTGCGGGTTCGCGTCAGTCATTGGGCATCTAAACGGGCCGCTCACTCATAAACGACGTGCTTTATTCAAGAACGGTGAATTGAGCGATCGCTGGCCGATCCACGACCGTCGTCCGTGCGTTCGGAAACCAGCCGAACGCACTGATACGGAAGGTTGTAGACGTTTCCCCAGTCGACCGCACGATGGCGTGCGGTTGATCTGGGACAGACCGACAACTTTCCGTATGATCGGACTAGGAGTGACGAGGCGATCTGGCCTCTCGGACGTCTGCGCCGTCACGGATCATGTCCTCGCAGTCCGGACAGACCCGCGGGTCGGTGTCTTCCTGTGGTGTGAATACGCGCACGTAGTCTTTGGTAACGAACGAACCGCAGTTCTGGCACTTGGGCATGGGCTCTCTCCCTATCTAACCAATACTGATTATTGGTAATATAAGTATCGGCGATTTACATAATGATCTTTGTCACGTGCACCATCTCGCGTGGGAATACACCTCTCAGAATCTCTCAGTCCACATTTACCGATATGAATACATCGATGATCGTTCCACACCACCGATGTTGGAATATGACATGCAGTTACAATCAGTACCACACCCTTCGGCGGTCAGCGGTACAGCGAGAGATACAGCATACTGAATCCGATGATGAAGGGAACCGTTTCGGCGAGCTGAAAGAAGGTCCGGATCAGTCCGGTGGCGTCGCCGGCACTGAGCTGGGTGATGACACTCGAGACGGCGACGCCCATACTGATGAACGCGAAGCCGACGAACGCCGACTGCAGTCGCTCCGAGGGGCGCTTGCGGTAGGCCTGAAAGCTAATGAGCGTGATACCCAGTGTCAGGCCGAACACGACCATCCGTAGCACCACCAGGATCCCGCGCACGATCGCGACGCCGTCGACCATTCTCTGTGTTCTCCTATTCGGGGTTCAGTTCGTCCCAGAGCTGGCTGAACCGGTCCGGGAGGTTCTCTTCGCGGTAGATCCGGACCTTGTACTCCTCGTCTTCCAGCGAGATCACCGTCGATTCGAAGTTCGACTCGTACACCTTGTAGTGGTTTCCGTCGTCGGCGACGAGCGTTCGATCCTTCACGAGCTCGTACTCCGTGAGCATCTCGATGCGACGATAGATCGTCGGCAACGACATATCACACTCCTCGGCGAGTTCTTTGGCCGACTGGGGCTCGCGGCTGATTGCGGCGAGCACGCGGCGAGCGTGCTGGTCGCCGATCGTATCGAGGATCTCTTCGATGCTCTTCTCGTCGTCCACTACCGGTACCCAACCCCTCTCATCACATAAGCGTTTTCGAGCGGTGGGGTTCTTTCAGAGCCAGAAAACGCTGCTGGGTGCTTATTGATATACCCGGCATACGTTCAGTTGCGGATCGACTCCAGGTGAATACAGTGACCGAAGACACATTCCGGCACACGACGACGGGTGATTCGGTGCAGACCAATGCCGATGAGCGCTTGACCCCCCTCATCGGCGGGCACAACACCGACTCGTCGCCCGATCGAACGAGCCGTGACCCCGTGCCCGAGGCACTACTGTCTTCGGTCGGTGAGGAACTGGCCGATGGCTCGACAGCCATCGACGAGAGCCTCGTTACAGAGAGCCTGGACGAGATCCTCCTTGCGTTGATTGCGTCTTCGAACGACGAAACGCACGGAACAGGACTGATGGACGAACTGGACCGTCTCTTCGACGCCCAGTTGAGTCCAGGAACTGTCTACCCCCGGCTGCACGAACTCGACTCCGAGGGACTCCTCGAGATGCACGAGCTGGTGCAGACCAAGCAGTACTCGATCAGCGATGACCCAGCTGCTCGAGACCGGATCGAACGCGCGGTGTACCGACACCTCGCGATCGGCATGTTCCTGCACGCGTCGCTCGACGACGTGTAGTCCTCAGAACTGACCCCCAACAACGCTCTCTCCCCCCTTTCAAACGTTCGGTAGCGAGGGTGACAGTCGAGAACTGAACACGACTGTGCGAGCAGCAGCTCTCGGACGCCGTCGTCAAAAAACGCGACCACACGGACGGTTGTCGACGGTTCCCCAGTCGACCGCACGACTGCGTGCGATCGATCTGGGACGGACCGACAACCGTCCGTATCAGTCGGTTCGCGAGCCGCTCGTCCCGTCAGTTCGGTACCCAGCCACACACCGAGCACTCTGTGGCTGTACCGTCGTGAAGACCGCCACAGTCCGGACACTGTTTCTTGTTATAGTTTTCATCCCACCCAGTTTGTTCGACATCGTGACCGCGCTGGGAGAGGAACTCGTCGATCATGTCGTCGGTACTCGGTGCGGTCGCCATACATGCTATGCTTTGTCACACCAATATATAGCTCTACTGGTTCCGTCTCTTGTTACCACGACTCGTGACAAAAGGTACCACAGCAACAACGAGCAATGTGAGAGCTGCCGGTCGCGTCGCTCGTCGCCGAACTGACTTAGCCGGACGGCGTCGTCACTCGTTGGCTGATACGGACGGTTGTAGACGTTTATTCACCAAACCGCACGACTGCGTGCGGTCGATCTGAGACAGACCAGCAGCTGTTCGTATGAAAAGTGAAGGAAGGGTGGTGGGGGTGGTGGTGGGGTTGGCACCGGAATGGTGCCGTACTTGGACGGAGAGTGTAGATGGTAATAAAAGAACGGGCCTAGTTATTGGTCCTGATAACTGGCGGCCGTCTCTGTCAGTCGTGACGGCCGCCGGTCGCTGACATCCAGTCGAACGAAGTGAGCCGGCGTTCCGCTCTCCCGGCGTTTCCTTGAACAGAGTGAGGAGGATCTCGAACGGTCGGAGTCCGTTCGGCGGATTTGAACCGGAGGAAGACATGCTCGCTCACGCTGTTCACTGCGCGTGACTTCCAGGGCACAAATCCGTGTGTACCATTTGCTGCTCACTGTCGTTCGCAGCAAAATGGGCCCGGGCGGATTTGAACCGCCGGCCTCTTCCTTGTAAGGGAAGCGTCATAACCACTAGACCACAGGCCCGCACCCGTGAAAAATCGGTGTGGGGGAATAACGCTTTCTTTCTGGATCCGCAGTCGACAGCGTTACCCCTGATACACCCCTCGTTGCGACTATGGAGCGGTCGACAGCGGTCGTCGGGAGCGTGGTCGGCGTCCTGCTGGTCGCGACCATCGCACTCTGGACGGGCGTGTGGATTCAGGCGCTGAATCCGGGCACCTACGAACGGACGACGGTGACGGTGCTCGACGAGGACGGAACGGAACTCGGGACCGTCGACACCCGGGTCGCGGACGGGTGGCAGAAACGCATCGTCGGACTCAGCCGGACGGAGTCGCTGGGGGCCGACGAAGGGATGGTGTTCGTCCACGACAACGAACGGCGGCACGCGTACGTGATGCGGGACATGGCGTTCCCGCTGGACATCGTCTTCGTCGCCGAGAACGGCACTGTTACGCGCGTTCACCACGCCGCAGTCCCACCCGAGGGCGGCGGCGAGGGATCGCTCGAACAGTACGCCGGCGTCGGCACGTACGTCCTCGAAGTGAATCGCGGCTGGACCAACCGAACCGGCGTCACCGTCGGCGATCGCGTGGTGATCCCGAACCGGACGGGCGACGCCGCTGCGGCGACCGACGGGGCGACGACGCAGACATCGACAGCTGCGTCGCCGTCGACGACATCGTCGACCAGAACCACGTCGACACCGTCACCGACACCCACCGGCCCGACAATGACGGCGATCGACGCAAACGGCACCGAACTCGCGACTGTCAGAGTCGCGATCGCGAACGACAGCAGCGAGCGCTACACCGGCCTGAGCGACACGGAGTCGCTGGCAGCCGACGAGGGGATGCTGTTCGTCTTCCCGGACTCGGGCGAATACAACTTCGTGATGCGGCGGATGGACTTCCCACTGGATATCGTCTACGTCGCCGAGAACGGCACCGTCACACGTATCCACCACGCGCCGGTCCCCGACGGGAAGTACGAGCGCGAGTACCCCGGCGAAGGCAAGTACGTCCTGGAGGTCAACCGTGGCTGGACGAACGAGACCGGTCTCGACGTTGGGGACCGACTGATACTGCCGGACGTCAGCGCCGAATCGTAGCCGGTCGTGCCTGCTTCGATCTACTTCGTACTCCGCCAGCATAACTGGAGTTAACACGCAGACGACGGCCTTTTCTATCGTGATCTATTGCTAGGGTGTAATGGATATCGACGCCGAGGACGACGACGTTTTCGAGGACGTACGGGAATACGTCGACCATCCGATGCGCCGGCTGTTCGCCGAGTACGGTCGGGACAACGCCGGCGCGTTCGTCGTCGGACTGCTCAGCAGCGTCGTGGCCCGACTCCTCGATCTGCTGCCGCCCGTGTTGCTCGGCATCGCCATCGACTCGACGTTCAACCGCGGCAATCGACAGTTCGAACTCGGTCCCGTCCCGCTGTACGAGTACGCCACCGACCCGGAGTCACAGGTGCTGCTCGCGGCGGGGATCATCGCCAGCGCCTTCATCTTCGGGGCGGGCTTCCACTGGACCCGAAACTGGGGGTGGAACTCCTTCGCCCAGCACATTCAACACGCCGTCCGGACCGACACCTACGACCGAATGCAGCGGCTCAACATGGACTTCTTCGCGGACAAGCAGACCGGCGAGATGATGTCGGTGCTATCGAACGACGTGAACCGCCTGGAGCGGTTCCTCAACGACGGGATGAACTCCGCGTTCCGGCTGACAGTGATGGTGCTTGGCATCTCGGCGATCCTCTTTTCCTACAACTGGCAACTCGCCCTTGTGACGCTGGTGATCGTCCCCGGCATCGCCTTCTTCACCTACCAGTTCATCCAGGCGATCCAGCCCAAGTACGCCGACGTGCGATCGTCGGTCGGGCAACTGAACTCCCGGCTGGAGAACAACCTCGGCGGCGTGCAGGTGATCAAGACCTACAGCACCGAGAGCTACGAGTCAGAGCGCGTCGACGACGTGTCCCAGGACTACTTCGACGCCAACTGGGACGCCATCGCGACCCGAATCAAGTTCTTCCCCGGCCTGCGCGTGCTGTCGGGACTGGGCTTCGTCGTCACCTTCCTCGTCGGCGGCCTGTGGGTGTACAGCGGCCAGGCCCCGTTCTTCTTCAGCGGCGACCTCTCCACCGGTGAGTTCGTCGTCTTCATCCTGCTGTCCCAGCGCTTCATCTGGCCGATGGCCCAGTTCGGGCAGATCATCAACATGTACCAGCGGGCCTACGCCTCCGCAGAGCGCATCTTCGGGCTCATGGACACGCCGGCGCTGATCGAGGAACCCGACGACGCAACGGATCTGGTCGTCGACGAGGGCGAGGTCGAGTACGACCACGTCTCCTTTGGCTACGACGACGAGGCGATCCTCGACGACGTATCGTTCACCGTCGAGGGCGGCGACACGCTCGCACTCGTCGGCCCGACCGGAGCGGGCAAGTCGACGGTGATGAAGCTGCTGATGCGGATGTACGACGTGGACGAGGGCGCCGTCGAGATCGACGGGCAGGACGTGCGCGACGTGACCGTGCCCAGCCTGCGCGGGTCGATCGGCTACGTCAGCCAGGAGACGTTCCTCTTCTACGGGACCGTCCGGGACAACATCGCCTACGGGAGCTTCGACGCAACGGACGAAGAGATCGAGGAGGCCGCCAAGGCCGCCGAGGCTCACGGCTTCATCCAGAACCTCCCCGACGGCTACGACACGATGGTCGGCGAACGCGGCGTCAAGCTCTCGGGCGGCCAGCGCCAGCGCATCGCCATCGCCCGAGCCATCCTCAAGGACCCCGAGATTCTCGTCCTCGACGAGGCCACGAGCGACGTGGACACGGAGACCGAGATGCTGATCCAGCGCTCGCTGGATCGGCTGACGGCGGAGCGAACGACGTTCACCATCGCCCACCGCCTCTCGACCGTCAAGGACGCCGACCAGATCGTCGTCCTCGAAGACGGTTCAGTGGTGGAGCGCGGCACCCACGACGACCTGCTGGCCGAGGACGGACTCTACGCCAACCTCTGGGCCGTCCAGGCCGGCGAGATCGACGAACTACCCGAGGAGTTCATCCAGCGGGCGACCGAGCGACGGTCGAAGGTGGATGCTGAAGTCGGGGACGACGACTGAAAGCGCTCACCGGCGAACCTGACGCCAGCTTGTCTGGCGTCGACAGCAGAGCCGGGGAGGGCGACTAGGCTCTCGCTGGCGCATCTGACGAGCGCTCGTCGTTCGTCGACACCAAAGCCAGCGCGGGCCACAGATCTCACCGGCGCATCCGATGAGCGCTCGTCGTGCCAACACCTGACGATTACCGCGAGCTTACTGACGGGCTTTTCCGTCTGTCGACCCAACCAGTGTGTATGACCCAGGACAACGATCGAATTACGGTGTACTCCGACTACGTGTGTCCGTTTTGCTATCTCGGGCGGCGTTCGCTCGAAGCGTACCAGGAGACACGCGACGACGAACTCGACATCGACTGGCACCCGTTCGACCTGCGGAGTCAGAAGCGCGGGCCGGACGGCGAAATCGACCACTCGGTCGACGACGGCAAGGACGAGTCGTATTTCGAGCAGGCTCGTCAGAACGTCGAACGGTTGCGAGAGCGCTACGACGCCGACGAGATGTGCAACCTCGACGATATCCCGGACGAGGTCGATTCGCTCGACGCACAGGTCGCTTCATTCTACGTCCGGGACGAGTACCCAGAGCAGTGGCTCGCTTTCGACGAGGCGATCTTCGAGGCGCTCTGGATCGAGGGCCGAGATATCGGCGACGTCGACGTGCTGGCCGAGCTGGCCGTCGACGCCGGGCTGGACGCCGATGAGATCCGGAACGCGATCACGGACGAAGAGCTCCGGGCCCGGCTCCGCGAACAGTTCACCCAGGCCCAGCGACGCGGCGTCACCGGCGTCCCGACCTTCGCCTACGACCAGCACGCGGCCCGCGGCGCGGTCCCACCCGAGCAGTTAGAACGCCTCATCGAAGGGGCCTGATACGGATTGGCGGCGTCGCTTTCTGACGATTTCTCTCCGGAATGGGGTGTTGTTCCGCCTCGGCGCTGGTGTGGAGATTCGTCGAACGGTTCACGCGGCACGATGTTCTGTCAGTACAGAAGCGGTCAACTGTTCTGTAGCTGTACGAAGTGAACGGTCGAATCTGCTGTTGAAGGGGTCAAAGAAACAGACAGCAGGGCCGAGAAGGTGTAAAAAGCCCTCGGCGCGGTCGCGGTCGCTGAGCGGGATATTCTCGGTCACGCCGCTCACGGGTCGTTCCTCCCCGTTCGCCTGCGAGGCCCTCGCTTCGCTCGCGCCTCGGACCCCTCGGATAGTGCCCGCTCAAACGACGCTACGTTGTCGCGAGCACGCCTCGCCCTTTCGATCCACCAGGACCGCGAGACAGCACCGCAGCCACACACCTCCCCAACCGACTCACTCGCTTTGCTCGTTCGTCCCTCGCACAATTTCTGTCGCACCACGAGGGCGCGACAGTGCGCGCCATGTCGTTGTTGTGAGCATCCGGGCGACCGAGCGGTCCGTCAGGACCCGGAAGGTCGCCCGGTTCACTCGACCGAGCGTAGCGAGGTCGAGCCTTTTTCGCCCACGTTTTTCGACAAGCGGTGAGCGCGTTGCGCTCACCCGCAGTCGAAAAAGGTGGTTGTGCACCAACAATTATTATCTATCGCCGAATACAGCGGAGCATGGTATCGCCGCAGATCACGAGTATGCTGGTGATGGGGGTGCTGGCCGTGATCGTCATCGCGGCGCTCGCGCGGAGCCGGCCGTGGTACAGTCATCAGCCGGGGGCGACGGACGACAGCGAGACCGGCTGGTCGCCCGGCGGCTACGAATCGGAGTCAGTGCTTGCGGGGACGGGCGTCTGGATCGGCCTGTTCCTGGTGCTGGCGGTCGGTGCGGTCGCGGGCGTGGCCGTGTTCGTCTCCAGCAGTGCCGCGCCGAGCGGACTGCTGGCCGGCCCGATCGTGATCGTCTCGGCGCTGTTCGTCGGGATCTACCTCGTACTGGGCGTCTACGTCACCGCGAAGGCACGCGGTCACCCGAGTTCGATGGCCGCCGCAGAGACCGCAACGGTCGGGGGCGCGCTCTTCCTGATCGCCGTCGCGACGCAGTTGATCGGGGCGTAGCCGTTCGAACGGGGTCCTCGATCGTTATTCGTCGTAGGGCCAGTCACCGACGACTTTCATCCCTTCGGCGAGGTTCTGATCTTCGAGCGCTACAGCGATCTCCTCGGGGTCCTGCGGGGCGATCGCTCGCTCGTCGCTGGCGAACTCGACGGCCAGATCGGTCAGGAGGACCGCCTGCTCGCGCAGGGTCCGGGGTTCGAGTTTGTCCAGCGTGTCGGCGTGAGTGTGGCCCCACCCCCGTCCGTCGCCGTCGGTCTCACTCATCGCGTGGACGCCGGGGACGCCCCACTGGACGAATGGCCAGTGGTCGCTGTGTGGCCCCTGTTCGGGCGTCGTCGTGATCGGGTGGTCGAAGCGGTCGGCGACGGCCTCGGCGGCCGCGTCGAGGCCGTCGAACCCGTGGGTGTACAGCTCCAGCGTCCGTCCGCGGACGACGCCGTCGAGGTTCAGGATCGCCCGGATATCGTCGTATTCGCGCTCGTCGGCGAGGTGGTTCGATCCCACCAGCCCGACCTCCTCGGCACCGAAGGCGACGAACTCGACGCGGCGGTCGAGGTCGTCCTCACGAGCGGCCAGCGCGCGGGCTACTTCGACGACAGCGGCGGTCCCGGCACCGTTGTCCATCGCACCCTCGGCGATGTCGTGGGCGTCGACGTGGCTCGTCACGAGGACGCGCTCGTCGGTGTCGGGTCCCAGTTCGGCGTGGACGTTCTGGCTCGTGGCATCGGGGGTGGCGCAGTCGACGCCGACGGTCACGTCTTCGCCCTCGTACCGGCGCGCGAGTCGCGCCCCGGTCTCGCTGGCGACGCCGACCGCCGGAATATCGCCGATCGGTTCGTCCGGCGTGCCGACGCTACCCGTCGGCGGGAGCATCCCCTCGACGTGATTGGCGTAAACGAACGCCGCCGCGCCTGCCTCGACGGCGTAGTAGTACTTCTCACGGCGGTGGATGTAGCGATCGTACCACGAGGGCACGTCCGAACTGGCCATCACGATCGCGCCCTCGCAGTCGGCGTCTTCGAAGTCCTCGGGGAGCCCGTGGCCAACGTCGACGAGTCGGCCGTGCGCGTCGCCGCTGGGTGAGCGCGGGAGTGAGATCACCTCGCGGTCCGCCTCGGCGATCGGTTCGTCCCCGGCGAAGATGGAGGACGACCCTCGTTCCCAGCCCTGGATGTCGAACGCCTCGAGGCTGGCCTCGTCGGCGTACTCGGAGAGCGCGTCTCGCGTCGCCGCTGCGGCACGCCGCTCGCCCTCGCTGCCGGCCATCCGGTTGCCGATGTCGACCAGTTCAGTCAGATGCGACCAGCCCACGTCGCTCGTGAACGTCTCGCCAATCCACTCGGTCATGGGCTACTGTGCGGGCGGGACTGGCTTGTAATTCGGGGTCCGAGGCGACTTCTGCGACGTTCGTGAGTGGACGCCGGGACGATAGTGAAGTCTTGCCGATCGATGCTGCAATCCCACACGATAATTCCGACGCCAGCACTAAGTGAGAAAGTCGTGTGCAGTGTGTGCGTGGTCAACTTCCCTCCCGACTACTGCCCGTACTGCGGCACAGAACTCGACGACGCGGATCCCGACTTCATCGAGGGAGAGGCGCGCGCGGTCTGGCACTGTCCGTCCTGTGACGACTTCGTCTTCGACAACCCCTGCCCCGGCGGGAGCGTCGCTGTCGTCGACGGCGACGCCCTCCTCCTCGTGGAGGACTTCCGGACGGAGAACGGATGGAAACTCCCGAGCGGCCGGATAGAGTACGGCGAGTCACCGAGCGACGGAGCGATCCGAGAGTTGGAAGAGGAAACCGGGCTGACCGTCGACGGTGACGCCCTTCGCTGGGCGTACGACTCGGCGGGCCAGCCGGTCGAGGACATGCACATGTCGAACATCACCTTCGCAGTCGAGCGGTCGGCAGTCAGCGGTGACCTCGAAGCTGGCGACGACGCTGTCGACGCGCGGTTCTGGACCGCCGAGGCGTTCGTGAACTCGGACGCGGCGTTCACCGAGACGCACGTCGACCGCTTCGGCACCGACAGCTTCGAGTGGCTGTTCGAGACCGTCGCCGATCCGCTCGACGGCTGATACGGATTATTGTAGATCTGTCCCGGATCGACCGCTCGACTGGGAGTCGACCGGAAAAACGGCTACGATAATCCGTATGACTACCGTTGCGGACAACGCACTTTTCATGGCGCGTCGGGAACCACGGCCCATGCGCGCTGCCGTTCTCACCGACTATGGCGAACCGCTCGACGTTCGCGAAGTCGACCCGCCCGAACCCGATCCGGACGAGGCCGTCGTCGCCGTCGAGGCCTGCGGGATCTGCCGGAGCGACTGGCACGCCTGGCAGGGCCACGGGGAGTGGGCCGACGACAGGGTCCCGACCGGGCAGGTCCTCGGGCACGAGCCAGCAGGTCGTGTCGTCGCGACGGGTCAGCAGGTCGACGCCGTCGAGACGGGCGACCGCGTGGTCGTACCGTTCAACCTCGGCGACGGATCGTGTCACCACTGCCGGAACGGCCACGGCAACGTCTGTACGGACGGATGGGCGCTGGGCTTCGAGAGCGACGCGCCGGGCGCGTTCGCCGAGCGGGTGGCCGTCCCCGCGGCCGAGTACAACCTCGTTGCACTCCCCGACGGCGTCGGCTTCGACGAGGCGGCGGCACTGGGCTGTCGCTACGTCACGGCCTTCCACGCGCTGGCCCACCGGGCCGATCTGGGGGCCGGCGACCGGGTCGCGGTGCACGGCTGTGGCGGATTGGGGCTGGCGGCGGTCCAGATTGCCAGGGCGCTGGGCGCTGGCGTGGTCGCGATCGACATCCGCGAGGAACCCCTCGATATGGCCCGCACGGTCGGCGCGAGCCAGACCGTCGATGCCAGCACCGTCGACGACGTGCCGGCGGCAGTCGAGGCCGCCACCGACGGCGGCGCACACGTCTCGGTCGACGCGCTCGGCCGGGCCGAGACCTGCCGGAACAGCGTCGAGTGCCTGCGCCCGCGCGGGACGCACGTGCAGGTCGGGCTGACGACCGACGCCGAGCAAGGCGAGGTGGCGCTGCCGACCGACTGGATCGCCCGCTGGGACATCGACGTGCTCGGGTCACGGGGCATGCCGCCCTCGCGATACGACGAACTCCTGCGGCTCGTTGCCGACGGCACACTCGACCCCGGCGCGCTCGTGACGCGGCGGGTCGGGCTCGACGAGGTGGCCGATCGGCTGGCGGCGATGACCGACTACGGCACCGCGGGGATCGAAGTCGTCACGGAGTTCTAACCGCCGACCGGCCACGTCACCCCTCGATCTCAAAGACCGCTTCGACGGCGGCCTCGACCTCGACGCCGTCGAGGTCGACGTGGCTCAGTTCCATCTCCGACAGCGCCTCGTCGACGATGCTGTCCATCCCCCCAGTCTGGACGCGCTCGATCTCCCGGGCCGGTCCGACTATGACGCCTTCTGCCCGAGCGATTGCCTCGGCCTGCCGGCGCGCCCGCTCGGTCGCCGTCGAGAGGGCTTCTTCGTGGAGTTCGTCGCGCCGCTCGGGCGCGAGAATTCGGTCCATCGTGGTCACCGCGCCGCCCGCGTCGCCGACCGCGACGAACACGTCCTCGGTCTGTGACGGGCGACAGGTGAGCGTACACTGAACTGTCGCCGTGTACGCCGGGTCGTCCTCGTCGGCGTCGAACAGCGACGAGCGGTGCTCGACCGTCGATTCGCGGCGTTCGAGCCCGTCACCCGAGAGATCGAGCTTTCGAATCGCGTCTCGGACGGCCGCGACGCAGTCGGCCGCCCCGCGCCGGGCCGCCGTCTGTGTCTCGCCCCGTCCCGTGGCATCGATCTGGACGTGGACCGCGTCGGCCTGCCCCGTCGCCCGGCCGCTGGCCTCGACGGTGATCGTGCGGTCGGTCACGGCTCTTCCCATCCGGCGTTTGAGTCGGTTCGGTGGCGATACTGTCGTGTCGGCGTGGGCTGTCTCATGGTTTTGTCGGCTCCCGTCCGCGCCACCCCCTGAGACGGTGTGACACGTCGCGTATCGCTCCGTTCTGGTTCCTCGCACAAAATCCTGTCCTCGGTTTCGAGGACACTGTTCGGAGAAGAACGACGCCGCTGTGGTGCGAGGCTACTGGGAGATCCCGTAGGTGTCGCCGCTCCAGTCGCGGGCGGGGTGGTCGTAGACGGGCTGGTCGCGGTCGAGATCGTCGATGCGTTCGCGGTCCTCGGCGGCCAGTTCCCAGTCGAACAGGTCGGCGTTCTGGCGGACGTGCTCGGGCGAGGAGGACTTCGGGAGGACGACGACGTCCTGCTCGACGGCCCACTTGAGGACGATCTGGGCGGGCGACCTGTCGTACTCGTCGGCCAGTTCCTGCAGGACGGGGTCGTCGAAGACCTCGGTACGAGCCAGCGGCGCGGCGGCCTCGATGGTGGTGTCGGTCTCGCGACAGTAGTCGACGAGGTCCGGCCGCTGGAGATAGGGGTGGAACTCGATCTGGTTGACCGCGATCGGGACGTCGCTGATGTGGTGGGCACAGCTGAGCTGGTAGGCGCTGAAGTTCGAGACGCCAATGTTCCTGACTTTGCCCTGGTCGTGCAGCGTCGCCATGGCATCGAGGGTCTCGCGCAGCGAGATCGCGGGGTTGGGCCAGTGGATGAGGTACAGGTCGAGGTAGTCGGTGCCGAGCTTTTCGAGCGAGGCCTCGCAGGAGTCGATCACCGACTCGTAGTCGAGGTTCTTCGCGAGGACCTTCGAGGTCAGGAACAGGTCCTCGCGATCGGAGTCGGCGATCGCGTCGCCGATCTCGGCCTCGTTCCGGTAGCCTTCGGCGGTGTCGACGTGCGTGTAGCCCGCGTCGAGGCCCGCCCGCACCGCGTCGCGAACGGTGTCGCCGCCGATGTTCCAGGTACCGACGCCGACGGTCGGGAGTTCGTCGCCGCTCGGAAGTGTCCGGGTAGGGTGAGACATCGTCTAGGATGGGAGTACACGTGGTGTTAATCGTTGCGCTGGCGGCCAGGATGGTTTTCGAATAAAAGAGCGAGAGAATCGACCGCGAAGCACCGAAAGCCCTCGGCACGCTCCGGGGTTCTGTGGCGGATATCCTCACTCCGTTCGGATAGTGCCGCCGCAGAACCCCGGACCGACCCTCGCCCTTTCATCCGCCAGGATTCGGCTGCTGGACCGTCTGAACCCTGGGGGATGAAAGGGCGAGTGCAGATGCGGGAACCCCGACGACGCAAGGACCAACTGGACCGCAGCGAGTCGCGGGACCGCAACTGCACGAGGGCTTTCGGTGTCTCCGACAGAGAAGATGCAGTGGATTCTCTGAACACGACCACGGAAGAATATACACCCCGAGTTCGTTACTCGCCGGTGTAGGGCCAGTTGGGGTCGCGCTGGGCGTCGGCGGGTGCAGCGGTCTGGTCGGCGGCTTCGGGCAGACACGCGCCGTGTTCCTCGAAGTTGGCGCGAGCCTCGCTCAGGGAGACGTGGTTGGTGTCGCTGACGTACTCGGCGTCGCCGAACTGGATCGGGTCGTCGAGCCAGTGACACACCGGACAGACCTCGTAGGAGCCGGGCTGGCCTTTCGGGAGTGTCCGGTAGCCACAGCACGGGCAGTACCCCAGTTCGCGAGCGGCGGGGTTGCCGGGTGTATCGGTCGACATGGACTGCGGTATGTCACGCCACACCAAAGAACCATGGGATCGTTCGATGTGGAGCATTCGGGTGGTCTGGCCCCCGCAGAGAGATCGCAGCACCGCTATCCCAACTGTTCCCCAGTCTGTTGACCAGGGACGCGAAGAACGTCCGAAAAACTGAATTTCGGACCGATACCGGATAGTCAGCAGGTGTCCATACCCTGGGCTGGTTCCCGTAACCCGTGCGCTTCTTCGGCTGTGGCATCGTGGGACGACCAACCGGATTTACGCCCGAACCGGCCGGTCCTGAGAAAGGAGAGATTCACGACGAGACGGGGCGTGCACTGGCCGGCCAGTTAATGTCCGGCGTGTTCATCGGGATTGGACTCTCTATCCTGGCCGCTCAGATTTTCACCGTCGAAGTAGAAAAGCCGCTGCTACTGGGAGCTTTCATGGTGCTCGGCGGCTCTCTGTTCTCGTGGCTCTCACTCAAGGTCCTTCCGGATGCTCGGACGATCGCGGCGTTCGTCGAGGAGAGTCGGATGATCGAAAACGCCGAGGGAGAACAGTGACCGATACCAGCACCGTTTCGGACGACTAGCCGCCCGGTCTTCCTCGTCGTTTCGTCGGGCTCTGACTGTGTTCCGCCGGTACTACTCCTCGCTCGCCTCAACCTTGCCGGCGTACTTCTCGAGTTCGGCGGCCATCTCCCGGGCCTGTTCGGGGGTGAGCGTGACGGTGTCGGCGTGTGGTTCGACGGCGTCGATCTCGGTGTTGTCCATCTCCAGTTGTACCTCGACGGCGTCGGGACTCTCTCGGGTATCGGTGCTGACGTTCAGGACGGTGTACGCGGACTCCTCGAAGCCGTGGCCCTCGACCTTTCCCTCCAGCAGGTCGAAGGTCGTGTACGCGTTGACCGTCATGATGCGATCGACCATATCTGATACTGAGCCTCGCCGGACTTAAGCGGGGAGTTCTCACTCGGGGTCGCTGGACTTCAACAGTCCGACTGAACGCCCTCGCCCGTTCGTCCATCAAGACAACACAGCAGTTGCGAGCGCGACGGAGTGCGCTCGCGAGAGCGTCCGCCATTCCTCCCCGGATTCGGCCATTCGGGCCGAATCACGCTTCCTGACCGCACTGCTGTGGCCGTGAGCGAGTGGCGTGACGATCGTCACGCCACTCGCGAACACGGGGAAGGACCGGGTTGCGGTGCGGTCCTGACGTCCTCGTGAACGAAGTGAACGAGGGCTCAGGAGTCGAGCGAAGCGAGTCTCCTGGCGGATCGAAAGGGCGAGCCACGTCTCGCGTCGTAGTGGAGTCGCTGGGTGGCCACTATCGGAGTGAGCGGAGCGAACGAGGATATGCCGCCCAGCGACCGCGAGCGTGGCGAGGGCTTTCAGTGCCTGGCAGTGCAGTCGAAGGCTGTACGGAGGGGTGCTAGCGGGCGTGGCGAGGGCGTTCAGTGCTCGTTAGCGTGCTGTCGGCACTCGCGGTCGGTCAGAGAAACGAAAGAAGAAGCGTCGAGAGAACCGAGCTGTCCTAGTCGTCAGAGGGCAGCGGCTCGTCGTTGGCGTCGGTCGGCGCGGGCGAGGACTGCATGTCGCTGTCCTCGACGTAGGGGTACCAGGTCATCTTCGTGTTGCCCAGGTACGGGTCGTCGTAGCTGGTCTCCTCCGGGTCGGCCAGCGCCTGCAGTTCCTCCTCGCTACGGTCGGCGACGAACTCGCGGAAGGTCTCGTCACCCTCGCGCTCGGCCTTGAAGGCGTCCAGCAGGTTCTCGATGTAGCCGGGCACCTCGTCGGCGGCGACGCGCATCTCGACCCAGTCGGCGAACTGCGGGTTCTCGCCGAGGCCGCCGCCGAGGCCGATGTCGAACGCTTCGACGGGCTCGCCGTCCTTGCGGGTCTTCATGCCGCGCAGGGAGATGTCGGCGATCTGGGGCTGGGCACAGGAGGCCGTACAGCCCGAGAGGTGGATGTGGAAGTCCTCGACGCCTGCCGGAAGCTCGACGTTGTCCTTGAGCCAGCGGGCGTAGCGGACCTGGCGGTTCTTCGTCTCGACGATCGACAGCGAGCAGAACTCCGTGCCCGTACAGGCGATCGAGCCCCGCATGAACGGGTGGGGGTCGGGCGAGTAGTCCTCGAGCAGCGGCTCGTCGAGGAACGCGTCGAGTCGGTCCGAATCGACGTCGGTGACGATGATGTTCTGGCGCTGGGTCAGGCGGACCTCGCCGGAGCCGTACTCGTCGGCGAGTTCGGCGAGCTCGTACACGTCGTCGACGCCCATCCGGCCCACGAGGACGTCCAGGCCGACGTAGTAGTTGCCGTCGGGCTGTTCGTGGACACCCACGTGGTCGCCGTGTTCGTTGCCGCCGGCGTTGTAGGTGTACTGGTCGCGCATGTCCTCGCCCGCGGTGGGGAGTTCGAAGTCGACGAACTCCTCCTGGAGCACGTCGCGCATCTTCTCGGGACCCCACTCGTCCATGAGGAACTTGATGCGGGCGTTGAAGCGGTCCTCGCGGTCGCCGTACTCGCGGAACAGCGCGGACATGCCGTGCCCGATATCGGCGGCTTTCTCCGGGGGGACCCACACGTCGATGTCGCGGGCGAGGCGGGGCTCTTTCCGGGAGAGACCGCCGCCGATGCGGACGTTGAAGCCCAGTTTCGTCTCGCCGTCGATCTCTTTCTCGGCGGGTTCGTACGCCAGGTCGTTGATGTCGCCCTGCCCACAGCCCTCGTCACAGCCGGTGACCGAGACTTTCCACTTGCGCGGGAGGTTGGCGTAGTCGTCGTCGCCCTTGAACGTCTCGTGGAGGTCCTCGGCGACGGGCCAGGCGTCGATGTGTTCGTGTTTGTCCTTGCCGGCGACGGGACAGCCGACGATGTTGCGCCACGAGTCGCCACAGGCCTGCTGGGTAGAGAGACCGACAGATTCCAGTTTCTCGAAGATCTCCGGGACGTCCTCGATCTTGATCCAGTGAAGCTGGATCGACTGGCGGGTCGTCCAGTCACAGTAGGCGTCGCCGAACTCGGGGTTCTCGGCCGGGCCGCGAGCGTACTCGTCGGCGACCTCGGCGATCACTTCGAGCTGGCCGGGTTCGATGACGCCGTTCGGTGTCCCGATCCGCATCATGAAATAGGATTCCTGGCCGGAGCGCTGGTGGTACAGGCCCCACCACTTGAAGCGCTCGAACCAGGCGTCGTGTTCGTCGTCGGGGATCGCGTCCCACCCCTCCTCGGCGAAGTTCATCAGGTGCTCCCTGATCTCGTTACCGTACACCTCGTCCTTCCAGTTCTCGACTTTCGTGGGCATCGTTGGTATACCCATCCCAGTAGCCCCACCCATATACAACACGCTTTCTCGACAAGGCTCCCCACCTCTCCCCGCAACCAGAGAATGTTGCCTACTCTTCGGAATCGTCCAGTCGGCGGTACTTCGCCGGGATGTGGACGCTGCTATGCTCGACACCGTGGAACTCGCCCGATTCGGGGTCGATGACGCGCCCGACGGTCAGCCAGTCGGTGACGCCTTCAGTTCCGCAGGCGATACAGCGCCCGGCGATCCGGGCCTCGATGTTCGGGTAGTCGACGCCGGTGTCGACGAACCCTTCGGCGAGGAAATCGGTCGTCTCACACCCACAGAAGTCGCTTCTTGCCAGCAACCACAGGTCGCTGACGTTCACCTCCCGGGAGTCGTTGACGCTGATCCAGGCCCCGTCGTCGAGCTGGTGAACGTCGGTCGTCATTACATGTCATTAGATCCGCCGGGAACGTGAGTCGTTCGGCGTGCCCAAGTTTCGCCGGCTCTTCGGCGACCCGGCCACCGTCCGGTGGTCCGTGAGGTTCGATCACACAGTTTGTTGCACGCCACCGCCCGTACGAGATACCAGAAGCGATTGCCGGCAAACGGGAGTACTGGAAGGGATTACATGAGAGAGCGCCTTTATGCAGGTATGGGCGTTACGAATGGGTACCGAAACACCGCCGGCCTACCGGCGCGTTGCACAACCAATGACCGACGCACAACAGCAATCACGCGAAGACGCAGTTGACGAAGAGCCCGCGACCGACCACCTCGACGACGTGGAGGACGGATGCGGTTGCACCGAGATCTGGGAGCACCTCTCGGAGAACCGTGACGAAGCCGAAGCAGACGACTAAGGATCTCACCGGCGCACCCGACGAGCGCCCGTCGCTCGTCGACGCCAAAGCCGGGGAGGGCGACCAACAGCTTCTCTCACCGGTGAACCCGCGGCCAGTCTCGTCTGGCCGCAACGCCAGAGCCGGGGAGGGCAACTAACAACTGATCTCGCTGGCGCACCTGACGAGCGCTCGTCGCTCGTCGACACCAAAGCCAGCGCGGACCCAAAACAACATCTCTCACCGGCGCACCTGACGAGCGCTCGTCGCTCGTCGACGCCAAAGCCAGAGTGAGAAACTGTTCTCGCTGGCGCACCTGATACCAGTCTTGTCTGGTATCGGCACCAGAGCCGGAGAGACAACTGCTCTGGCTGACCACAGACAGCCGAGCGGCGGGACCGCCCCGCCCCGGTGTGCGCAGTCCGTACACGCCGGACCGGACCCTTTTATCGCACCGTTCCTAACAGGAAGTGATGACTGCCGATGGCCACGACGGCCGGAGCCACGCCGAGCGCGAGTCGCCGGTGGGAAAGCCCGTCATCCGGGGCGACCCGTCGCTGACCGGTCAGCGCGCCGAGGAGGCCGTCGAGTTCGATCCCGACGATCCCGAGAGCCTGGAACTCGCTGCCCGGACAGTGCGAGCCTTCTCCGAGAACACCGCCGGCGCGGACGACAACGTCTACATGCTGCGCGGGGCGGCCGCCTGTGCCGCGCTCGTGCGGGGCGAAGGCTCGTACAAGGCCGCCGCCGAGCGGGCCGGTGGCGACGCGACCGTCGCCTTCATCCGCAAGTGGTCGCGCGTCCACGACCTGCCGAACTCGATCCGCCGTCACGTCGCGATGGGCCACATCGCGCCGACCGCTGCCAAGCACATCGCCCGAGTCAGCGGCGAAGCGCGCCTCCAGTTGGCGTGGGCGATCCTCGATCACGACATGACCGTCCGACAGGTCCGGTCGGTCGCCAGCGACGTGAACAACGGCGACTCGGTCGCGCAGGCACTCGAGACCGAGGCGATCTCGCTGGGCGAGGTCACGCTGGACCTCGATCCCGACGTGTACCGGGAACTGCGCCGCCGGGCGGCGATCGACGGGCGGCCACCCGGTGAGGTCGTGAGCGAACTGCTCGAAGGGCGACTGGAGTAACAATTGAAATCGTTCACACGCCAATCACAGTGTTATCGCGCGATCGGGTGTGCATTGATTTTCAATGGCCAGAACGTCTTAGAACAGTTCACAAGGCAGTTGGTTTCTGGCACATCGGAGATGGACGACTCGTTCAGTGTACGTGCCTATTAAGCGGGTGATTCTCGGTGTGGGGTTGTGGAATGAAGTCGGGTGAATGACTGCGAATGTGACCGAACACTGAACGTCTTCGGTCCGCTCGACGGTTCTGTGCCGGATATCCTCGCGTTGCTCGGATAGTGCCCGCGCAGAACCGCCGACCGTCCCTCGCCCGTTCATCCTCCAAGATCGTACCGTCAGCACTCCACCACACGCCTCCCCACCCGATTCAGTCGCTTCGCTCCTTCATCCCTCGCACAGTGTCGTCGCTCGACGGAGCGAGCGACAGCGCGCGCCACGCGGATTCCGGGGCGTTACTCTTCCTGGGCGTCGTAGGTGACGTGGACCTGTGCAGCCACGGTGACTGCGCCGGTGTCGATAGTCGTCTCGGCCCCGTCTGCGCTCGCAGTCGCGGTCGCCTGGAGTTCGTAGGGGTTGTAGCCCCGTTCGACGGTCGTGATCTTCCGGGCACTGTCGATCGTCAGGTCGGCGCTCCCGGCGAGGGTCTCTGCCTTGACGCGGGCGCGGTCCATCGCGGCTTCGAGGGCCTGCTCTTCGAGTTCGTCGCGTCGGTCGGCCGACAGCGTGAAGCGCACGTCGTCGACGCTGGTCGCGCCGTTGGCGACGGCGGTGTCGATGATCGTCCCGGCCTGCTCGGTGTCGTTGATCGTGATCTGGAACCGCTGGCGAGCGACGTACTCGGGCTCGGGCTGTTCGCCCTCGGGGCCCGGGCGTCGGTAGTCCTGCCCGATGTCGTAGCCGCTGGTCGTCACCCTCGCACCCTCGATCTCCTGGAGGGCACTCCGGAGTTCGGTGACGTTCGCCGCGAGGCGCTGGCGGGCCGTCGCGGCGTCGTCAGCACGGGCTTCGACGCCCACGCGGACGACGGCCTGGTTGGGCTGGGCGCTGATCGAACCGCTGGCGGAGACGTCGACGGTTCGGTTGGTCTGTTCTGCGGGGAGCTGTGCTTGCGCTGCACTGCCGGTGTCGCCGCTGCCGAGCGCGCCCGTACAGCCACTGAGGAGGACGAGCGTCGCCAGCACGGCGATCGCGGGGAGTGATCGTCGCATACACGGACACCAACACCACCCACCCTAAAAGCACTCGCGGACACTCAAAGCCGGTTTTGAACGATGCTGGCTGCTAGGCGGCCCGGTCGACCGTCACGAATCGAACCTCCGTCGTCACGTCCCGGTCGGCGACGCGATCGGCCATCGCGTTCAACCGCTCGACGATCGCTGGCGTCGGTTCTCCGGGTGGGACACCGACAGTGACGACGACCCCACTGGGCTGCTGGAAGACGGCGGTGTTGGTGTGTTCGACCTCGATTTCGATCACCGTCGCTCCCGCCTCGTGGACGATCTCCTCGGCACCGACCCGGATCTCCTCTTCGGTGGTCGCCCGATCGAACGAGTCCAGCGTGACGCCACCGAGGAAGGCAGACAACAGCACGATCGACGCGATCAGGACGCCGATCCGGGTGATCGTCGCGCTCTGGGCGTCGTCGGCCCGGAACCACTGGCTCGGACGGTACCCTTTGTACCACAGTACCACCAGCGCCGCGAGGTTGATCGAGAGGACGTTCACCAGCAACAGGACCGCAGAGCCCAGCGAGACGAGCGGCTGGCCCCACGCCAGCCCGATGCCGACCGTCGCGGCCGGCGGGATCAGGGCGACGGCGATCATCACGCCCACGAGCGCCGTCGAGACCCCCGTCGAGAGGCTGATCACGCCCGCGACGCCCGCGCCCAGCGCGACTACCAGCGAGAGGAAGTCCGGCGCGATTCGCTCGCGGATCTCCGGGATCGAGGTGACGTCCGCCAGCGGCGGGATCAGGTGGACCGAGCGGATGAGGAAGGCGAAGAGGCCGGCGCTAGCGACCGCCAGCAACAGCCCGAATATCTGGAGTTTGACCCCGCGACGGAACATCTCGCGGTCGTCGACGACGGTACCGACGCTCGTGGCCATCGCCGGGCCGATCAGGGGTGCGATCACCATCGACCCGACGACGACCGCCGGCGAGTCAAGCATGAGTCCGGCAGTGGCGATCACCGCGCTGACGACGGTCATGATGGCGTACGTCGACAGTGAGGGAGCCAGATCGCCCGCGCGAGCGGTCAGCTCCTGGCGAGCGATCCGGTCCTCGTCTTCCTCTTCGGCGTAGCGCTCCTGTAACTGTTCGAAGCGCCGGGAGACGACAGTGTTGGCCTCGACGATCACCGTGTAGCCGTCGTCGTCGACGCCGACGTCCCGCAACCGCTCGAGAACGGGTTCGACGGCCTCGTTGGGCAGTGGGAAGTACGCGACGCCGGTGTAGTCTCGTCCGCTGGTCTCGTCGCTGACGACGTAGTCGATCCCCTCGTCGTCGAGCGCTCCCAGGACGGCGTCTCGTTTCCCCGCCGGTATCGTCACCTGTACGAGTCGCACGTCCCCCCCTGGGAACGCGAACGGCAAAAGACGGTGGGGTGTCGAGGACTGCGAGGAATGGGTCCACCACTACGGGTGGGGGCTCACCGTGACTGAGTAGCGGTCAGGCCGAGGTGGGGTCGCCGCCGACCTCGATCGCGTAGTCCGACTGAATCCAGGCCGCAGAGTTCGTCCGGTCGTACACGATCGTGTCTCCGTCGTCGGTCGTGAACGCGCCGTACTGCTCGTTACTGCTGGTGTCGTCGGTGCTGGAGTCATCGGTTTCGGGTTTCGTGTCGGTCATCGGTCGTTGTGCGTTAGCTATTCACAATGGAATAGTGTGTATAAGCCTTTCCCGGATAGGATATCGAGTCCTAGTAGCATACTAGGAACTCACGAACGAAGACGGACGGCCCACTGGTGGGCCGCTACGGCAGTAATACTGATGATTGTAGCCGATGTACCGAAGCGGTGTTCGCAGTTGGACCTGCCGGCCGCACGAGCGACCGGTGCTACTCGCCACTCACGTCGAGCGCGTAGTCCGACTGGATCCAGGCGTCGGGGTTCTCGCGGTCGTAGACCACGAAGTTCCCGTCGCCCGTTACGAACGTTCCGTACTTGTCTGTCTGTTCCCCACCTGTTTGATCAGCTGTGCCTGTCATCGTCCCATGCCACCCGGCGAACCGGGTTGTCCAATATATACCATCATGTGTCATAAACATTTATTATTTCCACATGAATTCAGATTTGTACTGTCCGCTCGTTCGGCGGAACAATACCCGACGGACGGCACGAGTCTGCCAGAGAACGTCTCGAACGGCGCGGGTGGCGCAGTACAGCCGGCAGTGTGAACCACCACCGATTAGGTCTGGCTGTGCGACACGTCGTTCATGACACGAGCAGCGGCACCGGTCGCACCCCCGGTCGTGCTGACGATCGCGGGCAGCGACAGCGGCGGCGGCGCGGGGATTCAGGCCGACACGAAGACGATCGAAGCCGGGGGTGCGTTTGCGACGACGGCGATCACGAGTGTCACCGCGCAGAACACGCAGGGCGTCCGGGACGTGACGACACTCGACCCGGGAGCCGTCGAGGACCAGATCGACGCCGTCGTCGACGACTTCGACGTACGCGCGGTCAAAACCGGAATGCTCGGGACGAGTAAGCTCGTCACGACGGTGGCCGACCGGGCTGGGGCGCTGCCCGAACTGGTCGTCGATCCCGTGATGGTCGCCGCCAGCGGCGATCGATTACTCGATGCCGACGCCGAGGCGGCCTACGAGGACCTGCTCGCCGAGGCGAGACTTGTCACGCCCAACGCCGACGAGGCAGAAGTACTGACCGGGATCGACGTGATCGACGCCGAGGCCGCCCGGCGCGCGGGCGAGGCGCTCGTGGAGATGGGCGCCGACGCCGCGCTCGTCAAGGGCGGCCACGTGCCCGGCGACGCCGTCGTGGATACGCTCGTGACGGACGATCGGGTTCGGCGCTACCGCCACGACCGGATCGATACCGACGCCACCCACGGCTCGGGCTGTACGCTCTCCAGCGCGATCGCGACGCGACTGGCCCACGGCGACGACCTCGAAGCGGCCGTCGGCGAGGGGGTCGCGCTGCTCTCGCGGGCGGTCCGCTACAACGCCGACGTGGGCGAGGGACCGGGTGCGGTCCACCACGCGGTCGAGGCGCGCAACGAGGCCGCTCGTGAGGAGACGATCGAGGCCGTCGAGTCGATCGTCACCGGCCTCCGAGACGGCGACGCGACGGCGCTGGTCCCGCAGGGGGTCACCAACGTCGCCGGCGCGACACCATACGCCGAGTCGCCGGCCGACGTGGCCGCCGTCGAGGGCGGGATCGGCCGCACACGGGACGGACTGCGAGCGAATCGCGGCGTCCGCTTCGGCGTCGCGACCCCGCTTGCCGCGACGCTGCTGGCCGCTCGGGAACGTGACCCAGCCCTCCGCTTTTCGCTGTCGTGTACCGCGACTCCGGCCGTCGTCGACGCCCTGTCCGCACTCGACGGCCCGGTCGCGGTCGTCGACGCGGCCGGCACCGACGATCGACTCGCTTCTGCGTTCGACGACCACGAGACGACCCCGGCGGCGATCGTCGACGAACACGACGGACGAGTCCTGTTGCTCGCGCCGTCGGCCGAGCGACTACTGGCGCGGATCCGGACCGTCGTCGCCAGCGTCGAAGAGTAAGACGACCGATACGATGTGTCCATCACCGGCGTGTCGCCCGACGGGCCAGGAGAGCGACGGCCAGGGCGAGTACGAGTGCGCCCGGGCCGAACCCGGGACCGTCGGCGTCCGTGACCGTCGTGGCCGGCTGGGTTGTCGTGGTCGTCGATGGAGTCTCCGGTGTCGTCGGGGGCGAGTCCGTCGCCGCGACGGTCTCGGTCGGACTGCCGGCCTCGGTCCGACCGCCGACTGTCTGGACCGGTGCAGGTTCGACCGAGACCTCGACCGGGCGAACGCTCCCGGCACCGAGCGAGACCGCACCGGCAGTCGGCAGTCCGATCTGCCGCGTCACGAACGCCGTTCCGTTCGCCGGGAGCGTCACGCGGGTGCGATCGACCGCTTCGAAGTCCCGCGTAAACACGACAGTCAGTTCACCGGGCAACGGCGCGCTGTTGTGGACCGTGGCCGTCAACAGCACTGACTCGCCCTGCCGAACCTGCGTGCGGTCGACCGAGAGGCCGACCACGCGTGCGCTGGCCGGCCGCTCGACCGTGACGTTGACCGTTTCGCCGTCGATGCCGACGACGTACTGGCCCGCGGTCGGGAACCGGTGTGACAGCCCCACCGTCGTCGACTGGCTGGCACCGATCCGGCCGCTGTTCTCGTCGACGACAGTCTCGTTGACGCGCAGCGAGAGGTTGTACTCCCCGGCCGTACCACCGACGTTGTTGACGACGGCGTCGACCGTCAGGCGCTCACCGGTGACAAGTACGATCGGGGCGTCGTCGGCCGTAGTGTTGCGGTACGGTCCGTCGATCCGATAGGCGTTCGACTCCCGGACCGGCGGGAGTTCGTATCCGACTCGCGCGGGGAGCTGACCGAAGACGGCCGCGTGAGTCGACCGGTTCCAGGTCGTGACGTTGACCGGCGTCTCCGTGTACGTCTGGCCCACGTCGAGGGTGTCAGTGTCGCCGGCGGCAGCGAGTGCTTCGAGGAAGTGGAACTGCGTGACTGGCCGCTGCCGGCCGTTGACCGTCCGGAAAACGTCCTGGAACGTCTGTTCGCGGTCTGACGCGACCCGCAGTCGTCGGTCGAGCTGCCCGGCGACGAGCGCGCCCTTGTAGTAGTCCGGCGAGCGCTGCCAGGTCGAGACGTTCGCGAGCACCACCCGGCCGTACACCGGGCGAGCGCCGATCCCCATCCGGTCGTCGAACGCCTCGAAGTCGATGGCGTCCTGTTCCAGCGACAGTAGCGCCGCGTAGTACGACGCCGAGGCCTCTTCGAACCAGCGCGTCCGGCTGGTCAGCGTGAACGACTGGCGGGTGTGGACGTACTCGTGGAGCCACGCGCTGTCGGCTTCGTCGAGGCGCTCGTCGTCGCGGACCCACATGTCGGTGTCGCCCGTCTGGAGGCCACGAACGCCCCACCGGACCCCGTCGGTCGGCGCAGCCACGGCGAACACCCGTTCGTCGCGGTCGCCGACCCGAAGCGCGTCGGAACTGTTTGCCAGCGCGTCGAGAACGGCGTCGGGCGACTCGCTCGTGTTGGCAGCCGCGGGAACCACCAGCTGGAACTGCTGGCCGTAGGCCTCCCGTTCGCGGAGTTCGTGCTCACCGAGGAACACCATCCACTGGCCGGCGGCACCCGGTCCGTCGGTGGCCGAGGTGCGCTGCAGAGAGATCGGCTCTCGGCCGGTGCGCCGCCAGTTGGTCTGGGTCGGCGGGCGCTCGAACAGCGACCAGTCGCTCGTGTCGGCGTACAGATAGCGACCGTCGGCCGCCTGTGGGTCGGTCCGATCGACGGTCTCGTTGACCGGGAGGTCGTACGTCACTTGCGGGCGCTGTGTCGTCTCCCGCCACCGGAGATGGGTCTCGTTGATCCGGCCGAACCCCTCGCGATCGGACAGGGTCGCCTCGGCCGGGATCTGCGTCCGGAGTGAGACGACCCGCTCGGGGACGGTGTAGACGAGTCTGACCCGCACTATCCCGGGTTTGTCGGGCAGGCGCTGGAACTGCTGGACGAGGTGGATGGTGTCCTCGTCTTGCAGGACAGCATCGCTAGCGACGGATTCTGGCGAGCCAAAGAGGGGCGACAGCCACGGGAACCGATCAGTCGACGGGGCCGCCTGGGGCGTCGAGAACTGCTGCTCCTCGGGGGCCGCTCGTGGTAGCGACACCGACGGCCCGTCACCGGACTGCCCGGTGACAGTGACCGCGGGGGAGACGCTCCCGGAGAGTGCGAGGATCACCAGCAGCACGGTAATCCCACGCAACACCTCGCCCATTTACCCCTTGTTACACAGCACCGAACAAATAGCTGACCCGCCTAGGAACGGTCGTGCTCGGATAAGCGGTCGTGTGTGGAGAGGTGCAGACCTCGAAAGCCCTCGGCACGCTCGCCCTTTCGGTGTCTCTCACTCCGTCGCATCTACGACTTCTCTGAACACGACCCCTCGGCCGGACCCACAACCCTTACCCTCCCGTCGGTCCCACGAGCGGGTATGACAGAGGCGACGGGTATCGTCGGGGAGTTCCTCTCGCTGAAGGCCGACAGTGACGCCGACATCCTCGCGATGCAGTGTGGCGACTTCTACGAGTTCTTCGACGAGGACGCCGAGATCGTCGCCGACGAACTTGACCTGAAGATCAGCCAGAAGTCCTCCCACGGCTCCTCCTATCCGATGGCCGGCGTCCCCGTCGACGACCTGACGCCGTACGTCTCGGCGCTGGTCGAGCGGGGCTACCGGGTCGCCGTCGCCGACCAGCACGAGACCGCCGACGGCCACGCCCGCGAGATCACGCGGGTCGTGACACCGGGGACCCACCTGGAGACGAGCGACGACGCCGCACAGTACCTCGCCGCAGTCGTCGAGGGCGACGAGTCCGGTGGGAGCGGGCCCGCCTACGGGCTGGCTGTCGCCGACGTGACCACGGGGCAGTTCCACGTCACCGAACTCGACGGCGAGGACGCCCGCGCCCGGATCCAGACGGAACTGTACAAGTTCGACCCGGCCGAGGTGTTGCCCGGCCCCCACCTCCGCGGCGACGACGACTTCCTCGACCGCCTGCGCGAGCGCACCGACGCGGCGCTGACGGTACACACGAAAGAATCGTTCGCGCCGGGCCGGGCGAGCCACCGGGTCCGGGACCACTTCGGGGCCGAGACCGTCGACAGTGTCGGCATCGCCGACGACGAGGCGGCGATTCAGGCCGCCGGTGCCGTCCTCTCCTACGTCGAGGAGACCGGCGTCGGGACCCTCGCCTCGGTGACCCGGTTGCAGGCCTACGGCGCGACCGACCACGTGAACCTCGACGCGACGACCCAGCGCAACCTCGAACTCACCGAGACGATGCAGGGCGACAGCGACGGGTCGCTGTTCGACACGATCGACCACACGACCACGGCGGCTGGCGCGCGCCTGCTCCGAGAGTGGCTCCAGCGACCCCGGCGGGATCGGGGCGAACTACAGCGTCGCCAGTCCTGTGTGGCCGCGCTCGCCGAGTCGGCGATGGCCCGCGAACAGCTCTGTGAGACGCTTTCCGACGCCTACGATCTCGAACGGCTGGCCTCGAAGGCCGTCTCTGGCAGCGCCGACGCCCGTGACCTGCGATCGGTCGCCGGCACCCTCGACCTGCTTGGTACCGTCGCCGACGTGATCGACGACGACCAGCGCCTCGCCGACTCGCCGCTCGGGACGGCACTCGACCGCCTCGACCGCGCGGCCGTGGCCGATCTCGCGGCGGAACTGGACGACGCGCTCGTGGCCGACCCGCCGGGGACGGTCCGGCAGGGCGGACTCTTCGAACAGGGCTACGACGACGACCTCGACGAGGTGATCGAGCGCCACGAAGCGATCCTGGAGTGGCTGGAGACGCTCCCGGAGCGAGAGAAGGGCAAGACCGGCATCACCCACCTCTCGGTGGACCGCAACAAGACCGACGGGTACTACATCCAGGTGGGTCGCAGCGAGGCCGACGACGTGCCCGAGCACTACGACCAGATCAAGGAACTCAAGAACTCGAAGCGGTTCACCACCGACGAACTCCAGCAGAAGGAACGCGAAGTGTTCCGGCTGGAAGAACGACGTCACGACCTCGAATACGAACTGTTCGGCGAGCTCCGGGAGACCGTTGCCGAGCGTGCAACACTGCTGCAGGACGTGGGCCGCGTGCTGGCCGAACTCGACGGCGTCGCCTCGCTGGCGATCCACGCCGTCCGCAACGACTGGACGCGGCCCGAACTGACCGACGGACGGGCACTCGACGTGGCGGCCGGCCGTCACCCGGTCGTCGAGCAGACCACCGAGTTCGTCCCCAACGACCTCCGGATGGACGAGGACCGGCAGTTCCTGATCGTGACGGGGCCGAACATGAGCGGGAAGTCGACGTACATGCGCCAGGCGGCGCTGATCACCCTGCTGGCCCAGGTCGGCAGTTTCGTCCCCGCCCGGTCGGCGACGGTGGGACTGGTCGACGGCATCTACACCCGCGTTGGCGCGCTGGACGAACTCGCCCAGGGCCGGTCGACGTTCATGGTCGAGATGCAGGAGCTCTCGAACATCCTCCACTCCGCCACGGAGGAGTCGCTGGTGATCTTAGACGAGGTGGGGCGTGGAACCGCGACCTACGACGGCATCTCGATCGCCTGGGCCGCCAGCGAGTACATCGTCAACGAGATCTGCTGCAAGACGCTGTTCGCGACCCACTACCACGAACTCACGGTGCTCGGTGACGAACTCCCGACCGTCCAGAACGTCCACGTCGCCGTCGCCGGCGAACCGTCGGGCCCCCGCAGGACGGAGCCACACGGTGCCGACGAGAGCGACGACGAGGTAACCTTCCTCCGGACCGTGCGCGACGGGGCGACCGATCGCTCCTACGGAGTCCACGTGGCAGACATGGCTGGCGTTCCGGATCCCGTCGTCGATCGCTCCCGAGACGTGCTCGACCGGTTGCGCGAGGACGAGGCCATCGACGTGCGCGGGAGCGGCGGCGGCGGGGAGACGACGCAGGTCGTCTTCGATCTGGACTCGGGCGAGTTTTCGACTGGGTCGACGGGCACGAACGAGGGCGAGCAACGCGTCGCGACCGACGGGAGTCACGAACAGGAGACGACGAGCGCCGAGCCAGCGATCGATCCCGAGGCAGAGGCTGTCCTCGACGAACTCGACGACATCGACGTGAACGAGACACCGCCCGTCGAACTGCTGGCGAAAGTCCAGGAGTGGCAGGACAAGCTAAACGAGACGTAAGGCCTCCCGAGTCGCGGTCGGTACGTTCCCATCGAGACGACCCAGTGCCTACCCGCGGACGGTCACGCAGTCACGCAGTCGCGCGAGGGCCATGAGAACGGGATAGGTCTGTGGCTCGTCGTGATACAGCGACTCACAGAGGTTGTGACCGTCGAGATACGAGAGCGAGCGCTCGGCCAGGTGGGCCTGTCTGGTTCGGATGATCGACGTGAGCTCGTTCGTGAACTGCTGGTGATACCAGGCGGGAATGGTCGTGGAATCGAGCTCGTCGAGGATCGCCGTGATCTCGGTGCGCAACGAGCGAAGCGACTCCAGTTCCGCTTCGAGTGTCCCGCAGAACTCGTCACGATCGGCTGCGGCCTGCCTGGCAGCCGCGACGACTGTCCGGCGCTGTTCGGGGATCAACGCGCCATCGGCAGACGACTCGAAGAGGGTCGCGATCTCCGGTCCGAGTTCGGCGCGGACGTGTGCAGTCAGTGATTCGCCGTACACCGTCTCGTAGTGAGCGACGCCCATCACCGTCTCGCTGTACGCGGTGCGAAGCGATTCCGACTCGCGCGCGGACCGAGCCGAGAGGACGGTCACCGCGGGCGCGGGCCTGACGTCGGTCGGCTCCGTCGGGTGGTCGGTGACACGCTCGGCGAACGCTTCGAACGCGTCGCGTTCGCGCGCGACTTCGCGGTGTTCTCGCTGTACGCGCTCGACCGCGTTCGAGATCGGCTCTCGAACGTGTTGGCGGAGCGAACAGAGGTATTCCCGTGGACCAGGGCGGGTATCGAGGTCGGCCATCACTGTGTGGTACACTACCACATAACTAAAATGCTTGTTTCACATATTCGGATCTGAGAATCGGATTCGCGCCAAACGTGATGAAAAGAACGGTGACTGGGACCGCAGCGACACCCCGAGTGAGAAGCCATCGTTCAAAATCCACCCGACGGCGGCACGCTGGCCCTGCCGAGAGACGGGCATCTGGGTCCGACCACCGGCTCGGGATGGACGTGGTTTGGTACCGAAGAACACGCTACCCCAACCGTTAGGACGGTCCCGCGGCGTCTCTCCGTATGGCGCGGTACGTGATCTCCGACCACCACTTCGGCCACGCGAACATCATCGAGTACTGCGACCGGCCGTTCTCGTCGGTCGGGCAGATGGACAGTGCGCTGCTCGAACGCCACTACGAGACCGTCGACGCCGACGACCTGCTCGTCCATCTCGGCGACGTGGCCATGGATATGCGGGACGGTCGGGAGACCATCGAGTCCTTCGAGCGACTGAATGGCGACCTCCTGGTCCGGGGCAATCACGACGTCGGCCTCGACCCGGCAGACGCCCCGTTCCCGATGCTGGAGTCGTGCGTCCTCGAACACGGCGACTACCAGTTCTACTGCACGCACCGCCCCGAAGACGTCCCTGCCGAGTGGGACGACTGGGTGCTCCATGGCCACCACCACAACAACCAGCCCGAAGAGTATCCGTTCGTCGCGCCCGCAGCCCAGCGGGTCAACGTCAGCGCCGAGTTGCTGGAGTTCCGGCCGGTTTCGCTGGGTGTACTGACCGATGTGCTAGACGCGACGGCCGAACCGCTCCGGGACAGAGAGGCCGCGAGAGCGTACTTCGGTGACGGGAGTGATTCTGCCACTCACTCCTCGTCGCCGGACAGGAACGAGTCGTCGTAGACGGCCGTGCGGACGCCGGTGAACTCGAACCGTGCGCCCCCGTCGTCGCTCTCGCCGGTCGAGACCCCCCAGCCGTGGGCCGTCGCGATCTCGGCGACGATGTTCATTCCGAGGCCGGTACTCTCCTCGCCGGTGGTGAACCCCGGCTCGAACACGTCCTCGCGGTCCGCTGGCGGGATACCCGGCCCGTCGTCGGCGACAGTGAACCCATCGTCGGTGACGGCGACTGTCACTGTCACGTCGTCGCCGGCGTGTTCCACGGCATTGCGGAAGAGGTTCTCGAAGAGGTGCCTGATCCGGCGCGCGTCGACGTAAAGCAGCCCGTTCGTTTCGACGTGCAGCGTGGCGTCGGCAGTCGCGACGATCGTCCAGCACTCTTCGACGAGCGACGCGAGCTCGACCGGTTCGACGGATTCGACTTCGTAGCCGTCCCGGACCATCGTCAGCACGTCGTCGATGATCCCCTCGATCCGGTCGTGGGCGTCGACGACTCGGTCGAGGTGATCGAGGTCCCCGGTCTCTTTGACCGCGTCGACGCCGCCGATGGCGACGTTCAACGGGTTTCGCAGGTCGTGTGAGAGGACGTGGGCCAGCGTTTCGAGGCGGTCGATCTGACGGTGCAGATCCTGTTCGTAGGCCTGCCGCTTCGAGATGTCGCGAAACAGTGCCATGATCACCGTGCGGTCGTCGAGCTGGGTGACCTGTGCGCTGATCTCGATCGGGACCCGATCGCCGTCGGCGGTCACGACGTACAGCTGCTGGTCGTCCTCGAAGCGTGCGGCCGTCACCCGCTTTTGATCGACGCTCCGTTGGAACAGCTCCCGGTACCGCTCTCGATCGTCTGACGGGTGGAGTGTCACCTGATCGCGCCCGACGAGGGCGTCCTCGGTCGTCTCCATGAGGTCGACGGCCCGCTGATTCACTTCGAGGATCTCGCCCGACCCGGCGTCGGCGACGAAGACGGCGTCGGGGGCGATCTCGACCAGCGAGCGGTACTTCCGGCGGTGTTTCTGCCGTTCGGAGATGTCGCGGATCGCGGCCATGATCTCGGAGCCGTCGTCCCGGGGTATCGGACTGAGGCTGATGTCGACGGGAAACGTCGTCCCGTCTCTTCGGCGGGCTTCGAGATCGTGGTTCGCGCCCATCGAGCGACGTTCGGGATCGTCCATGTACGCGTCGCGCTGCGTGGAGTGGATCAGCCGGTCGCCCTCGGGGACGAGAAACTCGACGGCCTCCCCTTCGAGTGTGGCCGGATCGTAACCGAACATGTCACGAACCCGGTCGTTCGCGTCGACGATCGCCCCGTCTTCGTCCACCACGACGATGGCGTCCGGACTGTTGTCGAAAAAGGCGGCGAGCCGGTCGGCGTCGTATCCTTCTGACATCCTCGTCACTCGCTCTGTCGAAACTCGTTTATCTGCGGAGATAACTCTTCGGATGTCGATACATTCCCGGGGGACGGACGGCTGAGACGGATGATCGTAGATCGTTCCCGTATCGCCCGCACGACGGTGTGGTCGATGTGAGAAAACGGCTACAATCATCCGTATGAATCGGAGGTGACGGCGACGAGCGACAGCGATTCCCAGTGACTGGGAGGCCGGTCGCCTGCTTAACCCCACCCAGTGCCGAGCGGCGAACATGGGCCAGTCAGACGAAGTCTGTCAGTACTGGAACGTCGACGAGTGCGAGGGCAACGTCCACTGTCCGCCGCGGTGTCCTCGCTTCGTCGACCGTGAGGGCACGCCGTGGATCGTTCGACCGGCCACGGCTGAAGACCGCGACGCGCTCGTGGCGATGTACGACGACTTCGCACCCCATCAGGCCGCACAGGGGCTCCCCCCGAGAAAGCGGTGCCGGATCGAGACGTGGCTCGACGACATCCTCGAGGCGGGCGCGAACTTCGTCGCCGTCGGCGGAGACGAGATCGTCGGTCACGCGCTGTACACGCCGACCGACGACGAGGAACCGGAGTTCGCCGTGTTCGTCCACCAGGACTACCAGGACCGCGGGATCGGCACGGAAGTGAGCAAACACGTCGTCGCGACGGCGGCCGTCGCGAACCGCGAGGCGCTGACACTGATCGTCGACCCCGACAACAGACCTGCACGCCGACTGTACGACAAACTCGGATTCGATATCACCGAACAGCTCTCGTTCGAGCGACGGGGTCGCCGCACGGAGACGCTGAAGATGCACCGACCGCTCGATACCCAGGACGTGATCGCCTACCAGCACCCGCCGATCGTCCGGGCCGATCACGACGGGCCCCAGTCGTCTCACAGCGCTGACTAACCGTCATCGTAAGACGTTCTGGTACATAAGTCCGCGGGTGATTCTTGTCCCCCAAGAGGGCGCTGAACCGCTTAGGAGGGGCTGTATCGTAGATCAAGACGACGTGTAGCGGCTGGGCGATCGGTCAGAGACACGTTCGAGTAACTATGACAGACGAGATAACGATCGTCGTCGGCGTCAAACAGGTGCCAGACGACGACGAGGTACGGATCGACCCGGACACGGGTCGGCTGGATCGAGCGAGCGCGCCGGCCGTGATGAACCGGCCGGACCGGAACGCGCTCGAAGCGGCGCTGGCGCTGCGCGATCAGACGGGCGGTGAGGTGCTGGCGATCACGATGGGGCCGCCGACCGCGACGGACGTGCTCGAAGAGGCCGTCGCCGTCGGCTGTGACGACGCCGCACTCATCACCGATCGGAAGTTCGCGGGCAGCGACACGTGGCCGACCAGCCTCACGCTGGCGGCCGCCGCGGACGCGCTGGGTGCGGACGTCGTCGTCGCCGGCGAGGAGACGACCGACTCCTCGACCGGACAGGTCCCGCCGGGCATCGCCGCCCACCTCGGGTGGGCACAACTGACCTACGTCGAAGAACTCGAACCGGAACTCGACGACGGGAAGCTGGTCGCCCGCCGGGACGTCGAGGGTGGTCACGAGGTCGTCGCCGCGGATCTCCCGGTCGTGGTCGCGGTCGCCTACGGCGAGAACGAGCCGCGGGCGGCACCGCTCCACCGGAAGCTCTACGCCGAGAACGAGTTCGAACCGATGGAACTGACCGCGGACGACCTCGGACTGGACGAGGATGAGGTCGGTATGGACGCCTCGCCGACCTCCGTGGGCGGCATGGAGACCGTCGACCCCGTCGAGCGCGAGCGTGAGGTGATCGAGTCGATCGACGACCTCGTCACGGCACTCGAAGACGAGGAGGTGACAGTATGAGTTCTGACGACGGCACGGTCGACGTCAGCGAGTACAGCGACGTGTGGGTGTTCGTCGAGGTCCACGACGGCGACGTGATGACCGTCTCGTGGGAACTGCTCAACGAGGCGTCGAACCTCGCCGAGAAGCTCGGGGAGGACCTCGTGGCGCTGGTGATCGGCGAGGACTGCGACGACGTGGCCGACGAGGCCATCGCCCGCGGGGCCGACCGCGTGCTCGTGGCCGACGACCCGGTGTTCGAACCGTACCGCGCGGACCCCTACGGCGAGCAGTTCCGCGCGCTCGTCGAGGAGCGCAAGCCCGCCATCGTCCTGATCGGTGGGACCCACACCGGCCGGGACTTCGCCGGGCGCGTGGCGGTGCCGAGCCACGCCGGCCTGACGGCCGACTGCACCGAGATCGACGTAGACGAGGACGGCCTCCTGCAGGCCCGCCGGCCAGCCTTCGGCGGGAACGTCCTGGCGTCGATCCTCTGTGAGGAGCACCGACCCCAGATGGCGACGATCCGAGCGGGGGTCTTCCCGGCGGCCGAGCCCGACGAGTCCCGCACCGGCGAGGTCGAACACGTCGACGTGGTCGTCGAGGAAGACGACACGATCACCGAGGTCCGCGAGCGGGTCGTCGGCGAGATGGCCGACATCACCGAGGCCGACCGGATCGTCGCCGTCGGCGGCGGGGTCGACGGCGATCTGAAGCCCGCGAAGCGACTGGCCGACGCGCTGGACGCCGAACTGGCCGCCAGTCGGAAGGCCGTCGACGAGGGCTGGATCGAGGGGTCGCGACAGGTCGGCCAGACGGGCAAGACGGTCCGGCCCGACCTCTACGTCGCGGTCGGCATCTCCGGTGCCGTCCAGCACGTCGAAGGGATGAACGACAGCGAAGTCGTCGTCGCCGTCAACGACGACCCCAACGCACCGATCTTCGAGCACGCCGACTACGGCATCGTCGGCGACCTCTTCGAGGTGTGTCCCGACCTCGCCGAACGGATCGAACGCGAGGGACTGACGGAGGTAGAACAATGACAGAGATCGCAGACGAGACTATCGACCGCACCGACCGCGACACTGCGACGCCGGACTACGACGAGGCGTTCGACGCCATCGTCGTGGGTGCCGGCCTCGCGGGCAGTGCCGCGGCGGTCACGATGGCCAAACAGGACCTGGCGGTACTGCTGATCGAACGCGGGCGCTACCCCGGCGCGAAGAACGTCTTCGGCGGGGTGCTGTACACGCCCACGCTCCGGGAACTGGTCGACATCGACGACGCGCCTCTGGAGCGGTACATCGGCGAACGCCGGTTCGGGATGCTCACCGACGCGGACGAGACTGCCGTCTCGATCAGTCCGGGCCAGTGGCACGACCCGCCACACAACGACTCCTACACCGTGCTGCGCGGCGAGTTCGACCGCTGGTTCGCCGAGCAGGCCGTCGACGCCGGCGCGACCCTCGTGACGGAGACGACGGTGACGGATCTCGTCCGGGAGGGCGGTCGGATCGTCGGCGTCGAGACCGACCGCCCGGACGGGACGATCCGCGCGCCCTACGTCGTCCTCGCGGAGGGCGGGAACTCGCTGGTCAGCGAGGGCGCGAACCTCAAGAAGACCGAGCGGCCCGAGAACATCGCCGTCGGCGTCAAGGAGGTGCTGGAGTTCCCCGACCACGAGAACGCCATCGAGGAGCGGTTCCGCCTGACCGACGAGGCCGGCGTCTCGTACCACTACTTCGGCGAGGGCGCGGTCGGCGACGCCTTCGGCGGCGGGTTCATCTACACGAACGAGGACACCGTCAGCGTCGGCCTGGCCTACCGGCTCTCCGACGCCGCGACGAGTCAGCCCGATCCCGAGGGGACGCTCAACGCCTTCAAGACGCACCCGGCGGTCGCGCCGCTCCTGCGTGACGCCCGCACTGTCGAGTACACCGCGAAGACGATCCCCGAGGGCGGGGCCGACTCGATCCCCGAACTCGTTCACGACGGCGCGGTGATCGTCGGCGACGCGGCGGGGCTGGTGCTCAACAACGGTGTCCACCTCGAAGGCACCAACATGGCCGTCGAGAGCGGCTACCACGCCGGCAACGCCGTCGCCGAGGCCGCCGACAGCGGGCGGCCCGACAGCGAGGTGCTGGGCCAGTACCGCGAGGACCTGACCGACTCCTTCGTCGTCGAGAACCTCGAACGGTACGAGTGGCTGATGGAGACGGTAAAGAACGACCGGGAACTCCTGTTCGAGACGCTCCCGCGGGCGATGGCCGACGCCGGGAGCGAGTACTTCCAGATGGACAGAGCACCCAAGGGAGAACACGCCGATGCCGCCCGCGACCGACTGCTCTCTGCCGTCGGTGGCTACACCGGCGCGGCGAAACTGGCCTTCCGGTACCGGAAACTGATCTGAGATGAGCGCACAACCCAAAGTCCCGACCGTCGAGAACGAATCGCTCGAAGACCGCCTCTACACCGTCAAGTACGAGGACCCCGGCGAGTCCCACCTGGACGTGACGATCCCGGGTATCTGCGCGGAGAAGTGTACCACCTACGACTGTACGTCGGTGTGCCCGGCCAACGTCTGGCGGAAAGGCGAGGACGGCGTCCCGCAGATCGCCTACGAGAACTGCCTCGAATGTAGCAGCTGTCGGTTCGCCTGCCCCCACGGCAACGTCGAGTGGTCCTACCCCGAGACCGGATCGGGCGTGACCTACAAGAACGGCTAGCGCGTCGCCACGCTATTCTTCGTCGTCCATCCGCACGGTCATGACGGGCACGTCCGCCGCCCGGACGACCTTCTCCGTGACGCTGCCCAGCAGATACCGGTCCAGCCCGCGCCGGCCGTGGGTACCCATCACGATCACGTCCACGTCGGTCTCCTCGGCGTACTCCAGGATCGTCGTGTAGGGCTGGCCCTCGCGGAGTGCACCAGCGGCGTCGATCCCGTTGTCTTCGATGCGGTCGACCGTCTCCTCGATTGCCTCCTCACCGACCCCGCGGAGGGCCTCGAACGTCGTCGCTTCCGCCGCGCTGCTCCCGAGGTAACTGGAGTCGACCACGAACAGCACGGACAGCCGTGCGTCGTAGGTCTCGGCCAGTTCCATCGCGTGGGTCAGTGCCGCGTCCGCGCCGTCGCTGCCGTCCGTCGGGAAGAGGATGTGGTCGTACATACGTGATCGTTGGACTGCGTAGTACTTCAGCACTGGCAGCGTTCCCGGCGGCTGGGGACAGTCCGACTCGAGACACCTGCTGCTCGGGGAACAGGTCGAACGCGAAAAGTCGAAAAGTGGCCGATCAGTCGGCGGTCATCTCGCGGCGGGTCGTGTCCTGCTCCATCATCGGCGTGGCGACCTTGTACAGGCCCCAGAGGGCCAGCACGAGGAGGCCAGCGATGACGAGGCCGGTACGGATGGTGGGGTCGACCAGGGGCGTGGCGACGATCTCGCCCGCGTCGTTGGTCGTGGGGGCCGCACCGAAGGGAGCGCCGTCGAGGAGTTCGACGACGCCCAGCACGACGATACCCAGCATGAACAGGGCACCGCTCAGTCCCATGGCGATTCGGTCGACGATGTCGTTAGTGTCAGTCATTTCTGGTCACCTCGTTAGCCGAGGATGTAGCGGAGTTTCGGGTGGTCTTTGACGAGTTTGGTCTTCTCGATGATGGCGTCGAGACCGTAGTAGCGGCCAGCACCCAGCACGATCACGGTCATGAACAGCATGAGAGCCATCAGGTCACTGTTGACGACGCCGTGGCCGAACTCGGCGTTGCCGATCCAGAACAGGGTCATGAAGAACACGCCCCCGACGGAGGCGAG